>ERZ1292640.2466-Hain-H43-02um-R1-2466-length-14770-cov-4_pt1 | contig 14770 bp, 15 predicted proteins | sample MGYA00564404_ERZ1292640 | MGnify/ENA primary metagenome ERZ1292640 (study PRJEB36523, sample SAMEA6512636) | groundwater metagenome | collected 2019-01-08 | study: AquaDiva: Metagenomics assemblies of 32 groundwater samples
TGCAGGCTTACCGTCAGGCTCGTTGTCGCGCCATGCCGCACGGTGATCATCTGCTCCGCGTCACGATAGCCGGCGCGTCCCACGCGCAGGTAGTACTCACCCGCGGGAACGTGGTACGCCCGGAGCGGGGTGACCCCGACGGAGTCGCCATCGAACCGCACGGTGGCCGCCGGGTCGGACGCGACGGTGAGGAATCCCTCGCCGGCGGCGGGTGGGGGGCGCGTATCCGACACCGCGATGGCGGCCGTGGACCGAGCGGCTTCGACCGGCAGCGCCGCGCGCACCACCCGGGACTCGCCCGCACGCGTGATCCGTGCCTCCGCGCTCATCGCGTGGTACCCCGGCGCCGTGAATCGGACGACGGATTCGCCGAGCGGCACAGACACCTGATCGCCGTGCACCGTGTCGCCGTTGACGGTGACGACGGTCTGCGGCGGGCTGACGATGAAGCGGAGCGTGCCCCGTGCGGGGGCGGCCGGATCCGCGGCCGCGCGGCGCGGAGACGGCGGCGACACCCGGGCCGTGGCGCTCGGGCCGCGCACGGGGTCGCCAGCGGCCTGCACAAGGCGGGCCCGGGCGTCGCTGGCAATCACGGTGACGCTCAGCAGCAGAACGCACGCGACGACCGCGCGACGGCCGGACACCATCTCCGTGCTACCGGCCCAGACGCAGCCCGAGGCCCGCGACGAGCCCGCGCCCCTGCTCGAGACGGGGCGGCGTGGCGGCGGGAACGCCGGGCCCTTCGGCAGGTGTCAACTGGGTAGACGCCGTCTTCTCCAAGGCGCGCAGCGCGTGGGCCGTGACGCGCACGATGCCGGAGCCCGACGTCCAGGACCTGATCCCCATCGGCCCCGACGGAAGCGAGCGACGTCTGATGGCCAGCCCCGGCGATGATGTCACACCGACCTGGGCACCCGACGGCTCCGCCATCGCGTTCGCGACCGCCCGGTGGAACGACGAGAGCTGGTACGACATCGCCGTCCTCGATCTCGCGACCGACAGCGTCCGGCCACTCACCCGCGACGACGCGCACGACGCCAATCCCTACCGGCCGCCACGCGCTGGCGCTCGTGGATGTGGACACGCGCGCCATCTCGGTAGTGCTCCCCGGGGCGGTCGGCGGTCTCCTGAGCGCCGACGGCCGGTGGGTCGTGGCCCTCCTTGGCCCGGCGGAGATGTCCGGAACGACCGCCGTCTTTCCGCTCGCGGAGCCGCGCCGGGCGGCGCTGGTCGCGCACGACAGCGCCGCACCGAGCTTCTCCCTCCGCTGGGGCGCCACCGCGGTCGGTGCCGCATACCTCTCGCGCCTCGTCATCGCCGCCCCCACCGCGGCGATCCCGCTCACGGTGCGCTACCGTCTCACCGCGTCGGGTTTACGGCCCAGCGGAGACACCATCCCCACCCGCCGCCTGCGCTGGTGGTCCACAGATTCCAGTATCGCCACCGTGACAGACTCGGGTGAGGTCACACCGCGGCGGCTGGGCACCGTGACGATCCACGTGACGGCGGGCGGATGGCGGGGCGATTCGGTCCGCGTCACCATCGGCGCGGCTCAGGCGACGACTGTCCTGTCAGAGTCCTGGCGAGGGCACGTCGAGAACGCTTGGCGCCTCTTCGGCCGGCCGCGCCCCACGCTCGAGTCCGGCCCAGGCGGCATCCCCAGCTTCCTCAACAGTGGCGACGGCAGATACAACAGCAGCGGCTACTCAGCACGGGAATTCAGCGCCTCATCCGGGCTGGGACTTGAGGCGGACGTCTCCACCCCCCTGACCAGCGCACATTGGCAGGTGCTGTACGTCCAGCTGGACGCGGACTTGGACTCGGTCACCCTCGCACATTGGGACCATTCGACGGGCTACCTTCCGCACTCGGGCCTGAGCGCGAGCGGAACGACGGTGTGCATCGCTTTCGTGCCGGCGGGGGAGGGCTGGGACGCGTCCCGCCTCCTCGGGCTCCAGGCCGGACTCCGGGAGGTCTCCGTCGCCCTTCCACGCGCGAGCCTCGAAGGCCGCTGGTATCGCGTGCAAGTGCAGCTCTTCCCCGACGGGCGCTGTGGCGTTGCCGTTGATGGACGGCCAGTCTGGGTGAGCGGCACCGCACTTCCCCTCGACCGTCCTTTCCGCGTGGTGCTGCAGGGCAATTCCGCAGGAACTCGGATGCTCTTCGGCCCGGTGGAAGTGTGGGAGGGTGTGAGGGGAGACGTGGACTGGCGGGTCGTGGGAGGGCGAACCGGTCGTTGACGACGCGGTCTCCGGCCGAGCGCCTGCAAACGCCCCGCGCACGGAATCGCTCTGTCCCGCAACGCTTTGATACCGCCTAAGCCGAGGCGCGGCCACATCTTGGGGCGTGTCGCCCTCTTGCCCCCCTCGGCGCCGAGGCCCTATCCTATGGCCATGCCCGCGACCGTCCGCCGCTGGACCAAGAACCTCGTCCAGTCGCTTCCGAACGACGGCAACCGCTACGAGCTGGTGGCCGGGGAACTGCTGGTGACGCCGGCTCCGGTAGCGCGGCACCAGATCGTCTGCCAGCGCCTGGGCTATGCGCTTCAGGCCTACCTCCGGCCAGTCGGTCTCGGCGACACGCTCGCCTACGGCCCCGCCGACATCTCCTGGACGGCGGACGACCTCGTCCAGCCCGACATCCTCGTCGTTGCGCCGGAAGACCTCTCCGAGGACTGGACGACCTACAAGCATCTGCGTCTGGTGATCGAGGTGCTATCGCCCAGCTCCCGCCGCGGCGACCGCGTCCTGAAGCGGCGCCTCTACCAGGCGCACGGCGTGGAGACCTACTGGATCGTGGATCCCGACCGGCACGCGGTCGAGATCTGGCACCCGGGCGACGCCGAAGGCACAGCCGTCACCGACATCCTCACGTGGCGCGTCACGCCCGAGGCGCCCGAGTTGCGGATCGCCTTGGCGGAGATCTTCCGCCCGCTCGCTTGACCGCCAGTCGGCGTGAGCTCCGGTCCACTACGCAACACCGCGCCCCCACGCGGCAAGGAACCGGTACAAGCCAAGCCGAGGTGCGGCGCCATCTTGCGACGCGCGCACCTCTTGTGTCCCCTGCCGCCGAGGGCCTATCCTATGGCCATGCCGGATACCGTCCGCCGCTGGACCAAGAACCTCGTCCAGTCGCTTCCGAACGACGGCAAGCGCTACGAACTGGTTTCCGGGGAGCTGCTCGTGACGCCGGCGCCAGCCGCGTGGCACGAGATCGTCCACCGGCGCTTGACCTTCGCGATCGGGAGCTACCTGCAGCCGCTGGGCTTGATCGAGACGCTCTTCTTCACTGCGGCGGACATCTCCTGGACCGACGACGATCTCGTCCAGCCCGACCTCTTCGTCGTGGCCCCCGAAGACCTCTCGCTTGACTGGACGACCTACAAGCACCTGCGTCTGGTGATCGAGGTGCTCTCGCCCAGCTCCCGCCGCGGCGACCGCGTCCTGAAGCGGCGCCTGTACCAGCAGCACGGCGTGGAGACCTACTGGATCGTGGATCCGGACCGGCACACCGTCGAGGTCTGGCACCCCGGCAACGCCGCGGGCACAGCCGTCGCCGACACCCTCACCTGGCGCGTCACGCCCGAGGCGCCCGAGCTGCGGGTCGCCTTGGCGGAGGTCTTCCGTCCGCTGGCTTGACCTCCCGTCAGCGTGACCGCCGGCCCACAAGGCAAGACGGCGCCCCCGCGCGGCAACGAACTGGTACCAGCAAGGCCGAGGCGGGACGCCATTATCGGGCGTGCCGCCCTCTTGCCCCCCTCGGCGCCGAGGCCCTATCCTATGGCCATGCCCGCGACCATCCGCCGCTGGACGAAGGAACTCGTCCAGTCCCTGCCGAACGACGGCAAGCGCTACGAGCTGGTTGCAGGGGAGCTGCTCGTGACGCCGGCCCCTGCCGCATGGCACGAGATCGTGGCGTGGCGCCTCACGGTGGCTTTGCTCGACTACCTGCGGCCGCTCGGCTTCACAGACACCCTCTTCAACACCGCGGCCGACATCTCCTGGACCGATGACGATCTCGTCCAGCCCGACATCTTCGTCGTCGCCCCGGAAGACCTCTCCCTCGACTGGACCACCTACCGGCACTTCCGCCTCGTCGTCGAGATTCTCTCGCCGAGTTCCCGGCGCGGCGATCGGGTGCTGAAGCGGCGCCTCTACCAGGCGCACGGCGTGGAGACCTACTGGATCGTGGACCCCGACCGGAATGCTGTCGAGGTCTGGCACCCGGGCGATGAGGCAGCGCGAGTCGTCACCGACGCGCTCACCTGGCGCGTCACGCCCGAGGCGCCGGAGCTGCGCATTCCCCTGGGCGAGATCCTCCGGGCCGTACGCTAGCGACACCCCGGGAACCGCTCCGCCAGGCCGCTTGCATCTTTTTAGTCAATTGACTAAATAACTGCGTATGCCGCGCCCCCACGCGTCCCGCCGGCCGAGCCCCGCCCGCCAGCCGCTGTCCCTCGCCTTCGGCTCGCGCGCCAAGGTCGCCCTCCTGCGCATGCTCACCGCCGCCGGCGCCCCGATGACAGAGCGCGACGCCGCGCGGCGCGCAGGCCTGGACGTGCGCAGCGCCCAGCTTGCGCTGGATGACCTGGTGCCCCTCGGCCTCGTCCGGCTGGACGAGGCCGGTCGGGCACACCTGGTGCGCTTCAATCCAGCGCACCACCTCGCGCCCGCGGTCGACCAGTTGTTCAGGCGCGAGTGCCGGACGGACCGCACCCGTCGCGTCGAGCCGGCCCGGGCGGACGGCTACGCCGAGATCGGCCGGCGCCTGTTGCTCGCCGGCCGGACGATGGCCGCCCAAGGCGACCCCGCGCACGCTTCGGCGCTCGCCATCCTCGCCGTGCACGCCACCATCGCGTTCACGGACGCCAGCTGCATCCGCTTCGGTGGGAAGAAGTCGGCCAGCAGCGACCGCTCGGCCGCCGTCGGGCTGCTGCGGGCGACGCTCCGCGAACGCCTGCCCGCGGCGATCGCGCGCGCCGTGCTGCGGGTCGTCGGACGGAACGACAGGGTCGAATACGAGGGCTACGTCGTGCGGAGCACGGAGGCCGGCCGCCTCTTCGAGCACGCGGAACGCGTTGGGGCGTGGGCGGAGGCGCTGCTGCACGAGCCAACGGCGCCGTAGCCCGCTGCCGCGCGTTCACACGCCGCCGCATCGGTCACCGCACGACGCCCGGGCACCCGCACTCCTGTTGCCCCCGTGCCCCTGTGCCCCTGTGCCCCCGTGCCCCTGTGCCCCTGTGCCCCTGTGCCCCCGTGCCCCTGTGCCCCCGTGCCCCTGTGCCCCTGTGCCCGCTCCCTACAGCCACCGGAAGATCCGCAGCGCCACCCCGAAGCTCACCAGCATCCACGCCACCAGCACCGCGAACGGCAGCGCGAGCGCCGCGAGGCCCGCCCCGTCGAGCATCACCGCCCGCAGCGCGTCGTTGAGCGCCGTCAGCGGCAGCGCCTTAATGAACGGCTGCATCACGTCGGGGAAGTTCGCCGCCGAGAAGAACGACCCCGACAGGACGTACATCGGCAGCATCACGACGTTCATCAGCCCCGAGACGCCCTCTTCCGTCTGGGCGCGGCTCGCCACGAGCAGCCCCAGGCCGGCGAACGTCAGGGAGCCCGTGAGGACGACCACCGCGAAGGTCAGGACCGAGCCGCGGAACGGCACGCCGAAGACCAGTATCCCGAAGCCCACCAGCACCGCCATCTCGAGCATCACCGTCACGAGCCGCGCGAAGGCGAACGACAGCAGCAGGTGGCTGCGGCGCATCGGCGAGGCGAGCAGACGCTTGAGGAGCCGGCGCACCCGCATGCTGACCACCGCGAACCCGACGCCCCACAGCCCGGTGCCCATCAGGTTCATCCCGAGCAGGCCGGGGAGGAGGAAGTCGATGTACCGCGCGCCCTTCTCGGTGATCTTCACCTCGCGCACCGCCCGCACGTCCCGCCGCCCGTAGGCGCGCTGCACCTCGTCATCCGTCACGAGGCGCGCCACGTGGGACTCCGTCCGCGTCGAGTCGTAGCGGTACACCACGGGGTCCCCGGGGACCACGACCAGCGCGACGCGCCCGGTGCGCAGGCGCCGGGCGGCCGTGGACGAGTCGAGCACCTCGACCCGGAGCCCGCGCGCTTCCGAGAGCAGCGCCGCCAGCGAGTCCGCGCCGGCGCCGGCCTCGATGGCGATGCGCACCCGGTCCGGCGGCCGGTTCCGGAAGGCGATGCCGAGCGCGATGGCGAGCAGGAGCGGGAACGCGAACACCCAGAACACCGTCTCCGGTTGCCGGACAAATTCCCGGAACCGGGCGAGTGTGAGCTGGAACAGCGGACTGCGCTCCCCTATCACCCATCACCTCTCACGTATCACCCATCTCCCCCAACCCATCACCCATCACCCATCACGCATCTCTGAGATGCCTCCCCGTCAGATGCAGGAACAGGTCCTCCAGCGTCGCCTGGTGCGTCACCAGCTCCGTCATCCCCAGCCCGCGCCGCTCGAGCTCGTCGATCACCGCCGGCAGCGAGCTGTGCATCTCCCGCACGGTGAGCGACGTGCGCCCCGCGTGCGTCCGCACCTCGCGCACGCCCGGCAGCGCGAGCAGCGCCTCCTCCTCCGGGGGCACCACGCCCTCCGCCAGCGCGAACTCGATGACGTGCTCCGCGCCGATGGACGCGATCAGCGCCTTGGGCGTCCCCAGCGCGATGACCTTGCCGTGGTCCACCACCGCCACCCGGTCGCAGAGCCGCTCGGCCTCGTCCATGTAGTGCGTGGTGAGCACGATGGTGCCGCCGCGGGCGCGGAACTCGGCGACGACGTCCCAGAGCTGGCGCCGCGACTGCGGATCGAGACCGGTGGTGGGCTCGTCGAGGAAGAGGATGTCGGGGTCCGCCACTAGCGCGCACGCCACGGCGAGCCGCTGCCGCTGCCCACCCGAGAGCTTGCTCACCCACGCAGTGCGCTTCTCGCCGAGCTGGACGACGTCGAGCACCGCCTCCACCTCGTGCCCCTCGCGGTAGAAGCTCCGAAAGAGGGTGACGATCTCCGCGACGGTCAGCTTCTCGGCGAGCTTCGTCTCCTGCAGCTGCACGCCGATGCGCTCGCGGATGGCGTGCTCGTGCGTGGCCCAGTGCATCCCGAGGATCTCGATCGTGCCGGCGTCCGGCGTGAGGAGACCCTCGAGCATCTCGACCGTCGTCGTCTTCCCCGCCCCGTTGGGGCCGAGGAGGCCAAAGCACTCGCCCCCGCTGACCTCGAGGTCGAGGCCGGCGACGGCGACGACGTCTTTGTAGCGCTTGACGAGGCCGTGGCAGGCAATGATCACAGTCGGTCGGTTACCAGACGCCAAGACGCCAAGGGGTGCGCAGGGAGAGACCGGCGCGCCCAAGGCATCGCCTTTCCCGGGCGTCTTGGCGTCTGACACCTGCCGACTAGCATATCCGCGGCAGCTGCTCCCCCGACAGCATGTCCACCACCCGCACGCCGCCGATGCCGGTGCGCACCGTCACGAGCCCCGCCGACGCCCGCTTCACCGTCGCGATCCGCGCGGCGCCGCGGCAGTCCTCCCGGCCGCGCAGCACCTCGACCGCCCGCTCCGCGTCCTCGCCCGCGACGAACGCCAGGAAGCGTCCCTCGCACGCCACGTACAGCGGGTCGAGTCCCAGCACCTCGCACACCCCCGCCACCTCGTCGGTCACCGGCAGCGCCGGCTCCTGAAGCTCGATCTCGACCGCCGCCTGCGCCGCAATCTCGTTGAGCGCCGACGCCACGCCGCCACGCGTCGGGTCCCGCAGGCACCGCAACGTCACACCCGCGTCGATGAGCGCCATCACGGCGTCGGCCACCGGCGCGCAGTCGCTCCTGATGGGGCTCGAGAAGGCGAGGCCGTCCCGCACCGCCATCACCGCCACGCCGTGCTGGCCGATGGGCCCGCTGACCAGCACCGCGTCGCCGGGCCGCACCTCTTTCGCCCCGAGCGGGCCCTTCGCGCGCACGACGCCCACCCCGGACGTGTGCACGAAGACGCCGTCGCCCTTGCCGCGCTCCACCACCTTCGTGTCGCCGGTCACGACGTGGACGCGCGCCACCCGCGCCGCCTGCGCGATGGACGCCACGACGCGCCGCAGGTCGGCCACCGCCAGCCCCTCCTCGAGGATGAGGCCGAGGCTGAGGTAGAGCGGCTCCGCACCGCACATCGCGAGGTCGTTCACCGTGCCGTTCACGGCCAGGGTGCCGATGTCGCCGCCGGGGAAGAAGAGCGGCTGCACGACGAAGCTGTCGGTCGTGAAGGCGAGACGGCCCGGCGGCACGTCGAGCACCGCGCCGTCGGCGAGGGGCTCCAGCGCCGGGTTCCGGAGCGCCGGGAGGAGCTCCTTCTCGATCAGGTCGCGGGTGAGGCGGCCGCCGCCGCCGTGCGCGAGGAGGATGTGCTCGCCGGGCCCGAGCGGCACCGGGCACTCGACGCCGCTCATGATGGCGCCGCGGCCGCCGCGCGCCGGCGGTAGAGGTAGTACGCCGCGCACGCCCCCTCGGAGCTGACCATCGGCGCGCCGAGCGGGTGCTCCGGCGTGCACCGCGTGCCAAAGACGCCGCACTCCTGCGGCTTCTTGAGCCCCTGCAGCACGAGCCCCGCGATGCAGTCGGGCGACTCGGCCGCCGGCGCGCCCGGCTCGGGATAGCGCTGCTCGGCGTCGAACGCCGCGAACGCCGCCCGCAGGCCCAGGCCGCTCGCGGGGATCTCGCCCAGCCCGCGCCAGGTGCGGTGCACGATCTCGAACACCTCGTCCACCGCCTGCTGCGCCGGCCGGTTCCCCTCGGGGCGCACCGAGCGGCCGTAGGCGATCTCGACCTCGTGCCGCCCCTCCTCGAGCTGCCGCACGACCTTCGCCACGCCGTGCAGGATGTCCACCGGCTCGAAGCCCGTCACCACGATCGGCACCCGGTAGCGCGCGGCGAGCGCGTGGTACTCGTCGGTGCCCATCACCGTGCAGACGTGCCCCGCCGCCAGGAAACCCTGCACCTTGCAGAACGGCGAGGAGAGGATCGCCTCGATGGCCGGCGGGACGCGCACGTGGGCCACGAGGACGGAGAAGTTGGTGAGCCCCTTCCGCGAAGCGAGCAGCACCGCCATCGCGTTCGCGGGCGCGGTGGTCTCGAACCCCACGGCGAAGAAGACCACCTGCCGCCCGGGGTTCGCCTCGGCGATGGCCACGGCGTCGAGCGGCGAGTAGACGATGCGCACGTCGGCGCCGGCCGCCCGGGCGCGGAGGAGGTCCGTGCTCGAGCCCGGCACGCGCAGCATGTCGCCGAAGCTGGCGAAGATGACGCCCGGCGTCTGCGCGATGGCGAGCGCGCGGTCGATGAGGTGGATGGGCGTGACGCAGACCGGACACCCGGGCCCGTGGATGAGCGTGATCTCGGACGGCAGCAGCTCGTCGAGGCCGTAGCGCACGATGCTGTGCGTCTGGCCGCCACAGACTTCCATCAGCGTCCAGGGACGCGTGACGAGCTTTCGAATGGCGGCGAGATAGTCCTGCGCCGCCGCGCCGTCGCGGTACTCCTCGAGGTACTTCACGCGGGGTTCGCGCCCGGCGTGGCCCGGTTCGCGCGCCTTACCGCGTCCGGCCCCTGGGTGTCCTCCAGCTCGGCGAGGGCCTGGATCTCCTGCAGGTAGCCGAAGACCTCCTGCGCCTCCTCCTCGCTCACCTTGGAGATCGCCACGCCCACGTGGACGATGACGTAGTCGCCGACCTGGACGTCCGGCACGTACTCCAGGCACACCTCCCGCTCGGCGCCGCCGAACCGGACGGTGCCCATGCGCAAGCCGAGGTCGCCGGCGTGGGTCTCGAGGATCTCGCCGGGGATGCCGAGGCACACGGGGATCAGGTCCTTTCTTCGAGGAGTCGGCTCGCGGCGACCAGCGCCTGCCCGGCCGAGAGGCCGCCGTCGTTCGGCGGGATCTGCGAATGCGTGAGGACGTCGAAGCGCCGGCGGCGCAGCTCCTCGACGGCGAACTGCGTGAGCACGGCGTTCTGGAAACAACCGCCCGTCAGTCCGACTCGCGGGATCCCCGCCCATTCTGCCACCGAGGCGGTCATCCGGGCAAGGGTACGGTGGAACCGCCCCGCGACCAGCGCCGCGCTGGTGCCCCGCTCGACGTCGTCCACGACGGCGGCGATGGCAGGCCGCCAGTCGATCTCCAGCCCGGGCGCATCCGCCCCGTCGCCCTCGCGCTCCAGCAACGAGAACGGGTACGCATCCCCGCTGGGCGCCACCGTCTGCTCGAGCAGCATCGCGGCGTGCGCCTCGTAGGTGGACTCCTGCCGGAGCCCGAGGATCGCGGACACGGCGTCGATGAGCCGCCCGGCGCTCGACGTCTTCACCGTCGCGGGCGCGCGCAGCAGGCCGTTCAGCACGTCCTTCCACTGCGCCGCCCGGTGCACCGGCGGGAGGGGCAGCTCCCAGAGATCGAGCCCCTTCACCGCGTAGAGCGCGCCCAAGGCCGAGCGCCACGGCTGGCGCGCCGCCGCCTCACCGCCCGGCAGCGCGAACGGCAGGAGCCGCGCGACGCGCCGGTAGCCGGTCCGCGTGGCCCGCAGGAACTCCCCGCCCCACACGGTGCCGTCGGGACCGAACCCGGTGCCGTCCCACGTCACGGCCAGGATCTCCCCGTTCAGGTCGTGCTCGCCGAGGAGTGACGCGGCGTGCGCGTGGTGGTGCTGGACGCGGACCACCGGCAGCCCGCTGGCCTCCGCCACGCGCGTCGAGGCGTAGTCGCGGTGCAGGTCGCAGGCGACGGCGACGGGGCGGAATTCGAACAGCCGTTCAAAATCAGCGATCGTCCGCGCCTGCGCCTCGAGGGAAAGCGGGTGGTCGAGATCGCCGATGTGCTGGCTCACCACGAGCTGCCGGCCGCTCGCCCACGCGACGGTGTTCTTGAGGTGGCCGCCGAGGGCGCGCACCGTGGGGAGGCTCGCTCCGATCGGCACGGGGAGCGGCGCGAAGCCGCGGGCGCGGCGCATCACCAGCAGGTGCCCGTCCACGCGGCGGGCCACCGAGTCGTCCACGGCCCGGACGACGGGACGGTCGTGGTGCAGGAAGGCGTCGGCGATCGCGCCCAGGCGTTCCTCCGCCTCCACCGCCGCGATCGCCATCGGCTCCTCGCTGAAGTTCCCGCTCGTGCAGACGATGGGGAAGCCGAGGCGTGCCATCAACAGGTGGTGGAGGGGCGAGTACGGCAGCATCGCGCCGACGGTGCGCAGGCCCGGCGCGACCTGGTCCGCGACCACCCCGCGCGCGACCAGCTCCAGGAGCAGGATGGGGGCGGCGGCCGACGTGAGCCAGCCCGCCTCCGCGTCCGAGACGCGGGCGGCGGAGCGGAGCGCGCCGAGGTCGGGGAACATCACGGCGAAGGGTTTCTCTTCGCGTCCCTTCCGCGCCCGGAGGCGGGCGACCGCGGGGCCGTTGCGGGCATCCACCAGCAGCTGGTAGCCACCCAGGCCCTTGAGCCCCACGATGCGACCCGCGCGGATCGCCGCGACGGCCGTCTCCAGCGCGTCGCCGGCGCCGCCGTGCGTGCCCGCCTCGACGTAGGCGAGGCGGGGGCCACAGGAGGGACACGCCACCGGCTGCGCGTGAAAGCGGCGGTCGGCGGGGTCGTCGTACTCGCGCCCGCAGTCTGCGCAGAGCGCGAACCCCTTCATCGCGGTGCGCGGGCGGTCGTACGGCAGCCCCTCGATGATGCTGAGCCGCGGGCCGCAGGCGGTGCAGTTGAGGAACGGGTAGCGGTGGCGCCGGTCGGTGGGGTCGAACAACTCGCGCACGCACTCGGGGCACGTGGCGAGGTCGGGGAGCACGGCGACGCTCAGCTCGCCAGCGGTGTCGCTGTCCCCGATGGTGAAGTCGGCGGCGCCGGCGAGTTCCGCCGTCTCGACCACCACGCAGCGCAGCATCGCGGCCGGCGGTGCCTCGGCGGGGAGCCGGCGCCGGAAGTCGTCAAGCGCGGCCACGCCGCCCTCGACGTGGATCAGGACGCCGAACGGCGTGTTGCGGATGGACCCCGTGAGGCCGAGGCCGCGGGCGAGCCGGTAGACGAAGGGGCGGAACCCCGTCCCCTGCACCGCGCCCCGGATGACCACGCGGGCCGCAGCTGTCCCGTCAGGCATGGTCACCGTCGCGACGCGCGGGCCGACGACATCCCGGGACGCCTCCCACGACGTCTACCCCCTGGCCGGCGGCGCGCCGAGACCGCGCTTCGCGGCGATGCGCCCCTCGACCCACGCCGCCACGTCGGCGATGCCCTCACCCGTGCGGCACGAGGTCCGGACGACCTCGAGCCCCGGGTGGACGTCGCGGGCCGCCTGGACCGCCTCCTCCACGCTGAAGTCGGTCATCGCCAGCAGGTCCACCTTGTTGACGACGAGCAGCCCGGCCCGGCGGAACATCAGCGGGTACTTCTTCGGCTTGTCGTGCCCCTCGGTGACCGAGAGGAGCATCAGGGCGTCGTCCTCGCCGAGGTCGAACTCCGCCGGGCAGACGAGGTTGCCGACGTTCTCGATGACCAGCACGTCCGCGGGGCCGTGAACGACCTCGTGGACCGCGTGGTGCACCATCCGCGCGTCGAGGTGGCACGCGCCGCCCGTGTTGATCTGCTCCACCGGCAGCTGCAGCTTCTGCAGCCGCTCGGCGTCGGCGCTGCCGACGATGTCGCCCTCGATGACGGCGACGCGGTACTTGGCCGCGAGGAGCGGCAGGACCTTCTCGAGCAGCGACGTCTTCCCGGCGCCCGGCGCGCTCATCACGTTGACGGCGTAGATCCCCCGCTGCGCGAGCATGGCGCGGTTCTCCGCCGCCACCGCGTCGTTGTTCGCCAAGAGCCCCGTCTGGACGTCAATGAGATGCACGGGCGATCTCCTCCGGAGGATCGTCGGTGTCGATGGCGACGAACTGCAGTTCGCGCCCCGTCGCGATGCTGGACTGCTCCGAGCCGCAGGCGCTGCAGCGGAAGACGTAGTCCTCCACGACGGTGCGCCGGCCGCACGCCCCGCAGTCGATCTGGAGCGGCACGCGTTCCACGGCGAGGCGCGCCCCCTCGAGTTCGGTGCCCTTGGTCAGGCACTCGAAGGCGAAGTCCAGGGAGTCCGGGTTCACGCCGGCCATCTCCCCGATGCGCACGTGGAGGCTCCGCACCGGACCGTGCGGGACGCGCTGCAGGTGTTGTGCGGCGACGGTTATAAGGTACTCGGCGATCCCTGCTTCGTGCATCGAGCCTCCGGCGCGACTCCCCAGGCGGCCAGCTGGTCCTCCACCAGGCGGACCACCTCCGGGAGGGCGGCCTCCACCTCCGGGGAGCACCGCTCCGACACCGACAAGGTGTCACGGACCTCGACCGCAAGGAAGACGATCTCGGTCGGGAGCGGTATCCCCAACTTCCGACCCAGCGCAAGCGCCGTGCCGAGGTTGATGTCGTGGAAGGAGACGGCGCGCACGGTGGGGACGGCCTCGTCCGGCGAGAGCCGGTACACCGTCCCGACGGGGCCGCGCTGCCATTGGATGGCGTCCACGATGATTGCGCGGTCGAAGCCGGCGAGGAGATCCAGGAAGCGCATGCCGCCCAGGGAGCTCTCCTCGATGGAGACCGGCGCGCCCGCCAGCCGCTCGGCCAGCAGGCGCGCCGCGTAGACGCCAACACCGTCGTCGGAGAGGAGGGGGTTGCCGAGCCCGACGACGACCGTGCGCGGGAGCACGGGCGCTGGCGTCATGGGGGATCCCGCTCCGGCATCACGGCCGCCGGATCGTCCTCAGGACCGTGCCGTCCGGGCCGCGCAGACGCACCTCCAGCGGCATCGCGCCGGGCAAGGTGTGGGTGGCGCAGCCTAAGCACGGGTCGTAGGCGCGGAACGCCATCTCGACCATGTTGAGCAGTCCCTCCGAGACCTCCTTGCCGGAGATCATCCCTTTCGCCGCCTTCTCCACGCTCATGGCGATGCGGGCCGCGTTGCCCTGCGTGGCGACGATGAGGTTGGCCTTCTGGATCACGCCCCGCTCGTCGGTCTGGTAGTGGTGGATCAGCGTCCCGCGCGGGGCCTCCACGATCCCGATGCCCTCCTTCGGCTTCTCCGTGGGGAGCGTGCGCACGTTGGGGTCGGTGAGCTCGGGATCGTCCGCCAGCTGCTGCATCCGCTCGGCGGCGTAGACCAGCTCGACCACGCGGGCCCAGTGGTTGGCGAGGGTGTGGTGCACCGGCTTCCCGCCGAGCGTCGCGAAGAACTGCTCGTACGCCGCCTGCGCCAGCGGCGTCGCCATGCCGTCGGCGGAGTTGAGGCGGGCGAGCGGCGCCACGGAGTAGATCCCGCTGTCGGCGCCGTCCACGAAGCCCTTCCACCCGATGGGCTTGAGGTAGCAGAACTTCATGTAGCTCCACGGCTCGACGTGCTCCGCCACGTAGTCGAGGTACCGCTGCGGCGCGAACTTCGCCACCTCCTTCCCCTCGGGCGAGACCACCCGCACGTCGCCGTCGTAGAAGTTCACCTTGTTGGCGCCGTCCACGAGCCCCATGTAGTGGGTGCGGTGCGTGTACGCGTCGGAGACGATCAGGTTCACGTACTCGGGGTTCTTGAGGACGACGTCCTCGAAGAGCTGCAGCGTGAACTTCCCGAACTCGACCGCCTCGGCGGCGACCTCCTTGAACCGCGCCTGCTCCTCCGGCTTGATCCGCTTCGCCACGCCCCCGGGGAGCCCGAACACCGGGTGGATCACCTTCCCGCCCGTCAGCGTGATGAGC
>ERZ1292640.1243-Hain-H43-02um-R1-1243-length-21076-cov-12_pt1 | contig 14769 bp, 18 predicted proteins | sample MGYA00564404_ERZ1292640 | MGnify/ENA primary metagenome ERZ1292640 (study PRJEB36523, sample SAMEA6512636) | groundwater metagenome | collected 2019-01-08 | study: AquaDiva: Metagenomics assemblies of 32 groundwater samples
ATCCTCATCCGCCTCCCTCGCGTGCAGCCGGTCATACGCCTGATAAATTATGATACTATACCTGGATTCCGGCGTTGCGCCGCAATTATCCGCCGCCTTTGGGGGAGGATCGTGCAAGTGCCGCCGGGACGTCGACCATTTGCATGAAAATCATACATAAATACGTTCTGGCGGAATTCGTCGGGCCATTCCTTATCGGGCTGTTCACGTTCACCCTCGTCGTCCTGCTTCACCGTTTCGCCCGCCTCGCCGACCTGGTCATCGCCAAGGGCGTCCCCACCGGACTCGTGGGAAGGCTGCTTCTCTCCCTCTTTCCCACCTTCCTCGAGATCACCCTTCCCGCCGCGCTGCTCCTTGCCGTCCTTCTCGCCCTGGGCAGGCTCGCCTCGGACTCGGAAACGACGGCGCTTTGCACCGCCGGCATCGGGATGCGCGGGTTGGCCGCGCCGATCCTCGCCTTGAGCGGTGCGGCTTTCCTCGCCAGCCTCTTCGTCGCCTGGAGCGGGATCCCGTGGGGAACCCGCCAATTGCAGGAGACCATCGCGCAGATCATTTCCATCCGGGCCGGGGCGGGAGCAACGGAGCACACTTTCCAGGAGGTCACCCCCGGCGTCCTCATCTATCCCGACCAGGTATCCGGGGACGGGACGCGGATGAGCGGTATCCTTCTGTCCCAGCGCGTGGAAGGGCAGGACCCCCTGCTGGTCTTCGCCAGGGGGGGGGAGTTCTTCCCGGAAAAAGGGGGGCGCTTCGTGAGGCTCTTTCTTACGGAGGGGACCATCCACCATGAAGACGCCGCGGCGGGCGTGTACAGGACCGCCTCCTTCGGCCGGATGGATTTTCTCCTCCCCCTCGGGCTTGCCGGAGCCGGGGAAGGCGACGACCCGAAGCAACTCACCCTTCCGCAGCTTTCCCGCAGGATCGCCGCTTCGGGGAACGGCGCGAAGGGGGCGGCCTACCGCTACCACTTTCACCGGCGGCTCTCCCTCGCGGCCTCCTGCCTCTCATTCGGCCTGTTCGCCATACCGCTCGCCCTTTTCCGGCGGGCGAGGGGGAAATCGCCCGCCTTCGCGATCACCGTCTCCGTGATCGTCTTCTACTACATGTTCCTCGCCGCCGGAGGCGCGATGGAGTCCCGGGCCCCCGCGGCGATGGTCCTCCTCCTCTGGCTTCCCAACGCCGTCGTGCTCTCCCTCGCTTGCTGGTCCCTCTGGCGGTCGGAGTCGCGCATGATCTCCCTTCCAACACTCTTCGGACGCCCCCCGGGAAAGAAATGACGATCCTCACCCGGTATCTGCTGAGGGAATTCTTCCGGATGGCGGCGGCCTGCATCCTGGGGTTCCTGGCCCTTTTCTTAGTGATCGATTTCGTCGAGGCGGCGGACGAGTTCATCCGGTTCCACGCCACAGCGGGGGAGATCCTCCGGTACTACCTCTTCCGTATCCCGAACGTGTTCTTCTTGATCTCCCCGGTGGCGGTTCTCATGGCCGTCCTCATCACCGTTTCCCTCCGGGGGAGGGCCAACGAGTTCACCGCGATGTTCTCCGTCGGGGTGAGCCCGCTGCGGGTGTTCGCCCCCCTCATCGCGGGGTGCGCCCTCGTCTCCGCCCTTTCCCTGGGAAGCTCGGAGATCCTCGCCCCCGAGGCCAACCGGCTGGCGCGGGAAATCGCGAGGATGCGGATCAGGCCGGGGCGGGTGGCGGCGCAGTTCTCCCTCAACCGGTACTGGATCCGCGGGGAAAACGCGATCCTATCCGCGCAGGTGGTGGACACGGCCAGCCGCGCGCTGCAAGGGTTCCAGTACCTGGAGGTCGACCGGAACTTCCGGCTCCTGCGGCGCATCGACGCGAAAGTGGCGGAATCGGCCGGCGGGGGAACGTGGACGCTACGCGACGGGCGGGAACGGCGGTTCGACGGGGATCTGCAGGCCGTCCCGTTCACGGAGAAGGCGTACGGATTCCGGGAGACGATCCAGGGGTTCCTGGACGGCGAAACCCCCCCGGGGGAGATGACCTACGAGCAGCTTTCCGGCTATATCGGCGATTCGAAGGCCAAGGGATACGACGTGCGCCGGTACGAGGTGGACCTGCACGCCAAGCTGTCGTACCCGCTCCTCAACGTCATCGTCGCCCTGATCGCCATCCCACTCGCCCTGCGCACGCCCCGCTCGGGAGGCGTGTGGAGGAGCATCGGGGCGGGTCTTCTGGTCGGCTTCTTCTGCTGGATGGCCCTGTCCGCGTCGCTGTCCCTGGGGCGGAGGGGGATGCTCCCCCCCCTCGCGGCGGCCTGGCTGCCGGACGCGCTGTTCGCCTTCGCCGGGGCGATGCTGTTCCGCCGGCGCCACGCCTGATCGAAGAGGATCCCGCGTTCCCGGGAACCCGGGTCCCTTACGTTCCCATTTCCCATGAGGCGAGATATTTTTTCTGCTCCGGGGTCAGGCGGTCGATGCGCACGCCGGTTGCCTGAAGCTTCAGCCGCGCGATCTCCCGGTCGATCGGCTCGGGGACCTTGTAGACCTTCTCCTCCAGTTTTTCCCGCTGGCGCACGAGGTATTCCGCCGACAGCGCCTGGTTCGCGAAACTCATGTCCATCACGTTGGAGGGGTGCCCCTCCGCGGCGGCCAGGTTGATGAGCCGCCCCTCCGCCAGTACGTGGAGGGCCCTCCCGTCGCGCATCCGGTACTCCTCGACGAACGGCCGGATGGTGCGAACCGACTTCGACAGGCCGGCGAGCGCGGGGATGTCGATCTCGACGTTGAAGTGGCCGGAGTTGCAGACGATCGCGCCGTCCTTCATCTTCTCGAAATGCTCGCGCCGCAGCACGTGGAGGTTTCCGGTCAGCGTGCAGAAGATGTCCCCCACCTTCGCCGCCTCGGCCATCGGGAGGACTTCGAACCCGTCCATCAGCGCCTCGAGCGCCGGAAGCGGGTCGACCTCCGTGACCAGGACCCGGGCGCCCATGCCCCTGGCGCGCATCGCGAGCCCGCGGCCGCACCATCCGTACCCGGCGACGACAAAGCACGACCCGGCGAGCAGCCGGTTGGTCGCCCGGAGGATCCCGTCGATCGTGGACTGCCCCGTTCCGTACCGGTTGTCGAAGAAATGCTTGGTCTTGGCCTCGTTCACCGCCACGATCGGGTAGCGCAGCACCCCTTTGTCCGCCATGGCGCGCAGCCGGATGACCCCCGTGGTCGTCTCCTCCGTGCCGCCGATCACGGCTTTCAGGTATTCCCTCTTCTTAGTGTGGATCACGGTGACCAGGTCCGCCCCGTCGTCCATCGTCACGTGGGGGGCGATGGCCAGCGCCTGGAGGATGTGGCCGTAGTACGTCTTCCGGTTCTCCCCCTTGATCGCGAACACCCGGATGCCGTCGTGCCGGACCAGCGAGGCGGCGGCGGTGTCCTGCGTGGAGAGCGGGTTGGACGCGCACAGGGACACCGTCGCTCCCCCCGCGGACAGCACCTGCATGAGGGCCGCGGTCTCGGTGGTCACGTGCAGGCACGCGGCGATGCGAATCCCCTTGAGCGGCTTCTCCTTCGCGAACCGGTCCCCGATGGACCGGAGGACGGGCATGTCCTTCTTCGCCCACTCGATGCGGTCGCGCCCGGCCACCGCCAGGCGCACATCCTTCACGTCGTAGCCGTTTCCGCGGGCCATGACCCTCTTCTCCTTTTTCCTTTAGGCTTTAAACCCGGCGTGCTTGCGCAACGCTTCCTTCTTGTCGGTCCTCTCCCAGGTGAAATCGGGAAGCTCCCGCCCGAAGTGGCCGAGGGCCGCGGTCTTCCGATAGATCGGCCGAAGCAGGTCCAGGACTTTCGTGATCACCCCGGGGCGAAGGTCGAAGGTGTCCCGGATCGCCCGCTCGATCTTCTCCTCCGGGACGCGCGCCGTTCCGAAGGTGTCCACCAGTACCGAGACCGGCTCCGCCACCCCGATCGCGTAGGCGAGCTGGAACTCGCACTTCCTCGCAAGCCCCGCCGCCACCACGTTCTTCGCCACGTACCGGGCCATGTACGCCGCCCCCCGGTCCACCTTGGAGGGGTCCTTCCCGGAGAAGGCCCCGCCGCCGTGGCGGCTGTACCCGCCGTAGGTGTCGACGATGATCTTGCGGCCGGTCAGGCCCGTGTCGCCGTGGGGTCCGCCCACCACGAACCTGCCGGTGGGGTTGATGTAGTATTTCACGTTCTTCGCCAGGAGCTCCTTCGGGATGGCTTTTTTCACCACCTCCTCGACGATCCCCTCGGTGAGCGCCTTGCGGCTCACGTCCTCGGCATGCTGCGCCGAGCAGACCACCGCGGTCACCTCCCTGGGGGACCCGTCCACGTAGCGGACCGTCACCTGGCTCTTGCCGTCCGGCCGGAGCCAGCGGAGCACCTTTTTTTCCCTCGCATCGGTGAGGCGGGCGCAGATCCTGTGCGCGAAGGAGATCGGCATCGGCATCAGCTCCTTCGTCTCGTCGCAGGCGAACCCGAACATCATCCCCTGGTCCCCGGCGCCCTGCTTCTCGTTCGTCCCCCGGTCGACCCCCCGCGCGATGTCGGGGGACTGCCGGTCGATCGCGGTGACCACCGCGCAGTTGTGGGCGTTGAACCCCTTGGCTTCCCCGGTGTACCCGATGCCCGTGACGGTCTTCCGCACGATGCCGGGGATGTCCAGCAACGCCGCGGTCGTGATCTCGCCGGCGACGATGACCAGGCCGGTGGTAACCATCGTCTCGCAGGCCACCCTGCCCCGCGGGTCCTGGCGGATGATCTCGTCGAGGACGGCGTCGGAAATCTGGTCCGCCACCTTGTCGGGATGCCCTCCCGTCACCGATTCCGAAGTGAAAAGAAACTCACTCATGCCGTGCCGCTCCTGGAAAGATTGATTGGCCGAACCGCCGAATTATACGTCAAAAGTGCTCTTCAGGGAACAGGTCCTCGAGCTTCTTGTGCAGGATCCTGCCGATCTCGGCGGCGGTCCCGTGGAGCAGCAGGCCCCCGACGAATTCCTTCGCCTCGTAGGCGACCGACTTCCGGAGGATCCGTTTCACCCGCGGGATCGACGTCGCGTTCATGCTGAGCTCGTCCATCCCCAGGCCCAGGAGGACAAAGGCGTAGAAGGGCTCGCCCGCCATCTCCCCGCACATCGACACGGGAATCCGAGCGTCGTGGGCGCCCTCGACGATCCGGCGGATCAGCCGGAGGATCGCGGGGTGCAGCGGCTCGTAGAGGTAAGACACGTGCTCGTTCACGCGGTCGATCGCCAGGGCGTACTGGATCAGGTCGTTCGTCCCGATGCTGAAGAAATCGGTCTCCTTTGCGAGAAGGTCGGCGACCATCGCGGCGGAGGGGATCTCCACCATGATCCCGACAGGTATCTCCTTGTTGAACGCGACCTTCTTCTTCCGGAGCTCCGCCTTCGCCTCCTCGACGACCGCGAGCGCCGACCGAAGCTCCGCAACCCCCGAGATCATCGGGAACATCATCCGGACCACCCCGTGGTTGGACGCCCGCAGGATGGCGCGAAGCTGCTGCTTGAAGATCTCCTTCTCCTTGAGGCAGAACCGGATGGCCCGCAGACCCATCGCGGGGTTCATCTCGTCGGCCAGCTCGATCTGTGAGGCGAACTTGTCGCCTCCCAGGTCGAGCGTCCGTATCGTGACCGGGCGTCGGGCGAACTTCTCCGCCACCCGCCGGTAGGTCTGGTATTGCTCCTCCTCGGAAGGAAGGTCTTTCCGGTTCAGGAACAGGAATTCGGTCCGGTAGAGCCCGATCCCTTCCGCGCCGCCCCGCAGGGCGACGTCCGCCTCCTCGGGGAACTCGATGTTCGCGTGGAGCCGCAGAACCCTGCCGTCGCGGCTGACGGCCGGGAGCCTGGCGAACTTCGCCAGATCACGGATGCGGTGCAGGTACGCCTTCCTCTTCTCCGTGTACTCGATGACCGCCTCGGGGCCGGGCCGGAGGATGACGATCCCCTCCTCGCCATCGAGGATGACCTCCTCATGCTCCGCGTACTCGTCGGTCACCCGCTCCAGGCCGACCACCGCGGGGATGCCTAAGGACCGCGCGGTGATGGCCGTGTGGGACGTCTTGCTCCCGACGTCCGTGGCGAAGCCCAGGACAGGGCTCTTCAGGATCTGGGCCGTGTCGGCGGGGGAAAGGTCGTGGGCGATCACGATCACCGGCTCGCGGATGGAAGCGATCGAGTCGACGGGGCGGCCGGCGAGGTTCTCCAGCACGCGGTGGCCGATCTGGCGAAGGTCGTGCCCCCTCTCTCGGAGGTACTGGTCCTCGATGCGATGGAACGTTTCCAGGAGGTTCTGGAGAACCTTGTTGAACGCCCAGTCGGCCTTGAACTGGTTCTCGCGGATGAGCCGGACCGTCTGGTCGACGAGCATCGAGTCCTCGAGAAGCGCCAGGTGGACGGAGAGAATCTGGTAATGCTCGGAGGAGTGGTCCTTCACGCCGTCGCGGATCGCGCAGATCTGGTCCTTGGACCGGGACACCGCCCGCAGGAACGCCGCGACCTCCTCCTCGACCTTCTCGCGCGGGACCGTCGAGTGAACGGAGGACGGCATCGCCCGGTTCAGGAAATAGCCCAGGCCGATGGCGATCCCGGGCGAGGCCGGGATCCCCCGCAGGACCTTCATCTTCGGGCGAGCGCTGTCCGTCAAGAGGACCTTACTCCTCTCCGAATTTGGCGGCGATCAGGTCGCCGATGGCGGTGACGGCCTGCTCCGCGTCGGGGCCGTCCGCGCGAACGAGGATGCGGGACTCCCGGGGAGCCGCCAGCATCAACACCCCCATGATGCTCTTGCCGTTTACCTCCACGCCGTCCTTGCAAATCCGTATCTCCGATGCGTACCGGTTCGCGAGGTGGACAAGCTGCGCGGCCGCGCGGGCGTGCAGCCCCAGGCGGTTCGCGATCTCGAACTCCCGGCTGACCGTCAGCGCCATAGAAACATCGTCCCGATGATCAGCAGAAACAGCAGGATCTCCGACGGCGAAACCGCCTTCCGGAACAGCACCGTGAGGAGATGGACCGTAATGAGAGCGACCAGGAAGAACGCGACGGCCGGTGCGGCCCCCCCGAAAAGGAAGGCGGTTTTGCTCCCTAACACCCCCGCGTAGGCTCCCCCCAGGATCGCAGCGAGGATCTTGCGGTCCTCGGTCCTCACCGTGAATCCCGCCCCCTTGAGGAACCGGACGGCGCTCTCCTCCCCCTCCATCCCCGCTGCGAATCCTTTGAGACGGACCGAAACATGCGAAAGGTTGTAAAGCACCAGGAGCGCCGCGATCCCCAGGACCGGGTGGAGGAGGGAGAGGATCGCCCCCGCCACGGAAGCCATGGGTTTCAGCGCCCCCCAGAAGTAGGAGTCCCCGATCGCCCCCAGCGACCCCATGAGGCCCACCTTGAACGTCCCGATCGCGCGCGGATCCACCTCCCCCGAAGCGACACGCTCCTCCATCCGCGCCGTCGCCCCCAGGATCACCCCCCCCATGGCCGGGTGCGTGTTGAAGTACTCCAGGTGGCGCTTGAGGGCCCTGATGAGGTCCTCCGGCCGCTCGCGGTAGTGGTGCCGCAGCGCGGGAAGGATGCTGTAGGCGAAGCCGACGTTCTGCATCCCCTCGTAGTTCCAGCATCCCTGGAAAAGGAACTGGCGCCACCAGACCTTGCGCCGCACCGCCTGTGTCAGCCCGCCCATCAGCCGGCCCACCGGAAGAACAGGGTGGCCGCGAACACCATCCCCATCGTCAGGTAGAACGCGGGGGCCGTGCGGTCGGTGCGGGTGCAGGAGAAGACCGACGCCGCTCCGATAAGCGGGAAGAGGGGAAGCAGGACCGCGAACTGGGCTTTGCTCTCCGGGCCGAAACGGGGGAGGAGAAGCTTCCCCGTCGCCAGGCCGAGACCGGAAAACGCCAGGGCCAGGACCATCCCCGAGAGGGCGAAAAGGATCAGGCCCGCGAGCAGTCCGTGCTCCACGGCCTGGGAGTCCCCCCGTTCCACGGACTCGATGGTGAGCGCGGCGATCCTTCCGTTGACGCGGCGGATGAGGCGGTCCGCGGCTTTTCCCATCTCCGCGCAGGGCACGGAGAGGAGCAGCAGGGCGGTGAAGCTGCCCGCGTCGAGACCGACGGAGGAGGAGGCCACCGCGGCCGCCGCGCCTCCGAACATGGCGGCCCCCGTGTCGTCAGGGGGGATCGACGCGCCCACGGGAAGCCTGGCGAGGTACAAAAGCTCCAGCACCGCGCCGACCTGCGCGCCCGCCGCGACGTTGCCGAACACCGCACCCATTGCGGTGGCAACCACCAGGGGGCGGTGAAGCATCAGCTGGAAGGCGGCCGTCCGGTCAACGTACGCGATTGCCCCGATCGCCGCCGCGAGGAGGAACTGCCAGACCATCGCTATTTCCGCTCGGGCCCATAGGAAGTCCCGGCCTCGAAGGGGGTGGCGCGGACGTTCACGTCGACCCCGTGGTCGCGGAAGTTGTGGACCGCTTCGAAATCCTCCGGTGAGAAGAACACCGACGGGGAGATTTCCACCTTCCCGGCGGCGTGGTGGAGGTTCCCGATGTTGACGGATGAGAAACGGGTGCCGGCGTCGTAGATCCGGAGCGCGTCCGAGAAGGTCGAGCAGAGGAGGATCGCTCTCTCCCCGTGGCTGTCGACCACATCGAGCTCCTTCGCGACCTCGTCCAGCCGGCAGAAAACCATGTGGATCGACGGTGGGACCGCAAGCTCCATGACCGACCTGAGGAAGGGGTTCCCGGCCAGGTCGTCGTTCGCCACCACCAGGCAGTTGGCCCCGGTGTGCGGCAGCCAGGTCTCCACCACCTGCCCGTGGATCAGCCGGCAATCCACCCGCACCAGAACAAGCGACATGTCTACTTCTTCTCCGCCTTTTTCTTCAGCATATCCCCGGGAATCGTGATGTTGCGCTGGCCGTATTCCTGGATGTGCCGCGCCAGCTCCGACAGGGACATCGTCGCGCGGGCCATCGGCAGCTTGATCATCATCGGGAGGTTGACCCCCGTCACCACCTCGACCTGGTGGGTCCCGAGGAACGACAGGCCGATATTGGACGGGGTGCCCCCGAACATGTCGACCAGGAGAAGAACCCCTTTCCCCAGGTCGACCGTCCGGATCGCCCCCTCCATCGCCTGGCGGATCTCGTCCATGCCGGTTTTCGGGTCGATGTCGACCGCGACCGAGTTCTCGACCTTCCCGACGATGATCTCGGCGGCGTGGAGCAGTTCCGTGGCCAGGCGGCCATGGGATATCACGACGATGCCGATCATTTCGGGCTCCTGCCGGGGAGGGACGTCCGCCCGATGTCGCGGTGGACCACGACGGGCCCCGCGGCCCGGCCGAGCCTCTTCGAAAGGGCTTCGGCGACGGCCACGGACCGGTGTCTCCCGCCCGTGCACCCGATCCCCAGCGTGAAATATGCCTTCCCCTCCTTTGTATAGAGGGGGAGGAGGAATTGCAAGATGGAGGTCAGGAGGCGGAGGAACTTGCGCGTGTTCTGCGCCGAAAGGACGTAGTCGCTGACCCTCCGGTCCAGGCCGGTGAGGTGCTTGAGATTCGGTACGAAGTTGGGGTTGGGGAGGAACCGCACGTCCATGACCATGTCCGCCTCCAGGGGGATCCCGTGCCGGTAGCCGAAGGAAACGATGCTGACGTGCAGGCCCTCCGCCTTCTTCTTGCGGAAACGGCGCAGGAGCTCGTCGCGCAGCTGGTGGACCGTAAACTCCGACGTGTTGAGCACCGTGTCGGCCATCTCGCGCAGCGGGGACAGCACCCGTCGTTCGCGCCGGATCGCCTCCTTGGCCCCGCCCCGCCCGGCCAGGGGGTGCTTCCGCCGGGTCTCGCTGAAACGGCGCAGGAGCACCTCGTCGCCCGCGTCGAGGAACAGCACCTGGATACCGTGGCCCTGCCGCCGCAGATCCTCGGTCACCAGGGCGAAGTCCGGCAGGAACTCGCGGCCCCGGACGTCGGCGACGAGGGCGATCCTGGCCCCCTCGCCCCGCGCCTCGGAGACCACGTCGACGATCTTGGGCAGGAGCACCGGGGGGAGATTGTCGACGCAGAAATAGCCGATATCCTCGAACACCTTGATCGCCGTGCTCTTCCCCGAACCGGAGACGCCCGTAAGGATGACGACGCTGGCACGGTTCCGGGCGTTCCTGGCCGGCTTCATCGGGAAGGGGTATCCTCCGCCCGGCGGGTCTGCCGCTCCACGAGATCTCGGGCGGAATGAAATCCCTGGGTCTTCAGGATGTGGTTCCTGACCGCCACCTCCACGATCGTGGCCAGGTTGCGCCCGGGGGAGACCGGGATGAGAAGCGTCGGGATGGAGACGCCGAGGAAGACGGTCCTGAGGTCCGTAAGGCCGAGGCGGTCGTACTCCTTCCCCGGATCCCATTCCTCGATCTGGATGACCAGCCCCACTTTTTTCAGATCGGTGATCGCGGAGAGGCCGAACAGGTCCCGGAGGCTGAGGATCCCCAGGCCCCGGATCTCCATGTGGTGCCGGGTGAGCTCGCTCCCGCTCCCGAGGACGGTCGCGGACCCGCGCTTCTCGATGCTGATGATGTCGTCGGCGACGATGCGATGCCCGCGCAGGATGAGGTCGAGCGCGCATTCGCTCTTCCCGATCCCGCTCGGGCCCAGGAGCATGACCCCCAATCCGAGCATGTCCATCAGCACGCCGTGGACCGTGGTCGTCTCGGCGAACAGCTGTCCGAGGTGCTGGAGGGTTTCCTCGATCAGCCGGGAGGTCGGAAGCTCCGACGACAGAAGCGGGACGGCGTGCCGCTCGGCCGCGTCCACGAAGACGCGCGGAACGCGCAGGGAGCCGCACACGACGGCGCAAGCCAGCGGCCCCGAGAAGAAGAGGTCGGCGATCCCCTCCTGCCGTTCCGGGGGCTGGTTCTCGAAGTAGGTGATCTCGGTGTCCCCAAGGACCTGGATGCGTCCCTCGTGGATCGACTTCACCTCCCCGGTCATCGCCAGGCCGGTCTTCTGGACCCGCTGGTCGGAGACCTCCCGCACAAGGCCGCCGGCTCCCGCCAGCAGCCGTATCCCCAGCTGCGCCGCGCAGGATTGCAGAAAACGGTCGACCGTAATGGGCACTTCCTGCCTCCTTGGGCCAAGCTTTACGCCCGGTCGTCCTCCTCCTTGAGTATCCTCCGGAACTCGTCGGCGTCCCTGGCGGCAAGGAGCGACTGCCGGAACCTCGGGTCCTTGAGCAGCCTGGAGATGCGGGCCAGCGCCTTCAGGTGCATTCCGGCCGACTGCTCGGGAGCCACGACGAGGAAGAACAGGTGGGTCGGCTTGCCGTCGAGGGAGTGGAACTGCACGCCCGGGCGGCTGCGGCCGACGACGGCGACGAGCCGGTCAAGGCCGGGGACTTTCCCGTGCGGGATCGCCACGCCGTCCCCGATCCCGGTGCTGCCGAGGCTCTCCCGGCCCATCAGGATCGCCGTCAGGCTCCGGGCCGAAAGCGACGGGACCCCGGCGGCCACCACTTCCGACATTTCGCGCAGGACCCCTTCCTTCGTCTCCGCCCGGAGGTCTTCCATCACCCCTCCCGGCGTGACGATGTCCAGGATCTTCATCGGGCGGCCGGCTCCGTGAACCCGATGTTGCCGTCCTGCTGCCGGAAGACGACGCTGGGCTGGTTCGTGTCCTGGTTGACGAACATCACCACGTCCACCTTGAGGAGGTCGAGGTGATGGGCTGCCTCCTCAACGCTCATCGGCTTGGGCAGGAAGTTGTCGGACCGGACGATCAGCGGCCCGCCCCCCTCGCTCTCGGAGATCGTGAGGGAGGAACCCGAAACGATCGGCGCGGGGAGGCCTCCCTGTCCCTTGTCTTTACGTTTTTCGCGGTATTTCTTGAGCTGCCGCTCGACCTTGTCGCACACCAGGTCGATGGCGGAGTAGAGGTCGTCGGTGGACTCGAACGCCTTGATCGTGATCCCCTTGCTTGTCACGAACACCTCGGCGATGTGCCGGTATTTCTCCACCGAGAGGGTGACGTTCGCGTCGAACGTATTGTCCACGACCTTCTGGATCTTGCCGAGTTTCTCCACGACGTAATCCTTGAGCGCCTTGCTCGGATCGACATGGCGGAAAGTGACGTTGATATTGTTCACCTTTTCGCCCTCCTTTGCATTATCGGAATCTTGCGCCTAAAACAGTTTCTTTCTTCTCGACGACGGGAGCATCCCCAGCTTGGCGCGGTACTTGGTCACGGTTCGGCGGGCAATCCGGATCCCCTGGTTCCGGAGCAGGCGCATCAGCTCCTGGTCGCTTAAAGGTTTGTCACCCCCCTCCGAAGCGATGATGTCCCGGATCTTCTCCTTGACCGACTCGGAGGCGATGTCCTCCTTCCCCCCGTCGCGGTTCAACCCCGAGTTGAAGAAGTACTTCAGCTCGAAAATACCGTGCGGAGTGTAGACGTACTTCCCGCTCGTCACCCTGGATACGGTGGACTCGTGCATCGAGATGTCCTCGGCGACGACCCGGAGAGTCAACGGCTTCAGGTGCTCCGGCCCCCGGTCCAGGAAGTCGCGCTGGAGCTTCATGATGCTCTCCACGACCTTATAGATGGTCCTTTGCCGCTGCTGGATGCTCTTGATGAACCACAACGCCGCGTTGACCTTCTGCTTCAGGAACTCCCGGTCCTCCTTCGGGAGCGAATCCCCCGAGGAGAGGAGCCGCCGGTAATAGGAGCTGAGCCGCAGGCGAGGCTGCCCGTCCTCGTTCAGGGTGATCACCCACTGGTTGTCCACCTTGAAGATATAGACGTCGGGGGTGATGTAATTCACGTCCTCCCCCGAGAAGCCGCGCGCCGGCTTGGGGGAGAGGGAAACAATCTTCTGGTAGGCCTCCTTGACCGCTTCGCGGGAGACCTTCAGCCGGCGGGAGATCCCCGCCAGGTCGCCGCGGGAGAACAGGTCGAAGTGGTCGGCGAGGATCTTCATGGGAAGGGCGAAATCGTCCCCCTTTTCGCGCGCCTGGATCATCAGGCACTCCCGCAGGTCGCGGGCCCCGACGCCGGACGGGTCCAGCGACTGGAGCTTCGCGATCGCCCGCTCCACCATCTCCGGTGGTTTCGAGAGGGCTTCCGCGGCCTCCTCGGCGGTGATCCTCAGGTAGCCGTTGTCGTCGAGGTTGCCGATCAGGTAGGCGGCGATTTCCCGCAGCGACTCGTCCGGCTCGTAGAGGTTCATCTGCGTCTCGAGGTGCTCGGCGAGGGTGGGCTTCCGGGTCAGGAGGTTCTCGTAGTACGGCCTGCCGTCCTCCTCCTCCTGGTCCCGCTCCACGTAGCCTTCCGACCGCGCCCCGTCCCCGAAATAGTAGTCCCAGTCGACCCGGTCGATCAGGCCGTTTTCCTCCCGGGGCCGCGGTTCCTCCGGGGTCGGCGCTGTGCTCTCCTGCCCCGCCCCCTCCTCCCCGGGCTTGGCCTCCTGCGCAGGGGACGCCTCTTCCTCCGGCCCCTCCTCCTGCTCCTCTTCCAAGATGGGGTTCTTCTCGAGTTCCTCGCGGACCGCCTGCTGGAGCTCCAGGCGCGAAAGTTGCAAGAGTTTTATCGCCTGCTGCAGCTGGGGGGTCATCACCAGCTGCTGGGAAAGCTTCAGGGACTGTCGTAACTCCAGCGCCATTCCTGCCCCAAACCGTCAGAGTGTAAACCCGTCTCCCAGATAGATTTCCCGCACCCGCGCCGATGCGGCGATCTCCTCGGGGTTCCCCGCGAGGAGAATCTCCCCTTCCGAGATGATGTATGCCCGGTCGCACACCCGCAAGGTGTCGCGCACGTTATGATCCGTTATTATAACCCCGATCCCTTTCTCTTTTAACCTCAGGATAATCTGCTGGAGGTCGGCCACCGAGATAGGGTCGATCCCGGCGAAAGGCTCGTCCAGGAGCAGGAAGGACGGCGACATCACGAGCGCCCGCGCGATCTCCACGCGGCGGCGCTCCCCCCCGGAAAGCGAAAAGCCCATCGTTTCGGCGACGTGGGAAATGCGCATCTCCCCGAGCAGGTGGGAAAGCCGCTCCCCCCGCTCGCCCGCGGAGAGCCCGGTTTCCTCGAGGAACGCGAGGATGTTGTCCCGGACCGTCAACTTCCGGAACACCGACGGCTCCTGGGGGAGATAACCGAGTCCCATCCGGGCCCGGCGGTGCATCGGCAGGCGGGTGACGTCCTGGCCGTTAAGCGTCACTCCCCCGCGGTCCGGCGAAACAAGGCCGACCATCATGTAGAAGATCGTGGTCTTCCCCGCCCCGTTGGGGCCCAGGAGCCCGACGACCTCCCCCGGCCCGATGTCGAGCGAAACCTCCTTCACCACCTCCCGGTGGCGGTACCGCTTCGACAGGTCCCGGACGGCGAGCGATTTCATCGGCCTGCCTTCCCCTTCTCTTTCGCGTCCGTCAGCCCTTTCGGCTGGATGACCGCCTTGACGCGGCCCCCTTCCCCCCCGGTCACCACGGACCGGTTTTCCCGGAGGAAAATGGTCACCGTCTCCCCTTTCAGGGTGTTCGCACCCTGGATGATGTCCGCCCCCCCCGAAAGGACGATCCGTTGCTCCAGGTTGAAGAAGACCGCCCGGGCCGCGCGCGCCTCCCGCCCTTCCTGGGTCACGCGCACACCTCCCTCGGCCACGATCTTCTCGATGACGCCCGACTCCCGGGCATATTCCGTGAACAGGCGGTCGGAGGACAGCGTCACGTCTCCCTGCTTCGCCACGACGCTCCCCTCGAAAGCCACCGAGTTCCTGA
>ERZ1292640.2467-Hain-H43-02um-R1-2467-length-14767-cov-6_pt1 | contig 14767 bp, 12 predicted proteins | sample MGYA00564404_ERZ1292640 | MGnify/ENA primary metagenome ERZ1292640 (study PRJEB36523, sample SAMEA6512636) | groundwater metagenome | collected 2019-01-08 | study: AquaDiva: Metagenomics assemblies of 32 groundwater samples
CGATGACGAGGATCGAGCGGCCGGACTGGGCAATCTTCTCGAGGAGCGGTAGAAGGTCTTTCATCGCACTGATCTTCTTGTCATGGATCAGGATGTAGGGATCCTCGAGAACCGTTTCCATCGACTCAGCATCAGTGACGAAGTACGGTGAGAGGTAACCACGATCAAACTGCATACCTTCCACGACGTCCAGGGTCGTCTCTGTTCCCTTCGCCTCCTCCACGGTAATCACGCCATCTTTTCCAACTTTCTCCATCGCGTTCGCTATTAACTCACCGATGGCGGGATCATTATTGGCAGAGATCGAGCCAACTTGCGCGATCTTCTCCTTGTCATCACCGACGGTTTTGCTCATTTCTTTCAGACCCTCGACGATCTTTTGGACTGCAAGATCGATTCCGCGTTTCAAGTCCATCGGATTCGCGCCCGCCGTAACGTTCTTCAATCCTTCGCGAACGATGGCCTGGGCAAGAACCGTCGCCGTGGTCGTGCCGTCTCCCGCGACATCAGAGGTTTTTGAAGCAACTTCACGAACCATCTGTGCTCCCATATTCTCGATGGGGTCGCTGAGCTCGATTTCCTTTGCGACCGTGACGCCGTCTTTGGTGATGGTCGGCGCACCAAACTTCTTGTCGATGACGACATTGCGTCCTTTCGGACCTAATGTCACCTTCACTGCATCCGCAAGTTGGTCGACACCACGCTTGAGAGCAGATCGGGCTTCTGAATCATAACTGATGATTTTAGCACCCATTGCTTTCTATCTCCTTTCGTCAAATGTTACTTTTTCGGCATAATGGCGAAGATATCGCTCTCGCGCATGATGAGGAGTTCCTCACCGTCAATCGTGACTTCGGTTCCTGAATACTTCCCGTACAGCACGCGATCCCCAACTTTCACTTCCGATGGAATTTGTTTCCCGTCGTCGGATACTCTTCCCGGTCCGACGGCGATGACTTCCCCCCACACCGGCTTCTCTTTTGCGGTATCTGGAACGATGATTCCGCCTTTCGTCTTCTCTTCGGCCGGCGATGGCTTCACAACAACGCGGTCAGCCAATGGCTTGAGAGTCATAGAATTTACCTCCTTTATAAGTTTGTGTGATTAAAGAACTTATGGTAGGCCTTAGGTATTGGCACTCTTGGCGATAGAGTGCTAATAATATACACCAAATACCGGTTCTTGTCAAGAGGATTTCTGGCCTTCGATGACAAGAACGTACTCGCCGCGGGGGGACTTCTTGGAGAGTTCCTGAAGGACAGAAGCAACGGGCCCCCTCACGATCTCCTCAAATTTCTTGGTCAATTCGCGGGCCACGACGACCCGGCGGTCGCCTAGATACGCCTGGATTTCGCTCAACGTCTTGAGAATCCTGTGCGGTGATTCATAAAGGATGATTGTTCGCGTCTCCAGCCGAAGGGATTCAAGCTTGGTTTTCCTTCCTTTTTTCTGCGGAAGAAATCCTTCGAAGACGAAACGGGCGGTGGGCAAGCCGCTGGCAATGAGAGCTGAGATGAACGCCGTCGGTCCGGGGATCGGGACAATCGGGATTCCGCTATCGAGTGCACGCTGCACGATCCAATACGCAGGATCGGAGATACCAGGTGTGCCCGCGTCCGAAACGACCGCAACGGATTGCCCATGGAGAAGCTTTTCGACAAGTTGCTGAGATCGTTGGCGCTCATTGAAATCGTGATAGCTCAGCATTGGCTTGACGATGCCGTAGTGATCCAGCAGGATTTTCGTTTTCCGGGTATCTTCGGCTGCGATGAGGTCAACGGAGGAGAGAATCTTGACAGCGCGGTACGTGATATCCTCGAGATTCCCGATTGGAGTTGCAACGAGGTAGAGAGTGCCGGAGTGTGATCCCCGCATGGTTCGAGTTTCAAGTTCCAAGTTTCAAGTTCCAAGTTTCAAGTTTCAAGTTCCCCAGTCACGGACGTAGCGAAAATCGACATCAATGGTGCGGTAGGAGACCTTTGCGATGAGAGGAGGTCGTCGTTTGAACTGACTCTTTTGGATGAGCGTCTTGACTTTTCCAATGAAGTCTCGCTCAAAGCCGAGTTCCAGAAGCTCCTGATCCGTTCGCCGTTCATCCACCAAATGATAGAGCAAAGAGTCGAGACGGGCGTACGTGAATCCGAGTTCACCTTCATCGGACTGACCTTCCCAGAGGTCGGCCGTCGGAGTCTTGTCGATGATCGCCTGCGGCACGCCAAGTTCCCGCGCAAGTTGCCAAACTTGTGTCTTATAGAGATCGCCAAGCGGGTTTATGGCGGAGGCAGTATCCCCGTACAGCGTTCCGTATCCGACCATCAGTTCGGTCTTGTTGCTCGTGCCAATGACGAGCGCTCGCTCACGCGCAGAAACGTCATAGAGCACGATCATCCGCGCCCGCGCCATCACGTTGCCACGGCGAACACGGTCGGTGACACTCCATTGGTCACAGTACGCGTCGACCATCGGCGAAATGTCCACCAGCTCAGCGCGGATGCCCAGCTTCTTGACAACTAGCTGGGCATCCTTGACACTCTGCGGGCTGCTCGCCTTATGCGGCAAAATCACGCCGATGGTGTTCTCCTTGCCAAGCGCTTCGGCGGTCAAGTATGCGCTCACGGCAGAATCGACACCGCCGGAGACACCGATCACGCCCTTTTGAAATCCGGCACTCTGGGTCTCATCCCGGACGAAGCGCACGAGCAGCTCTTTCACGATGTCGGCGTTCAGCTCGAGACCGCCTTTCGAATCCTTCGGAACAGATTCCACGATCACTCCCGATGATGATTATGCAAATTCGAATCAATCCCCCTGACTGATTTCCTTCAGGGCTTGCCGAATGATCCGCTTCCCCTCATCAACTGCAGTCTTGGTCAGATTCAGCGGAGGACGAAACCTGATTGAGTGATCGCCACAGCCGATGAGAATCAGTCCCTCATCGTACGCCTTGCTCCTCAGCTGATCCCTGCTCTGTGCAGTGTCCAGATCAATGGCGCAGAGCATGCCCCGACCGCGCGCGTTGGAAACCAGACCTGGGAACTCATTGTGCAGCTCTTCCAGGTTTTGCAGGAGATACGCACCAACGATCCGGGCATTCTCCACAAGCTTTTCCTCTTCGATGATCTCCAATATCCTCTGGAACCGCACCATATCCACCAGATTGCCGCCGAACGTTGAATTGATTCTGCTCGGCTTGTGGAAGACATTTTCCAACACGTCATCAATGCGCTTGCTGCACATGAAGCCGCAGACCTGAGTCTTCTTACCAAACGCCATCAGATCCGGCTTCACGAAATACTCGTGTGCCCACATCTTGCCGGTTATGCCGATACCCGTTTGCACTTCGTCGAAGACCAACAGGATGTCGCTTTCGTCACAGATCGTGCGCAGCTCGACAAAGAACTCCTTGCGAAAATGGTTGTCACCCCCCTCGCACTGAATCGGCTCGATGATGAGAACTGCAATATCATCCGGATTGTTGATGATTGCCTGTTTGATCTGCTGAAGCGCAACAGTTTCCGCCTTCTGGACGCGGGCGAGATTCTCCTTATTGAGGGGGAACTGGATGACCGGGTTATGGATTCGCGGCCAACGGAATTTCGGGAAATAGTTCGTCTTCGTAGGATCCGTGTTCGTCAATGAGAGCGTATAGCCGCTTCTTCCGTGAAACGCCCTTCGGAAGTGAATGACCTGCCTCCCCCGTTCTTCCGTGTAGCCTTTGATGAAGTTCTTCCTCACCTTCCAATCAAACGCCGTCTTGAGAGCATTTTCCACAGCCAGAGTGCCACCATCAATGAAGAAAACGTAGGGCAGGTATTCCGGCATGGCAATGCGGGCAAACGTCTCCACGAATTCAGCCATCTCCACAGTGTATGCATCGGAGTTGGACGGTCTGTTGACGGCCACATAACCGAGCTTTTCGAGGAACTCGGGCGAGGCCATCTTCGGGTGATTCAGCCCGACCGAACCAGAAGCGAAAAACGTGAAAAAGTCCAGATATCGCTTGTTGTACCGGGAATCATAGAGGTAGCATCCCTGGCTTCTTTTCAGGTCGACAACCAGGTCGAACCCATCCACGAACATATGCTTCGACAGCGTGGCGTGAACCTCTGTTGGAAGGATTTTGACTGGCTTCTTCGTGGTGGGCTTTTCGGCTGCCCGACTCGTTTCAAGCTTCGTAGGACCTTCTTTCGGAGCTGATGGTACAGTTCGCTCAACCTTTGCAGCAGTCGTCTCGGACATAAGTCACCATAACGTTATCCTTTGTTGTGAGATATTGGTTGATGAATCATGGTGCACTCCCACAACTTCAGAAGAACTCCTGGTGCTCGTAGAGCGAGATAATGTACGGACGACCCATCATTGCCTATTGCTCAACATTATCGATCTGGGCGCGCTGCAACTTGCCACTGTAATCAACATAGACGGTCTTCCACTCGGTGAAGAAATCATACACCGTCCAGCCTCCCTCACGATGTCCATTTCCGGTCTCTTTCACGCCGCCGAACGGCATATGCGCCTCCGCGCCGATGGTGGGACTGTTGATATATGTGATCCCCGCTTTGATATCGCGAATGGCCATATAGGCATTGTTGATGTCTTGAGTATAGACGGACGAGGAAAGACCGTACGTCGTGTCGTTGCAGATGTCGATTGCTTCCTGAAGCGTCTTCGCCTTGATGACGGACAACACTGGCCCAAAGATTTCCTCGCGGGCCACCCGCATCGTGCGTGTGACCTCGCCAAGGACGGTGGGCTCATAGAACCAGCCTTTCGACAAACCGTCGCCGCCGGCTGCCTTACCTCCCGTCAGCAATTTCGCGCCTTCTTGAACACCGATCTTCACGTACTCATCGACCGTTGCCCGCTGCTTCTCATTGACACACGGCCCGACATCGGTGTCGCCCTTCAGCCCGTCACCGAGCCGCAGCTTCTTCGCGGAAGCGACGACCATAGACACGAACTTGTCATATACCTTTTCATGGATGATGAGTCGGCTCGTTGCGGTGCATCGCTGCCCCGTCGTCCCAAAGGCGCCCCAGAGAACACCTTCGAGCGCCAGGTCAAGATTGGCATCGTCCATCACAATCTGCGCGTTCTTTCCTCCAAGCTCCAGCGAGACTCGCTTCAGCGATTTGCTGGCAATTTCGGAGATCTTTTTGCCGACAAAGGTCGAGCCCGTGAAGCTCACCAAATCGACATCGGGATGCTCAACCATGGCAATGCCGACTTCCGTCCCGCCGCCATGCACGATATTGATGACCCCAGCTGGAACGCCTGCTTCAAGAAGGATTTCAACGAGCGTTGTTGCTGTTGCAGGGGTATCGGACGCCGGTTTGAATACGACCGTGTTCCCGCACAGCAGCGCGGGGAAAATCTTCCACGTCGGAATGGCCATAGGGAAGTTCCACGGTGTGATAATCGCCGCTACTCCAACGGGAACGCGAATCGCCATGTTGAATTTGTTCGGGAGTTCGGAAGGCACCGTGTGACCGAAGAGTCTCCTCCCTTCCGATGATGCGTAGTATGCCGTGTCGATGCCTTCTTGAACGTCACCGCGGGTTTCGAGAAGAACCTTTCCCATCTCCCGCGTCATCTGCCGCGCGATCTCCTCTTTGCGTGCCGTGAGGATATCCCCGACCTTGCGCATGATATCGCCGCGCTTCGGCGCGGGAACCAGTCGCCACGAGTCAAACGCCTTCTTCGCGGCCATGACTGCTTCGTTTACATCTTCCCGCGTCGAGAGGGGAAATATTCCGATAACTTCGTCCCAGTCTGCTGGATTTCGGTTTTCGAACGTTCTGCCAGATTTTGAGTCAACCCACTTACCGTCAATATAGTTTTGGAACTTCTTAGCCATTGGAGTGCCTCGTAATCAATGTAATCCAACTTGCTGAAAGATGTAATCAACCTGCTTGAGACTTCTTCGTGGATCAAAGAGCGCATCCAGCTCAGCTTTTGAGAAATGTCGTGTAACCTCCTCTCGCTGTGCGAGCAGCTCCCTAAAATCCTGACCGTTCTTCCACACGTTCATCGCCTCCTCTTGCACAATCCGATACGCATCCTCGCGCTTCAGGCCTTTTTTTGTCAGCGCCAGCAAAACCTCCTGGGAGAAGATGAGGCCGTGTGTGAGGTTGATGTTCGCCTGCATACGATCTGGATAGACGAGAAGCTGCTCGATGATCTTGGTGAACTGTGTGAGCATATAGTCGAGGAGGATGCAGCTATCAGGGATGATCACCCGTTCGACCGATGAATGCGTGATATCGCGCTCGTGCCAGAGAGCCACGTTCTCCATTGCAGCCAGGGCATTGCCTCGCAGGACACGCGAGAGTCCGGCGATACGCTCGCAGGTGATCGGGTTCCTTTTGTGCGGCATTGCTGACGAGCCTTTTTGACCCTTCGAGAAGTACTCTTCCACCTCCAGTACTTCCGTTTTTTGCAGGTGGCGGATCTCTGTAGCAAACTTCTCGAGTGAGCAACCGCAAACAGCCAGCGTGTTCATGAACTCAGCGTGACGATCACGTTGCAGCACCTGGGTTGATATCGGTGCCGGCTTCAGGCCCAGCTTTTCGCACACATAGCGCTCGACGAATGGGTCCAGATGCGCATACGTTCCGACAGCGCCAGAGATTTGACCAACGGCGATTGCTTTGAGAGCATTTTTCAGCCGGTCGATATTTCGCTCCGATTCTGCATACCAGAGCGCGAATTTCAATCCGAGCGTGATTTGCTCGGCATGGATCCCGTGGGTACGACCAATCATCGGCGTGTACTTGAACTCGTTTGCCCGCTTCGCAAGGGCTGGCTTCAGCGCTCCCAGGTCCTTCAACAGCAGTTCCGCCGATTGCTTCATCTGAACCGCCAGGGCGGTGTCAAGCACATCGGACGAGGTCATGCCAAGATGGATGAACCGCGATTCAGGTCCCACGTACTCACCGACATTGGTGAGGAACGCGATCACATCATGCTTCACTTCGTTTTCGATTTCAAGAACTCTCGCGACATCGAACTTCGCCTTGGCCCGTATGACGTCGACGGCTTCGCTTGGGATTACGCCAAGCTGCGTCTGCGCCTCGCAGGCGAGGATTTCGATTTCAAGCCAGATACGAAACTTGTTTTCGTCTTCCCAAATCTTGCCCATTTCTGGGCGTGTATAGCGCGCGATCAAGGTAGCTTTGTCCCTGCTTATGAAGACTTCTGTTCGAGCGTTAACTCGACCTCGAGGATTTTCTTCTCACGGTAGATCTTGAGTTTGAGGACATCGCCCGGACTCGAGTCACTCAAGATTGCAAACAGCTCCTCTTCCGAGTTGATCTTATCGCCCTTCACCTCCAGAATGATGTCTCCAACTTTGATGCCCGCTCGTTCCGCCGGGCTTTTCCTGTACACGTCGCTCACGATGACTCCTCGCACCTCGGAAAGTCCGAAGTACCGAGCCACGCGCGCATCTACAGCTTGTGACTCAAAGCCGGTCCAGATGTCGCGCACCACCTTTCCTCTCTTCCGCAGCTCAGCAACGACCTTCTTCACTTTGTTGATCGGAATGGCAAATCCATAGCCGATAAATGCCTGGCTGACATTTCCTGTGTAGATGAGGGCATTGATTCCGATGACTTCTCCCAGGCTGTTCACGAGCGGCCCGCCGCTGTTACCACCATTGATTGCTGCATCAGTCTCCACCATGTCACGATAGACCGCATTGCCCTGGCGCCCAAGATTCATACCCAGGGAACTTATGACTCCAACGGTTACAGTCGGCTTGTCATTGATTTCGAAAAGGCCGAATGGATTACCCAGTGCGATCGCCCATTCGCCAATGATGAGATCATCCGAATTCCCGAGAGTCGCATACAGAAGGTCTTTGCCATTAACCTTCAAGAGCGCGATGTCCGTCAGCGGGTCGCTCCCTACCAGTGTCGCCTTCATCTTCTGTCCACCGACGAATGTGACGGTAATCTCAGTCGCATTTCCAGCTACGTGATAGTTGGTCACAATGTAACCGTCGGGTGAGATGATGACACCGGAGCCCAAGTTCTTTACCTGATAGCGTTGCGGACCTATGAACTGGCGCCAGAATGGATCATCACCGAGCCACCGACGCATCCATGGATCAACCTGGAAAATCCCAGGCTGTTCCCGAATCTCCGTGACAATGATGCCAACCGTCGAAGGGCTGACCTTGGCAACCGCACGCGTAATGGCGTTTTGTCTCGAAGCCGTGATTTGGTCCAAATCCTGTGAGGGTTTGTCTTGAGCTCGTACTGACGTTGGGAACGCCTCCTCGTAGGAAACGCCGTGACTCGCTGTCACCGACGCGGCCTCTGATGGCCTGATACTATAGCCGATCCCTATGCCGACTGCGAGTGGAACCAGCAGAATCAAAAGGATTGTCGCGAATGATCGTTTCATACCTGTTGCTTGTGAAATGTTGAGTGGACTCTCTACAGCACGTCTGCTTTCGATTGTTTCCAAACCGCGTAGACGACATCGAAGTGGCCTAGAAACAGCTGCAAGCTCAGAATGCACGAGAAGAAAACGAATATCCCTCCATCAGCTCTTACGACATTCAGGTAGCTGACCCATTCCCACGGAAGAATGCCCAATATCGCGGGCGTTAACAAAATCGCAATGAGATTCGATGTTAGGATATCGCGCCGCAGAAGCCTGCCAACCAGCCACAGCGCGCACCAAACGACCGCGTAGCTGAAACCCAACAAGAACAATCCTCCTGCCGTGGTCGAGAGCCCCCGGCCCCCTTTGAAGCGCAGCCAGACCGGATAATTGTGACCGGCGATGGCTCCAAACAGGGCGACGGCTTGTAACGAAAACGAATCAAGGGATAGCAATCCTGCGCCGTATACCGCCGCAAACCCCTTCACAGCGTCCAAAACCCCAACGAGAACCCCGACGGATTTGGACCTTGTCACGTCGAAGACATTATAGCCTCCGATTTTGCCGCTCCCTGCCTCCCTGATATCGACATTGGCTTTCTTCTTGACCACAAGGTAGCCCGTCGGAATAGATCCGATGAGATATCCGGCAACGAATATTGCGACAAGCTCCAGCATCAGTGTGAGCGGATTGATGGCCTCTTGCAGTTGAAATTCGAAGAAAAATTACTGAAAAGGTCCGCCAGAAGCAAGGTAATGAATCTAGGAAAAAAAGCCCGTTAGAGCCCCCTTGAAGCAAGAAGGGCAGCACTGAATCGGCTGCCCTCCTTCTCATTGCGAGAACTGGAAAACTTCTGAGAGAATCCTACTCTCCCTTCGCGTCCCTCGTCATCAAGTCCCGCGTTGCTTGCTGAGAATCCTTTCCTTCGAACAGTACCCTATGCACTTCCGTCATAATCGGGAGCTCGATATCGTACTTCTTCTCAATCTCTCTGACGGACTTCGCCGTCGCGACGCCCTCAGCAATCATCACCATCTCCTTGAGCACGTCTTGGAGTTTTCGTCCCTTTCCCACCTGTTCACCAACGTAGCGATTACGGCTGTGGCGGCTCATACACGTGACAATCAAATCACCGACCCCGGAGAGTCCCGCGAATGTTCGCGGCTGGGCTCCGAGCTTGACACCCAGACGAGTGATCTCGTAGATACCCCGGGTCATGATGGCAGCTTTCGTGTTGTCGCCGAAACCCGCCCCGTCGCTTATCCCTGCTGCGACGGCGATCACATTTTTGAGCGCACCGCCGAGTTCAACGCCTCGAATATCCTCGTTGACATAGACGCGGAAGTATCGTGTCATGAAGGCATCTTGAACAATCTTCGCCGTCTTCTCTTTGAATGAGGCCGCAACGATGGCGGTTGGAATCTGACGGCACACCTCCTCAGCGTGACTCGGTCCGGAAAGAATTGCCAGGTTTTCGCGTTTTTCGTGTTGCAGCACGTCCAGCAACACTTCTGACATCGTCATGAGCGTTTTGTTCTCGATCCCTTTGGCTACGTTGCAGACGATTGTCCTTTCGAGGTCGAGGTGAGCGATTCTTTGAACCACCGATCGAAGAAACTGGGACGGAACGGCAGCGACGATCATTTCCTTGCCATCCGACGCCTGCTCGATGTCGGTGAGGATTTTGAGTGTTGGGGGAATGGATAGACCGGGAAGGAACGCCGGGTTTTCATGCAGCTCTCGCATCAACTGGGCTTGTTCGGGCTTGTATGTCCAGAGGGTCACATCATGGCCATTGCCAAGCAGAACCAAAGCGAGGGTGGTTCCCCAGCTTCCTGCACCGAGTACGGTAACCTTCATGAAACTGAGTGAGTACGTCTGTAGTGAAATTCGTCGTCCGGCCGAACGGTGCCCGCGCTCTCGTCCGATGATCGCGGCAAGCCGGAAACACCCTACTGGGAGATTGAGTTGGTATCCCGCACTTTTTTCCGAGTAAGTGCTGTAATCCTCTTCTCGGTCCCCTCAACTAAGCGCTTGATATTCTGGCGGTGGGAATACACTAAGAGAACGGCAACAGAAAGGCTGAAGACAATGAGCGTCTTGTAACTGTGAATCTCGTCGCCAAAGATATTGTGGCGCACAAACAACGAGAGAGGAAATGCCACCGCGGCAGAGATCGAGCTCAGCGAAACAGTCTTGTAGCCCCAGAACACGATCAGGAAAACGGCCACCGAGATTGCAAACTCCGTCGGTGTGATGCCGATGAGCATGCCCGCCCCCGTGGCGATGCCTTTCCCGCCCTTGAAGCCGGCGAACACAGTCCAGATGTGACCAACGATCGCCGCAGCGCCACAGATCATCTGAATGACCGTGAAATCATCAAACGGCGTCCGGTTGTAGAAGGGAAGGGTGGGATCCCAGAACAATCGTGCAATCAACACGGTCGCCATCACTGCCTTGCCGATGTCGACCAACGTCACAAGAAGCCCGTCTTTCCATCCGAGCACGCGGAACACGTTTGAGCCCCCGGCGTTGCCGCTCCCCTTCGTCCGAATATCAAACCCATGCTTCCACTTGGAGAGCATGATGCTCGTGGGGATTGACCCAACGATATAGCTCAGGAGGATGACGATCGCCAGATTGAACATTCAGCAAGGCCCTTTTGTATCTGTTCGGTACAGATAATATCTAAAATTAGGAACTTCACGACTCAGATGCAAGAAATTTCAAGTACCAGAACTTTAGAGCAGTCAAACCAGTCCTTTGGTTCTCCAACGCTCAAGGATCAGCTTCCCGAGCTCCAAATCCTCTTGAGTTGTAATCTTAATGTTGTCGTATGATCCCTCGACAATCCGGGCTTTGACCCCCATATGTTCGAGCAGTGCTGCTTCGTCCGTTGAGTAGAATTTCTCTTTTTTTGCTTTATCGAACGCCTTCAGAAGCAAAGCAGCCTTGAATGCCTGCGGTGTTTGAACAAGCCAGAGTGCGTTTCGATCGAGCGTTTGATCGAAGAACTCGCCCCCCGCCGACCGTCGAATCGTGTCCTTGGGCTGTACCGCGAGCACCGCCGCGCCATGCTCTTTGCAGGCTCTGACGAGATGCGAAATCCTTTTCGATTCAACAAACGGCCTCACGCCATCGTGTACGAGGACGATATCGGATGGCCGGAGTGGGAGCCGCTTCAAAACATTATACACCGAGTCCTGCCGCTTCTCACCGCCGACAGTGATCTTGCTCACCTTGTGCAGGCGATAGTGAGAGAGAAGCGTCTCCATCTCAACAATGGACTGTTCAGGCACGGCCACGGCAATCTCATCCACGTCGGGACAGTGTTCAAACCGCTGCAGTGTGTGGACAAGTATCGGCCGATCCCTGAGCACCAGAAATTGTTTCTTGATAGCCCCTCCGAGCCTCGTGCCGGCACCTGCGGCTGGAACCACGACAAAGACTTTTGGTCGACTTCTTGGCATACCAGGAATGAATGCGATGTGCTCCTCCCGTTATCAGACTGCCTGAGAGGAGATCGTGCTTACAAGATCAGCATAGCATCGCCGTAGCTGTAGAAGCGATATCCTTCTTTGATAGCACGTTTGTAGGCGCGCATGATAAACTCGTGCCCTGCAAATGCGCTCACCAGCATGAGAAGAGTTGATTCCGGAAGATGGAAGTTGGTTATGACCTTGTCGGCGATCTTGAAATCGTACGGCGGAAAGATAAACTTGTCCGTCCATCCTCTTGATGGCTTCAGGTGGCCGTCCGATGTCACACTCGATTCCAGGGCTCGGGCGGTGCTGGTTCCCACAACGACGACATTGTGCTTCGAATCAATTGTCCTGTTGATGATATGAGCGGCCTCGGGTGAAATTTCGTAGTACTCGGAGTCCATCTTATGCTTCGTGAGATCTTCCACCTCGACCGGCCGGAACGAACCGAGTCCCACGTGGAGCAGGACGGGAACGACTTTCACTCCCCTGTTATCGATCTTCCTCAGAAGCTGCTTGGTGAAATGAAGTCCGGCCGTGGGTGCCGCAACGGCTCCCAGCACTCGAGCGTAAACGGTCTGATACGACTCCTTGTCCTTATCGGTTGCGTCGCGCTTGATGTAATACGGCAACGGCGTGATGCCGATACGCTCAATGATCTTGAAGAAATCACCCTTGTGGTTGAACCGAACCGTTCGCCCGCGCGAGGTCGTGTTGTCGATCACCTCGCACCAGAGCTTCCCATTGTCAAAGAAGATCTTGTTACCGATCCGAACTTTGCGGGCTGGATCCACGATGACATCCCAGATATTTTCCTCGGCATTGAGTTCTCGCAGCAAAAACACCTCAATCTTCGCGTTCGTTTTTTCCTTTTTGCCGAAGAGGCGCGCCTGAAAGACCTTCGTCTCATTGACGACCAAGCAGTCGCCTTTGTTCAAATAGTCGAGGATCTCGTAGAACCTGTGGTCTTCAATAGACTCGTCGGCACGGTTCAAGACCATCAGTTTCGAATGATCGCGCGGCTTGGAGGGAAACTTCGCGACGAGATTTCGCGGCAAAGGATATTTGAAATCAGAGAGCTTCATCTCTCCCTACCTCTCCTTAATGAAATGAAGTGGATCGCAACACGATCCGGAAAGCCTTCCACATCGTTGAACGCCCCGCCTCCCACTTGGGACGCGCAGGCGGGTGAATCGATCAAGCGCTCGGACTTCAGCGTTTTCGAGTCGCTTTGGGCTTGGATGATTTTTTGACCCGCTTCGATGAACCGCTCTTGCCTTTTGCCGCTGCCTTGTCATTCAGAAGAGCGGCCCGGGCGGCGGCAAGTCGCGCAATGGGCACCCGGAAGGGCGAGCAGCTGACGTAGTCTAATCCAATGATATGACAGAATTCAACGCTTGATGGATCGCCACCGTGCTCGCCGCAGATGCCAATCTTAAGATTAGGCCGAGTGCCGCGTCCCTTTTCAACGGCAATCTTCATCATTGCGCCCACACCTGTCCTGTCGATCACCTCAAAGGGGTCTTTCGGATAGATCTCTTTCTCAACGTATGGAATGAGGAACCGTCCGGCATCGTCGCGGCTAACGCCGAGTGTCGTTTGCGTGAGGTCGTTGGTGCCAAAGCTGAAGAATTCTGCCACCTGTGCGATTTCATCAGCCGTGATAGCACCGCGAGGGATTTCGATCATCGTCCCCACGAGGTACGGGAACTTGACCCCCTGTTCCTTCATCACCTCCTCGGCAACGCGGCGAACGATCTGCGCCTGATGCTGGAGCTCTTTCACATGTCCAACGAGCGGGATCATTACTTCCGGCTCGACCGGGATACCGCGCTTCTTCACCTCCGCAGCAGCCTCGAAGATTGCGCGGGACTGCATCTCGGTGATCTCCGGATAGATGATGCCGAGCCGGCAGCCGCGGAATCCGAGCATCGGGTTGAATTCGTGCAGAGAATCAACTCGCTGCTTGACTTTCTCGTAGGAAATGCCCATTTGTTGTGCAAGCTCACGCTGGGCTGGTTCCTCGTGCGGCACAAACTCATGGAGCGGCGGGTCGATCGTTCGAATCGTCACCGGCCGACCGTTCATGACCTCGAAGATTCCCACAAAGTCCTTCCTCTGCAGCGGCAGGAGTCTCGCGAGAGCAGCCTTCCGCTCCTCGACCGTGTCCGCCAGAATCATCTCACGCATCGGACCAATCTTCCCCTCACCGAAGAACATGTGTTCCGTGCGGCACAGGCCGATCCCTTGTGCGCCAAATGCCACGGCATTTGCGGATTGATCCGGTTGGTCGGCATTCGTGCGGATCTTGAGCCGACGATACTTGTCGGCCCACTTCATAATCTTCTCAAACTCCTGGTACACTGGAGCATCCTTCGGATTCAGCGTCTTCTCAACCAGGACCTGCAGAACCTCGGAGGGCTTCGTGTTCACTTTCCCACTAAGGACTTCGCCGGTTGTGCCATCGATGGAAATCCAGTCTCCTTCTTTGACCACCTGACCGTTCACTTTCATGGTATGGGTAGAGTAGTCGATGCCCAGCGCGCTGCAACCCGCCACGCAGACCTTTCCCATCTGACGAGCCACAAGCGCAGCGTGCGACGTCATGCCGCCTCGTGCGGTGAGAATTCCTTCAGCAGCGTCCATCCCCTTAATGTCCTCGGGGGAGGTCTCGATGCGAGTGAGAATCACATGCTCACCGCGTTTGGCCCACACTTCCGCGTCGTGCGCATTGAACACGACCCGGCCCGTTGCCGCACCCGGGCCCGCGTTGAGTCCCTTCGCCAAGAGCCGACCGGATTTGATGGTTGCTTCTTTCTCCTTCAAGTCAAAAATTGGTCGCAGCAACTGGTTGAGCTGGTTCGGCTGCACGCGCATGACAGCCGTCTTCTCGT
>ERZ1292640.2468-Hain-H43-02um-R1-2468-length-14765-cov-5_pt1 | contig 14765 bp, 16 predicted proteins | sample MGYA00564404_ERZ1292640 | MGnify/ENA primary metagenome ERZ1292640 (study PRJEB36523, sample SAMEA6512636) | groundwater metagenome | collected 2019-01-08 | study: AquaDiva: Metagenomics assemblies of 32 groundwater samples
AGCAGGAACACGATGACACGATTGTCACGATGCAAGTGTTTCAGTGGAATGACAAGAGTGTTTTGTGTGGCGTGAGAGAAGCAATTGAACTTCTTCGTGTCGCGGTGGGGATTTGGCGCGACAATCGATGGATTACAAAAAAACAAACACTTACCGTATCCACGCTTTCTGACGGTGACACCATCCGAAGTCGTGAGCCGGTCATGCATATCACCGGGCCGTATGTATATTTTGCCCACCTTGAGCCGCTCTATTTGGGTATCCTCGCGCGACGCACCATGGTTGCGACGAACACGCGTCGCGTAGTAGAAGCCGCGAAGGGCAAGCCGGTGTTTTTTTTCGCTGACCGCTTTGATGATTTTTGCAATCAGGAAGGCGACGGGTATGCGGCCCGCCTAGGCGGGGCGGCGGGCGTGTGCACCCAGGCCCATGCGTCGCGATGGAAAGGGATTCCCATCGGGACTATTCCCCACGCGCTCATCGCCGTGAGTGGCGGTGATACCCCAAGGGCAACACAACGATTTGCCAAACACATAAAAGACACAAACATCGTTGCGCTTGTCGATTTTGATAATGATTGCGTGGGGACGGCCCTTGCCGTTGCCAAGCTCCTTGGAAAAAAATTGTGGGGCGTGCGGCTTGATACAGCCGGAGATATGACCGATGTTTCCGCATCATCTCCCGGCGTGAACCCAACTCTTGTCTGTCTCGTGCGACGGGCGCTGGACCGTGCGGGATACACCCATGTTAACATACTGGTGTCCGGCGGATTTACTGAAGAGAAGGTGCGCATGTTTGAAAAAGAAAAAACACCCGTTGGCGGGTACGGCGTGGGGTCGGCACTTGTGCATGGGAATAATGATTTCACCGCCGACGTGGTGAAGGTGAATGGGAAAAAGGTAGCTAAAGCGGGTCGTATGTATATTCCCAACACACGGCTTCGACAAGTGAAACTATAAAATATGGTGAAAGCGCTTGTTCAATTCATAGAAACCTCGTTTGAGACAGCCAAATTTAAGAGGGCAATCGTTGCCTTATCCGGTGGTGTGGATTCAAGTACTAGTGCGGCGTTGGCGGTGCGGGCGTTGGGCTGCGAAAACGTTTATCCCCTACTTCTTCCCTACGGCAACCTCAATCCTCAAACAGTTGTTGATGCGCAGCTCGTGGCAAAAACTCTCGGGATTCCCCCGGTCAACATGACAGAAATAAATATCCAACCACTTGTTGATCCAATCGTTGCCATTGATCTCTCCATGGACCGCGTCCGCCGCGGAAACATCATGGCGCGGGTGCGGATGATACTCCTTTATGATGCTGCGAAGAAACGAAATGCCTTGGTAGTTGGTACAGAAAATAAGACGGAGTATCTTTTGGGGTACTTTACGCGATTTGGGGACGAGGCCAGTGACATTGAGCCTCTGCAAAATTTGTTTAAGACACAGGTATACGAACTGGCAAGAGAACTCGAATTACCAGAACAGATTCTATTGAAAACTCCGACGGCAGGACTGTGGGAGGGGCAGACGGATGAGGACGAATTTGGATTTACCTACAAAGAGGCGGATGAGATTCTCGCAACGATTGTCGATAAGAAGCAATCCATTGATGAAGTAGTCCTGAAGGGGTATGATCGAGCCACTGTTGAGAAGGTGATGAAGCGGATGAAAGATAATGCGTATAAACACCATTTGCCGTTAATTCCTCAATGAATTTATATGAAAACTAGGAAACAAGCCAAATTAGCAATTTTTGAAGGTAGGAAGATTCGCAGAAAGTGGGACGAAAGGCAGGAAAAATGGTATTTTTCGGTGGTGGACATCATCGCGGTTTTAACAAGTCAAGCAGATTTTCAACTCTCCAGAAATTACTGGAAAGTGTTAAAAAACCGATTAAGCAAAGAAGGAAGCGAAGTGGTTACAAATTGTAACCGGTTGAAGATGGAGGCGGAAGACGGAAAAATGAGAGAAACAGACGCCGCCGATGTGGAAACAATTTTGCGATTAGTGCAATCCGTACCCAGCCCCAAAGCCGAACCGATAAAATTATGGTTGGCCAAAGTCGGCTATGAAAGAATTCAGGAAACGGTTGATCCGGAAAAATCCATCAATAGAGGCAGAACAAATTGGCAAAGAATGGGCAGGAACCAAAAGTGGATACAACAAAGAATGATGGGGCAGGAAATCCGCAACAAACTGACGGATTATTGGAAAAATAACGAAGTCACAGAGCAGGATGAGTATGCGATACTGACAAACATCATCCACGAAGAATGGAGCGATGTGTCCGTACGGGAACATAAAGCGCTGAAACATCTTAAAACAGAAAGCTTGCGTGACCACATGACGGACGCAGAATTAGTTTTTACGGCTCTTGCAGAACTTTCAACACGACAAATTGCGGAAACGATGATGTCTAAAGGATTGGAAGAAAATAAAATTCCAGCGAAAAAAGGCGGAAAAGTTGCTAAAAATGCCAGGATGGAGCTGGAACAGAAAACCGGAAAGAAGGTTATCAGCGGGTCAAATTATCTTCCCCAAGGACGAAAAAGATTGAAATAAATGAAACACTGGCACCAACGGTTTTTTTGGATTCTTCTTCTTTTTCTTCCCACTCAACTCGGGTTTCACTTCTGGCCGGATTGGGCAGGGGTGCTCGGGAGAAGAGTAGATTATCTTGCACCGACGGTTTATCTGACTGACATACTTATCGTTTTTATAATGATTAGTTGGTTTCTGTCATCGCGAGACCGTTCTGATGGCGACGCGATCTCATATCAATGTGAGATTGCTTCGTCGAAGACTCCTCGCAATGACAAGATACGTAAAGTCAGATTCGCAATCATCGTGACACTTCTTTTTATTGCGATCAATGTTTTTTTTGCGGTCAATAAACCCGTAGCTATATATAAATGGTTGAAGGCCGTAGAATTTGTTTTGCTAGGCTGGTATATAGTCCGGACCAAACCAAAGCTGTCAACTATCATTATTCCCTTATCTATCGGCGTTTTTTACTCATCGGTTCTCGCGATAGCGCAGTTTTTTTTTGCAGCACTCCGCCGGCGGCCTGCTGTGGTGGTTGGGGGAAAGAACGTTTAATGCCGGGACTCCGGGAATTGCACGGATTGATTGGTATGGGCGGGAGCTCCTTCGTCCTTATGCCACCTTCCCCCACCCCAATGTCCTCGGCGGATTTTTGGCGACAGTGCTGCTGCTCATAGTACTACGTTACTTAAGTATCCTAGGTAACCTAAAGAAGAAAATAAAACTTTTTTATGGAACCGTTATTCTCGTTGGAATCACCGCGCTTCTTTTGACGTTTAGCCGGAGCGCGATTGTTGTGGGGACAATTGCAATCGCTATCGCGATTGCAAGAAACGTGGAGCATAAATTACGAGTTTTGGGCATCGTTTTATTTGTGTTTATTCTTACGTCTTACGTCTTACGTCTTACGTCAACAGAAGAATCAGTGGTCGTCCGCCAGCAATTAAACGATGCTGCAATCAAATTGTGGCAATCCTCTCCCCTCTTTGGTGTGGGCTTAGGAAATTTTTTGGTGCGGTTGCCGGAGGCTCTCCCCACGCGGACGATTTATTTTTTGCAGCCAGTGCATAATATTTATCTCTTACTGTTATCGGAAATGGGCATTGTTGGAATTGGGTTGATCGTGCTATGGATAGCGTGGCGATTGAATTATGAATTTCGAATCAGGAATTATGGAAAAAACAGTACAAAAGAAATATTCATAATTCATACTTCATTATTCATAATTCTTTTGTTAGGCCTCGTCGATCACTACCCACTCACGCTCCAGCAGGGACAGCTAATGTTTACGGTACTTGCGGGGATGAGTCTCACTTTTGTACACTAAGCCCCATGTCACTCACTCAATGGAAGGTCGCGTGGAATACATTAAGTCAGCTTTTAGGGAAAGTGGTCGGCAGTGGGGTGATGCTCCTGGTTAGTATTCTCATCGCCCGGGAATTTGGGGCACCGGGGTATGGAGATTTTACGAAAATTACTACGTTTGTTGCTTTCTTCTATCTCCTTGTCGATTTTGGCCTTAACGCCGTGTATCTTCAACGGAAATCAGATTGGGCAACGCTCTTGGGGATGCGTGTCGTGGGCGGTGCAGTTCTCATGTTTATCGCTATTGCGGTCTTATCGTTTCTCCCGCAGGGAGAAACCCAAGGGTATACGGGACTGGTTCGACTCGGGATTATTCTTTTCACCCCCACTATACTCATACAGGGACTGATAGTTTCGGCAAACGTCATATTTCAAAAACGATTGCGGTATGATCTCGCGACTCTTGCCCTGACCATAGGAAACATTGTTGCGGTTGTGCTTGTGTGGGGTACCGTGTACGGATTGTCTTCCCGTGTTGGCGTTATCGGTGTCACGACTTCCCTACTCCTGGGTTTATGTGTTACGGCAATAGTTTCTCTTTTTTTTGTCCGCCAAACAGAGGGTCCAATCCGTATATCCTTTGACCGAAGAGTCGGAAAAGCGCTTTTTATGGCCGCTCTCCCCTTGGGACTGACGCTTCTTTTTAATCAGGTATACTTCCGGATAGACAGTTTTGTTCTTGCCCTTACCCGCTCTACAAGTGAAGTAGGATTTTATGGACTTGCGTATAAGATGTTTGAGTTACCCATCGTCATCCCGACGTTTTTTATGAATAGTGTGTATCCGTTACTGCTTGCACAGCAAATGACTCAGGATGTAGGACGTAGGACGTATGAAACGAAGAAACTATTAAATAAATCCTGTATCATCTTATGTCTTACGTCCTTCGTCTTAAGTCTCGCCGTGTGGTTTGCTGCTCCACTCCTAATGTACATTCGTCCGGAGTTTGCTCCCAGTATTCCACTTTTACGAATCCTTACGCTTGGACTTCCGTTCTTTTTTCTCTCAAGTCTCGTGATGTGGGCGCTTATCGCCCTCGGCAAGCAAATTACGCTCGCCGTTATCTATGGAGCTCTGATGGCACTCACGATTGTATCGGATGTCCTGGTCATTCCAAGATACGGAGCCATAGGGGCTGCTTGGATTACCGTGGGGTCTGAAGGGTTAGTATTACTGTTGTCGAGTCTTTATCTTCGTACGGCGCTCCGGTATTCTACAGAAGTAACGAAGGAATCTACAAATGACAAATCTACAAATATGCAAATGAATGATGAAATGCTAGAATGATTAAATTTGTTAATTGTTTTTCATTTGTAGATTTGTATATTTGCAGATTTGTAGATTATGAAATTTATTGTACATACCGATGGGGGAGCGAGAGGAAATCCGGGACCGGCAGCGGTAGGGGTGGTGATTAAAATGCTAAATGATAAATGCCAAATGCCAAATGAGAAACAAAAAACCATTGAAATAAGTAAGAGGATAGGGGAGACGACAAATAATGTGGCAGAGTACAGCGCAGTGCTGGAGGCACTGCGAAATCTCAAATCACAAATCACAATGACCAACGAAATGGCAAAAGAAAAAAACATAATTCATTTTTGTCTCGATTCAAATCTGGTGGTGCAGCAGCTTAACGGTGTCTTTAAAGTAAAAGATCCGAATTTACGGAAACTCTTTTTTGATGTTCGCATGCTTGAGCATGAGGTTGGGGGAGCGGTGACCTATACCTATGTTCCAAGAGAGCAGAATAGAAGGGCGGATTACCTCGTCAATCAAGCACTGGATGGGGCTCCTCATGTCTCGTTGTTGTGAAATAGCTGTTCGAACGCTCTTGGTGTCCGTTGTTTTCGCCCCAGCTATTTGCCATAATACAGATACCGCATTTCCCGTAGACTATGAAACAGCCCGCGCCGTCGAGTGTGAATGTAGAATCATTGGATCTTCCTATTGCGCGCATTGACGCCCAGGACCTCGCACAGTCGCTTCCTCTACGGGAATACCTTGAGGCAAACGGCTGCGCGGTGGTTTTGAATAGAAAGTCTTCTATTTTAGAAACATACCACATTATTTGTGGTGATAAGGACTTTGTGAAAGAATGCCTCGAACACGTTGACGTACACGACGTTTATCCTTTTGTCGTGCTCTTTGTGCCAACCAAAAATAGCTCTCCCGACGTTTTGTCCACTATTCATGCAAAAATTGCCGTCACTTCCTCCCTGTCTCTTTCCACACGTGAGGTTACGCAGATATTCGCTTTCTTTTTTACAGGCCAGGGGAATATTTTTGAGCACGATCATGAACATGTATCCCACTCCGATAGTCTCATGGGTGAGATGAACAACAATATACTCGTTGAAGAATCGCCTCGTGGGGATAGCGCCAGGGTGTCGCATACCACTCCGGATCTCTATTCAGAAAATATGCCCCAAAAACATGAACACCCAAAGAATAAGCACCACGAGTTATTGCCTCACCACAGAAAACTTCGTCAGAAGAGACCGTTCCTATATTTTATGAAGTTCGCTCTATTATTTTTATCTATAATTTTTATACCGGTTCTTTGGTATATGGTCAGTCTTTTTATGGTTGCCGGAGTTCAGTGGATTGGATATCGAGAGATAGGGATGGGCAAGACTACGCATATTGCTACCGTCACGAACATAACTTCCTATTGGCTTGCACAGGCAAGAGGTGCTTTAGGTTTTCTATCGTTACCGCTTGGAGTGGCGCGTTTAGGATCAGTCGTCAGAAGCCAGGAACGTGTGTTAAGTATTGTTGCAGACATTGTGGCAAGTGAACTTGCGGGGACTACACTTCTGCGCGAGAGCGGGCATTTGGCACCATTGATCATGACCGGAAAAGAACCCGCGACAAATGCTGTTTCACTACTTGTTGTCGTGGACCGAACGCGGTTGGCTCTGGAGCAACTTACCAATCGTCTGGGACTTGCAGAGGCAGAACTACGGATTCTTACGGGTGAAAACGGGTTTCCTCTTGCGTTACCGATCAGTCAGCGCTTGATTGGTCGTTTACAAAAGGAGCTCGGCCGGAGTCTTGCTGCTACACGAGTGATGCAGCAATTAGTAGCGCTTTACCGGGCAACTGCTGGATTCGATCGAAAGAAGACGTATCTTCTCACCCTTCAAAACAGTATGGAGCTTCGTCCTACGGGTGGATTTATAGGAAGCATAGCGCTCGTGACTGTTTCCGACGGGCTTCTCAACGATTTTGCCGTGCAGGATGTTTATGCGCTCGACGGGCAACTCAAAGGACATGTGGACCCGCCTGTCCCGATAAAAGATCTCCTCAACCAGGAACATTGGTATCTTCGTGACAGCAATTGGGATCCGGATTTCCGGATAAGCGGAGAGCGTGCCGCGTGGTTTTACGAAAAGGAAACCGGGGACAACGTTGACGGGGTGATAGCGGTAAGCGTCCCTTTTCTTACCGAACTTCTTGACGTTACCGGCCCATTGGATCTCCCTGATTATAATGATCGGATTACCAAAGACAATTTTTTTGGTAAGTCACTCTATTATACCAAAGCTGATTTTTTCCCCGGATCTACGCAAAAAAAAGATTTTTTATCGAGTCTCACCGTTGCAATTATTGCAAAACTTTCCTCAGGAGTCGCGACAGACATCCTGGGGTTATCCCGTGCGATGGGCAATGCGCTCGAGTCGGGGGATATACAGTTTTGGTTTCCCGATAGCCAGTCACAGGCACTTGCCGAGAATGCAGGATGGACAGGAAGAATCGACGGGCGGCTTGCCTGTGAACCATCTTGTACTGTAGAGAGGGTCAGACTGGTAGAAGCAAACATGAGCGTAAATAAGGTCAACGCATATATCGCGCGATCAATAAAAGTACGAACAGATGTAAGCGAAGAAGGCGTAATCGATAGTACGGTTGAGGTTCTCTTCAAGAACGCGTCAGTAGATGATGCTGTGCTTATGGGAGGGGGCGTGTACCGGACGTATCTCCGGGCATATCTTCCCGAGGATGCTCTGGTACTATCCATTACCATCGACGGGAACGAGATTCCCAAAAGACCTACGAAGCATCTCGACCCACTGGTTTTGCCATACCGGGACACGGAGATGTCTGAGGGAAACTTGATGAGTGTCGGAGTGGCATTTGACGTGCCACCAGCAAATGTTCCGCGAAAAATTACAATTATCTATCGGAGAGGGAAACTTTTTGTTTTTGACGACAATAAGGGCGAATTTATATTACAGATTCGAAAACAACCTGGAACTACCCAAACGACTCTCGACGCTACTATCGGCTACCCCGCGAAATGGCAGGCAATTGGCAATAACGAGCACGAAACGGAAAATGCCCGCGTCGCGGGGTTTCTTGCAAACGCACGGGAACTCCGCTACAATAAGGATCTCAATCATACGGAGACCTTCTCTGTTCAATTTATTGCTAGCCAATGAAGAAACATACACTTATTGTCACTAAGCGGGAATCACTCGGACGCAAGGTGAAAAAATTACGCGTCGCTGGTCAAATACCCGCCACTGTATATGGGAAGAACGTGAAAAGCGTGTCAGTTTCGGTGCTGGCTGATGCTTTCGCACACACCTATGATGAAGTAGGGGAGACGGGGCTTGTTGATCTTTCCGTTGAAGGTTCCATTCGTCCGGTGCTTATCCATAACGTCCAAAAGGATCCGGTGACGTGGTCGATTCTTCACGTTGAATTTCATCAGGTCGACCTTAAGGTAAAAGTTCGTGCGAATGTACCCCTTGTGACGATCGGTGAATCGCCGGCGGTCACTCAGAAGAAAGGCGTTGTTTTACATATCTTAGATGAGATTGAAGTAGAAGCGCTTCCGACGGATCTACCGGAAAAGATCGAAGTTGATGTAGGGGGGCTCATCGACGTGAATGCAGAGGTGCAAGTTGGAGATCTTCGTATACCCAAAGGCGTGACCGTGCTCTCTGATAGTGCGTTAACGGTGGTAAAGATCGGATCGCTCGTGACCCGGGAAGCAGAAGCGGAAGCGGCTGCCGAAGCTGCAAAAGCTGCAGAGGTGGCAGCAGCAAGCGCAGAAGGAGAGGCGGGAGAAGCTAAAAAGACAGAAGGCGAGGCTTCCGCGGACCTGCCTGCCGGCAAGGCAGGGAAGCCTCAGGCGGAAAAAGAAGACCTGCCTGCCGGCAAGGCAGGGAAGAAAAGCGAGTAGCTGTTCCCCGTTTATAGTTATTGTAGATACCCACGAAGTTTTTGGACAGGAAGAGAGTTTGGGTCGAGGGTTACGGCTTTTGCAAGCCAAGTGTGCGCCTCGTCGATGTTACCAAGTTGATAAGCGAGAGATGTAAGCGTGATGAATGCATCGCGGTAGTCGGGGCGAGTGCTTGCTACGGATTGCCAGAAAGTATATTGTTCCTCAATTTTTTTCTCTTCCTGTTCCCATTTGGCAAGCGTCTCTAAGGATGTTGTCGAAACCCCAAGCACATCGCGAGCCTCCTGTTTGTCCCCTCGTTGCCAGAGGAGAGAAGCCAGATCGACGTGGCGTGGCACGGAGAGAGGTGCTTCAAAAAGCATCATGAGCTTATTCCAATAGCTCGGACGGCCTTTTTGAACAGAAATAAGGTTTACGGTCACGAGTCCAATCAAAAAAGCCCATAAAAAAAGCATTTCCAGGCTAGAAAAGAGTCGTGAGGGAATTCGATGGGAAAAGTGCGGGAATTGAAATTTCATCTATGGTATAGTGTAATAAAATATGAAGGACGGCGCAAGAGTGGAAACGATCCTCAAACTCCTCAAAAAGAATTACCCTCATGCACAAATCATTCTGAAGTATGGAAATTCCTGGGAGCTTTTGGTTTCCGTCATCCTTTCTGCCCAATGTACGGACGTGATAGTCAACAAAGTGACGGCGAAGCTTTTCATTAAATACCCAACGCTCACGGATTATATAAATGCTGACCCAAAAAAATTTGAACAGGACATCAAGTCGACCGGTTTTTACCACAATAAGACAAAAAATATCCTCGCGGCGGCTAAACTTATAAAAGAAAAATTTAATGGCGCAATTCCCAGGACGATGCCGGAGATGTTAACGATCCCGGGAGTCGCCCGCAAAACCGCAAACGTCGTGCTGGGAAATGCCTACGGGGTAGTGGAGGGGATCGCGGTTGACACTCATGTCATCCGGCTAAGCCAGCGGTTGCGACTTGTTGATGTAAATAAAATTGGTGGAAAAAAGGAGCTGACATTTGTCAGTCCTGAGCGTAGTCGAAGGATTGATTACAAAAAAGACGCTGATCCAGTAAAGATAGAAAAGCAACTGATGGCGGTGGTACCCAAAGCTGACTGGTTTAAATTGACCTATCTCCTCATCGATCACGGCCGCGCCGCCTGCAAAGCTCAGAATCCGGACTGCGCTCATTGTTTTTTGGATAAGCTCTGTCCGGCATCGAGGACGTAACCTTCATTGGTGGATTGTACTTGAGGAGTGTCTGTGGTATGCTTTGGCGATATTGACAGTGAGTGAAAGGAGAACATATGGCAACCCAAAAACGCGTGCAGAAAAAAACTACAGTGAATAAACAATCAATGATACATAAAGAGATACCCTCCGTGGTCGTTACCCCAAAGTTTAATACAAAGCTTCTTTATATGGCTGTCGGACTGCTTGCTTTACTTGCGCTCGTCCTTGCAAACAAATCTGTGTTTCTTGCGGCTGTAGTTGGTAGCAAGCCGGTCTTCAGCTGGGAGTTAAATCGGGTTTTGGTAGACCGGTACGGCAAACAGACGCTCGAAGGGATGATAAGCGAACAATTGATTGCAAACGAGGCCAAAAAACAGAATATAAGCGTTTCTTCCGGCGACATCAAGAGTCGTGAAGAGGAAATAGTTAAGGGACTAGGCAGCGGGATGCCGCTTGAAGAGTTGCTTAAGATTCAGGGACTTTCCAAAGAAGAATTTGACCGGCAAATTACCCTGCAACTTACCGTCCAGAAAATATTAGGGAAAGATCTTGTGATTACCCAGGATGATATCGATATGTTTATCGCCAGTAACAGGGCAACACTTGTGGCCACCGAAGAGGCGTCACTCCGGGTGGAGGCAAAACAAGCGATCTTGGATAGTAAGATCGGCGAGAAGCTCCAACCGTGGTTTAATGAGCTCAAAACGAAAGCGAAGATACTTCGCTTTCTCTAATACTACCAATACTACCAATCATCAAATACTACCAATACTACCAAGAAAAACGAGTATAATCAGGGGTAATGAATCAGGTGTTCGATATTCATGAGCGCATATTTCGCTTTATCACGCGGGGATTAAAGGTCATTCCTTATCTTCCAAGAACAATTGAGGCAAAAATAATTATTGATCAGTACGCCAGGTCACTTACCTCTGTAGGAGCCAATGATAATGAAGCAGATGGGACATCGACAAAGAACGATTTTTTGCATGTTTGTACGATTGTCCGGAAAGAATTGAAGGAAACCCGTTATTGGCTTCGTATTATCGCCGAACTCTATCCCAAGCTGACCGCAAGACTAACGAATCTTATTAGTGAGAGCGAGGAACTCATCAAGATTATCAGCAAGATCATTATTAATACAAAAGCGAAATAGCTGGTTTTTTGGTAGTATTGGAAATTGGTAGTATTTGATATTGGTAGTATTGTTATGAAAACCTGGCAAAAGCTTAAAAACCATCCTGACCTCTGGGAACGGTATTTTGTACGGGAGAAAGTACTGACCGCTATCCGGCGGTTTTTTTTGGATCGGAACTTTCATGAAGTAGAAACCCCGTACTTAACCGGTAGTTTGCCGCCGGAGTCGTATCTTGATATCTTCGAAACCACGCTTTTGGACCGGCATCGGAATCCCAAGCGCGCATTTCTTCCCACGTCCCCTGAGCTATTTCTTAAAAAACTTTTGGTTGCCGGTATCGGTAACTGCTTTGCTCTCCCAAAAAGCTTCCGTAACACTGAAGATATGAGCCATACCCATAACCCGGAGTTTACGATTCTTGAATGGTATCGGGTGAAGGCAAATTATACCGATATTATGGTAGACTGCGAGGAACTCCTTGTCCTCATAAACACGTATCTTCTTCGTTCCAAACCCGAGTCTGGCACGACCCGCGCGACGACGCTTCGTTATCAGGGCAAGACGGTTGACCTGACTGCTCCCTGGGAGCGCCTGAGCATGGTAGAGGCGTTTGGACGATATGCGAAGATGGATCTCACCCGCGCTTTTACAAAGGAAACTATCGCGCCGCTTGCTAAAAAGAAGGGGTATACGGTAAGGGGTACAGACGGATGGGAAGAATTATTTGATCAGATTTTCCTCAATGAAGTCGAGCCGCACTTAGGACGGGGAAAGCCGACGATCCTCTACGATTACCCATTTGCTCTATCCGCCCTATCCCAAAGAAAAGAATCCGACCCCAGGTTTGCCGAGAGGTTTGAATTTTACATCGAGGGCTTGGAGCTTGGGGATGCCTATACAGAGCTTACTGATTGGAAAAAGCAGCTTGCCCGGTTTCACTTGGAACATGAGGAGCGAAAGCGGCTAGGGAAAGTGAATCATCCGATTGATATGGATTTTATAGAAGCGCTAAAGGCCGGTATGCCGAAATCCGGCGGGATTGCCGTGGGAGTTGACCGCCTCATCATGCTCTTTGCCGATGTCCGCGACATTGCTGACACGCTTTTTTTCCCGGCAGGAGAGCTGTTTGATACAATCCGTTAAGCGGCAATGGATTTTTTGATCAAAAATCCGATGAGTATTGGCATGATGGGTAAGAAAAATAACCACGATTTTGCCAATTGAATTTCCGGCCCAAACCCAAGCAAAACAAAAAGTCCGACGTAGCTTATTGTTCGAAAAATCCCTAAAATAATGTCACGTTCAAGGAGAAGATGATACTTCTGTTGCCAGCTTCCCTTTTCCTCGTCTAACGCGCCAAAATAAACCGTCGACAATTTATTGCTCAACATTGGTACGGTGAAGCCTGAAATAATAATAAACAACCAGACCCCCACAGGTGATTGAAATAACGCAAACATAATAATGGAAACAGCAGACCCGATGCTGCCTATCCAAAAAGCAGAGGGGTGTTTTTTTAGAAGCGGGATCGCATAGAGACTGGCAATCATGGCAAATGCGGAAGAAATCGTCAAAACCAATCCCAACTCCGCTTCGTTTTTCAAAATGACATAGAGCAAAATACCGGTGACCGTGCCCATTGCCACATCGTATAAACCCAATGCAGCTTGTTGGCCCAGGACAAGCTTCCAGCGCTTACTCCGCCGGTTTTGCCAGATGTGGTGATAGGAAAATTGCAGATCACCATGGGAAGGAAGTTTACCAATAATACATATGGTAATACCATTGATAAGGGCAACCAGAAAAAATAACACGAGATATCCATTCGTAATTCCTAAAGACGTTTTACTCACAAGCGTGATGATCAGGCCCCCAACAGCAGGACCCAAGCGATTGGCAAGATTAAATATTGCCCCACCCCAACCAAAGTACGATATCCGGTTACCGGAGTGGGTGAGGATGTATTGATTAAGATTGTACGTCGCCCAGAAGATTCCGCCGGAAAAGCCGGAGAGAATGCCAAGCGGGATAACATATGAGATGCTATTTTCCTTTAGAAAAAACAACAGGAGATAAAAAAGTGAACCTGCCACCAAGCTCACCTTCATAAGCGTTCCGGAAGAGAAATACCGCAGGAGTAATCCTGATGATCCAAAAAAGAAGGTCATAGACGCAAATGCCGCAATATTGTAAAGCGTGGTCACTTTCAAATCCCCATGGGCAAAGAAAAAAACCGTGACAAATATCCCGGCGAGGGAAGAAGCCAGAAAGTTAAACCCTTGGATGATAATGAGCTTCCGCTCGTCGGGAGATAAATTTTTCATACTAACTCAGACGAGTTTTTCCAGGAGTTCTTTTGGATTGACGATTTGGAGGGGTAGAACGTTTTTACGAACACCGGCCCTGAGAAGATGTTTTTTATCAAGCGTGACCAGGTATTGACACGCGGCTCCTCGTGCTCCCACTACGAGGTGCGCATCCGTCGAATCGACGATTCCTGAAACTTTTTCTATCTCTACTTGGGTTACCCGTTCCCGAACAAGCAAGCCGGACTCTTTAATATATAGGGAGATTTCTTGAGAAGTTTTATGGATTTTTTCTGTATGATCGGTGACTTCATCAATGACCGTTTGCGAGGTGATAGCGACAATGGTCCTGTTTTTTGCAAATTTGAGGAGTCTGGCAGAACCGCCGGTAGGGGAAAGGATTGCCGCAATGATAATCGATGCGTCAAAAAAAATCTTAGATTTGGTCATCCTTAATGAATGTTTTGATTTCGTCGTCAGTATACATGCGGTAGGGGACGGCGTGCGTCTTGGGTGAGGAAAGTACGACGTTACCCCCGTTTTTCGTGGCTTTTATAATATCACCTTCGACAATTCCGAGATCGTCCCGCCATTTCTTCGGGATGGTAACCATGCCTTTACCAAGGATTTTTAACCATTCTTCCTGTCTGGTACTAGGGATGAGTTGCGGTGCCATATGTTTATATTTCCATATTATAAACTTTCTAACTTTTAGAGTCAAGGGGTGGTTATCTAGTGTAATTCCCCAGCGATTATGTCCTACGGCATTCCCCAGCGAAAATGTCCTATGGTTATATGTCATTCCGGACAAGCGAAGCGCGATAAGGATCGCGGAGCATAGAGAAACCTCAACCATGGATTCCCGCCTTCGCGGGAATGACAGCCAAGACAAGAGCAGACATTGTCAATCTGGTTCATATAGGACAAAATCCCTGGGGAATCAACCGGACATTATCGGTGGGGAATGACAG
>ERZ1292640.2470-Hain-H43-02um-R1-2470-length-14759-cov-12_pt1 | contig 14759 bp, 13 predicted proteins | sample MGYA00564404_ERZ1292640 | MGnify/ENA primary metagenome ERZ1292640 (study PRJEB36523, sample SAMEA6512636) | groundwater metagenome | collected 2019-01-08 | study: AquaDiva: Metagenomics assemblies of 32 groundwater samples
TGCCGGATGACGCCCTCGTCGGAGGCGCCGGGCGGGACGGCGGAAGGCTCCGGCTCCGGGAGTGAAATCGGATCGACCGGCTTCACGCCCCCGGTCATGTCGATGGCCGCCTCGATCACCTCGTCCATGTGTCGCACGAAGAGGATCTTGAGGCTCTTCCGGATCTTGGCCGGGATCTCCGCCATGTCCTTCTCGTTCTCGGCCGGCAGGATCACGGTCCGGATTCCGCCGCGGTGGGCCGCCAGGAGCTTCTCCTTGACCCCCCCTATAGGGAGCACGCGCCCGCGCAGGGTGATCTCGCCCGTCATCGCCAGGTCGTTCCTTGCCGGGACCCGCAGCAGCGCGGAGGCCAGCGCCGTCGCCATCGTGATCCCCGCCGAGGGGCCGTCCTTGGGGATGGCGCCCTCCGGCACGTGGATGTGGATGTCGAACTTCTGGTAGAAGAGCTTGTCCAGCCCCATCCGCTCGGCGCGGGTGCGGATGTAGGAGAGGGCGGCGTGGGCGGACTCCTGCATCACCTCGCCCAGCTTCCCCGTCACTTTCAGGTTTCCCTTGCCGGACATGAGGGCGACCTCGATCAGCAGGAGCTCGCCGCCGAACTCCGTCCAGGCAAGCCCCGTCGCCAGCCCGATCTGCCCCTTCTCCTCGGCCTCGCCGTACCGGTACCGGGTGGCGCCCAGGTAGCCCCGGACCGACTGCGGGGTCACGCGGACCTTCTCGGTGTCCGGGTGCTTGACCACCTCCCGGGCGATCTTCCGGCAGATCGAAGCGATCTCCCGCTCCAGGTTCCGCACCCCCGCCTCGCGGGTGTAGTACCGGATGATCTGGAGGATCGCGCTGTCGGAGAAAACGACCTTCTCCGGCGACAGGCCGTGCTCGTCGAGCTTCTTCCGGAGGAGGTGGTTGCGCGCGATGTGGAGCTTCTCGACCTCGGTGTATCCCGGCAGGCGGATGATCTCCATCCGGTCCTGCAGCGGGGGCGGGATGCCGTGCAGCAGGTTCGCCGTGGTGATGAACATCACGTCGGACAGGTCGTAGTCGACGTCCAGGTAGTGGTCGTTGAACGTGTTGTTCTGCTCCGGGTCGAGCACCTCGAGGAGCGCCGAGGAGGGGTCTCCCCGGAAGTCCGTCGACATCTTGTCGACCTCGTCGAACAGGAACACGGGGTTCAACGTCCCGGCCTTCTTCATCTGGTGGATGATCTTCCCGGGCAGCGCCCCGATGTAGGTGCGGCGGTGCCCCCGGATCTCCGCCTCGTCGCGCACGCCGCCCAGCGACATCCGGACGAACTTGCGCTCCGTCGCCCGGGCGATCGACCGGGCCAGGGAGGTCTTCCCCACGCCCGGGGGGCCCACGAAGCAGAGGATCGGACCCTTCAGCTTGGGCACCAGCTTCCGGACCGCCAGGTATTCGACGATCCGCTCCTTGACCTTCTCGAGCCCGTAGTGGTCCTCGTGCAGGACCTTCTCGGCCGCGTCGATGTCGAGCTTGTCCTCGGTCCGCTCCTGCCAGGGGATCGAGATGAGCCAGTCGACGTAGTTGCGGCTCACGGTGGCCTCCGCCGACATCGCGGACATCATGCGGAGCTTCTTGATCTCCTTCTGTGCCTTCTGGACCGCCTCCTTGCTCATCCCCTTCTTCTTGATCTTCTCGTCGAGCTCGTCGAGCTCCGTCCTCCCCTCGTCACCCTGGCCGAGCTCCTTCTGGATGGCGCGCATCTGCTCGTTCAGGTAGAACTCCCGCTGCGACCGCTCCATCTGCTTCTTGACGCGGCCCCGGATCTTCCGCTCGATCTCGAGGATCTCGATCTCCCCCTCCATCAGCGCGAGGAGCTTCTCCAGCCGCTCCCTGTCCGTCTCGAGATCGAGTACCACCTGCTTGTCGGAGAGCTTGATCGGCAGGTTCGCCCCCACCGTGTCGGCGAGCCTGCCCGGCTCGCGGATCGCGCTCACCTGGGTGATCACCTCGGTGGAGATCTTCTTGCTGAGCTTTGCGTAGTTCTCGAAGGACGACAGGACGTTCCGAACGAGCGCCTCCGCGTGGGGGCCGGTGACGGGCTCCGGGAGGATCTCCTCGGAGCTCACCTGGAAGTACCGGTCGTTGGGCAGGTAGTGGAAGACCTTCGCACGCGCCCGCCCCTCCACGAGCACCTTGACCGTCCCGTCGGGGAGCTTGAGGAGCTGGATGATGTGGCTGACGGTGCCGATGCGGTGGATGTCCTCCTCGGACGGCTCGTTCGTCGAGGCGTCCTGCTGCGCGGCCAGGAAGATCAGGCGGTCCGTGGAGAGGGCCGCGTCGAGCGCCGCGATCGACTTGTCGCGTCCCACGAAGAGGGGGACCACCATGTGGGGGAACACGACGATGTCGCGCAACGGGAGCAGCGGCAGGATCTTTTTCCTGTCTTCCATCGAACCCTCCATGGCGCGGCCGGCCCCTCCCCTGCGCGGGGGAGACGACCGGCGTCACGCCAGCTCGGCCTTCTTTCCCTGCACGATCTCCGGGGGGACCTTGCCGCTGACGACGTCTTCCGAGATGATGCATTTCTTGATGTTGCTCTGGGAGGGGATCTCGTACATCACGTCGAGCATGATGTGCTCCAGGATGGACCGCAGACCTCTCGCACCCGCCTTCCGCTCGATCGCCTGCCGGGAGATGGTTCGCAGCGCGGGCTCGGTGAACTCCAGCTTGACGTTCTCGAACTCGAACAGCCGCTGGTACTGGCGCACGAGCGCGTTCTTCGGGCGCACGAGGATCTGCACCAGCGCGTCCTCGTCAAGTTCGTGCAGCGTGGCCAGCACCGGGAGGCGCCCCACGAACTCCGGGATCAGCCCGTACTTGATGAGGTCCTCCGGTTGGACGGACTCGAGCAGCTTGCCGATGTTCCTCTCCGTGCGCGACACGATCTCCGCGCCGAACCCCATGGTCTTCTTGGAGGTCCTCCGCTCCACGACGCCGTCGAGCCCGATGAACGCCCCGCCGCAGACGAAGAGGATGTTCGTGGTGTCCACCTTGATGAAGTCCTGCTGCGGGTGCTTGCGGCCGCCCTTCGGGGGGACGTTGGCGACGGTCCCCTCGAGGATCTTCAGGAGCGCCTGCTGCACCCCCTCGCCGGAGACGTCCCGGGTGATCGAGGGGTTCTCGGACTTGCGCGCGATCTTGTCGATCTCGTCGATGTAGACGATCCCCTTCTGCGCCTTCTCCACGTCGTAGTCGGCCACCTGCAGCAGGGAGAGGATGATGTTCTCGACGTCCTCCCCGACGTACCCCGCCTCGGTCAGCGTCGTCGCGTCCGCGATGGTGAACGGCACGTTCAGGATGCGCGCGAGCGTCTGCGCGAGGAGCGTCTTGCCGCTTCCGGTGGGGCCGAGCAGGAGGATGTTGGACTTCTGCAGCTCGATCCCGTCGGTGGTCCGGGACTCGATCCGCTTGTAGTGGTTGTACACCGCCACCGAGAGGATCTTCTTCGCGCGCTCCTGGCCGATCACGTACTCGTCGAGGGTCTTCTTGATATCGGTGGGCTTGGGGAGCCTGCGGCGCTTCTCGTCGAGGGAATGCTCGACCTCGGCTTCCTCGGAGATGATGTCGTTGCAAAGCTCGACGCACTCGTCGCAGATGTAGACCGTCGGGCCCGCGATGAGCTTCCTCACCTCGTTCTGGGCCTTGCCGCAGAAGGAACAGACCAGCAGGTTCGCCTTGTCGTTGAATTTCCTTGTCAAGGATATCCTCCGTCAATCCACGAGCGGCCTTGCCGACGCCAGCCGCTTGTCGACCACTTGGTCGATTATACCATAGGCCTTCGCCTGCTCCGCCGACATGAAGTAGTCCCGCTCGGTGTCCGCCGCGATCCTCTCCATGGACTGCCCCGTGTCCCTGGCGAGGATCTTGTTCAGCTCCTCCCGCATCCGGAGGATCTCCTCGGCCTGGATCTTGATGTCGGTGGCCTGGCCCCGCGTCCCGCCCATCGGCTGGTGGATGAGGATCCGGGCGTTGGGGAGGGCCGTGCGCTTCCCGGGCGCCCCGCCGGCCAGGAGCACCGCGGCCATCGAGGCGGCCTGGCCGATGCAGACGGTCGCCACCTTGGGCTTGATGAACTGCATGGTGTCGTAGATCGCCATGCCGGCGGTCACCATCCCGCCAGGGGAATTGATGTAGATGTTGACGTCCTTGTCCGGGTCCTCGGCCTCGAGAAACAGGAGCTGCGCGATGACCAGGTTGGCGATGTCGTCGTCGATCGGGTTCCCGATGAAGACGATCCGGTCCTTGAGCAGCCGGGAATAGATGTCGTACGACCGTTCCCCGCGGCTGGTCTGCTCCACGACGATGGGCACAAGGGTCATTCGGCCGCAACCTCCTCCCTGACTTCGGCGTTCCCGATGAGGAACGCCATGACTTTCCGCTCCAGGATCCGGTCCCGCAGGGCGTCCATCCGCTCCTCGTCCCCGTAAATCTCCCGGACCTTCTCGTAGCTCGTCCGCGCGCCGTCGGCGATCTCCTTCATCTCGGCCTCGATCTCGGGGAAGGAGACTTCGATCCCCTCCTGCCTCGCCACCGCCGAGAGGAGCAGGGAGACCCGGACGCTCCGCTCGGCGCCCGGCGCGAACCTCTCCCTCATCTTATCGAAATCCATGTTCACTTTCTTCAGGTCGACCCCCTGGGAGGCCAGCCGGTTCGCCGTGTCCTCGATCATGTTCATGGCCTGCCGGTCGACGAGCGACCTGGGGACCTCGAAGGCGTTTTTTTCGAGCAACCCCTTCCGGATCTCCTCCTCCATGCGGTGTCGCGACCGCTCCTCCCCTTCCGCCGCGAGCCGTTCCCGCAACTTCGACCTGAAATCATCCATATCCTTTATATCATTGAAATTCTTTACGAATTCCTCGTCGACCTCGGGAAGTCGCTTCTCCCGGACGGCGTTCACGGTGACAGGGAAGGAGACCTTTTTCCCGGCGTACTTCTTGTTGGGGAAGTCCCCGGGATAGTCCACCTCGATCGTCTTCCGATCGCCCGCCTTCACCCCCGCGAGGGCCTCCTCGAATTCTTTCCCGAAAGGGTTCGCCCCCCCGAGTATCAGGCTGGAGGATTCGCCGCTTTCGATCGTCTCGCCCCCGGAAACGGAGGAGAACCCGATCTCGACCAGGTCGCCTCCGGCGGCGCCTCGCCCTTCCACCGCGTGATAGTTCGCGAACGATTCCCGGAGGTTCGAGAGGGCGGCGTCCACCTGCTCCTCCTTCACCTCGACCTTCTCCTTCACGACGGGCAGCCCCTTGTACCCCGACGGGGTGATCTCGGGGAGAACCTCGAACGTCGCCGTGAAGGCGAACCCCTCCCCGTCCTTGAGCTTTCCGCCGTCGATCCTGGGCATGGAGAGCACGCGGAGGTTGTTCTCCTTGACCGCCTCTGAGAACGTCTCCTTCATCAGGTGCTCGGCGACGTCCGACTCCACGTGATCCTTGAAGAGCCGCTTCACCATGGACATCGGGGCCTTCCCCTTCCGGAACCCCCGGATGGGCACCCTCTTGCGGACCTCGGCGTACTCCTCATCGATCCGCCTGGCGACCTCATCCGCCGGGACCTCCACCGTAAGCCGCTTCTCCACGCCGCTGATTGTTTCCACGTTTGTCTTCATCGTTCTCTTTTCTTCCCTCTTATGTTAGATAACGACACGCCGTTCGGTGGTGCGAGAGGAGGGAGTTGAACCCTCACGGTTGCCCACCGGATCCTAAGTCCGGCGCGTCTGCCATTCCGCCACTCTCGCACGCGGGTGATGCTTCCGTCAGCGGAAAACTACAGTATATCCGGAAGGTTCCCCAAGGCAAGGGAAAATGGCGGGGAACACCGCGCTACCGGAGGGTGAGCCCTTCCTCGAACTCCTTGGTGGGATTGTCGAAGCGCATGCCGAAGATGTATGCCCCCTTCGGCTCATCCGCCCCGCGGAACCAGACGACCGTACCGGACACCCGCACGGGGGGATCCCCCTCGACGAAGACGGTCGCGTCCACGCGGTTGCGCGTGACCATCAGGGTGTCGTACATCACGTGGATCCCGTCGGGGGCGAGCTTCGGGGTGACCACCGACATCCCGAGCGCCGAGAGGTCCCTCACGGTCCCCGTCACCGGGGAGGATATTCTTGCCGGGTCCCGGCCGCTCTGGACGGTAAAAACGACTGTTGCCATTCGCTGTCGTCTCTCCTTTCTTCTTCGCTCCCGGGAAAAAAGGGTCACTTGGGAGCCTCTTCCTTCTTCTGTTCGTCCATGCGCCTCAAGCCTTCCATCATCAGCTGCATCTCGTCCATCTCGATGGTCCGGAGCTTGGTCGTCTGCCCGTGGGCGATGATGAACGGGCCCTCCTGCCAGTGGAGCAGGCCGTAGAAGGCCTCCTCGCCGGAAAGGCCCCCCACCTCGCAGTGCCGGATGCGCCCGTTCTCGAAGTAGACACGGCCTTCCTCGCCCGTGGCCCCCTTGAGGGTAACACAGGCTGTCTTCAGGCCGAGGTGCAACGTCTGGACGATGTCGGGGATGCCGAGGTTCTTGAGGTCCCCCACCACTCCCGTGCTCGAGCCGGTCGCGGCGCCTTTCCGCCACCGGGTGTCCCTCCGGATGATGTTCCGGATCCGGGCGGCGAGCTCCTTGAGCTCCACCGGCTTGATGAGGTAGTCCTCCGCCCCCAGGTAGAGGGCCTCCACCTTCACCTGGGTCTCGTCCTTCGCGGAGAGGAAGATGACGGGGATTTCGGCGAAGCCGCTCCCCGCCTCCCGCATCTTCCGGAACATCGCGATGCCGTCCATCCCCGGCATCACCACGTCGGAAACCACCAGGTCGGGCTTCTCCTGGGCCATGAGTGCAAGGGCATCCTCCCCGTTGTCCGTGGCGACCACGTCGAACCCCTCGTTCACCAGCTTGAGCTTGAAGAGGGTGAGGTAGTCGACCTCGTCGTCCACCATGAGGATCTTCGGCTTGGCCCCGACCCCGCGGAAGTAGAACTTCCGCTCCACCGCCCCGGTGAAGACCTCGACCACCTCGGGGTCGAACTGGGTCCCCACGTTCTTGTGCAGCTCCTGGATCGCCTCTTCCTTGGAAAGGCTGCGCCGGTAGGGGCGGTTCGCCGTCATCGCGGCGAAGGCGTCCACGACCGCAAGGATCCGGGCGCCGATCGGGATCTCCCTGCCCTTCAGGCCGCTCGGGTACCCCTTCCCGTCGTACCGCTCGTGGTGGTGGATGATGATCGGCCGGATCTTCCACGGGAAGTCGATCGTCTCCAGGATCTTCGCCCCGTTCTCGCAGTGGGACTTGATCATCTTGAAGTCCGCCTCGCTGATCTCCTTTTTCCCGGTGAGGATCTCGCTCTTGATGCCGACCCTGCCGATGTCGTGCAGCAGGGAGGCCACCACGATCTCGTCGATCATCTCCTGGCCGAGCTTCATCTCCTCGGCGACGGAGCGCGCGTACTCCATCGTGATGTGGGAGTTCCCGCCGAAGAACGGGTCGTTCACCTCCAGGAGCCCGACCAGGACGTCGATCGTCTCGATGAGGCAGTGCTTCAGGCGGTCGTCCGTCACGGGGGCCGCAACCGGGGGGCGGTCCTCCCCCGCCGCCTGGATCAGGTCCAGGATCTCCCGCTGGTCGAGGATGAAGTCGGAGGAGCCGAACCGCAGCACGTCGTCCGAACTCTTGATGACCGTGAAGGAGGACGCGACGATGACGCGGGTCTTGGGGGAGAGCCGGTTCAGCCGGCGCTTGAGCTCGACTCCCGAGAAGTCCGGGAGGAACAGCTCGGCGAGGGCGTAGTCCAGAGACGTGTTGGCCGCGATCTTGATCGACTCCGCCCCGCTGCCGGCCAGCGACACGTGGAACCCGTAGTCCGACAGGAGGTTCGCCAGCATGTCGCGGACGCTCGCGTCGTTGCTGATGACGAGAATCGATTTTTTCTTCGTCGACACGCTCCGCCGCCCCGCTACCGCTTCCGGAGATCCTCCCCGGTCATTTCCGGGGGAGGGGGGATTCCCAGCAGTCCCAAAATGGTGGGAGCCAGGTCCTCGAGGGCCCGGTCCTCCTTGAGGATAACACTCTTCCCGGCCGGGTCCGCGTAGATCAGGGGAACGAGGTTGGTCGTGTGCGCGGTGTGCGGCTCCCCCGTTTCCGGGTCCACCATCTGTTCGGCGTTGCCGTGGTCGGCGGTCACCAGCGCGACCCCCCCCAGCTCCCAGACCTTCTCCACGACGCGCCGGAGGTTGTCGTCCACGGCCTCGACGGCACGGATGGCGGCGGACAGGAACCCCGTGTGCCCGACCATGTCGCCGTTGGCGAAATTAAGGACCATCACGTCGACCTTCCCCGAGCCGAGAGCCGCCTCCGCCCGCTCCCCCACCTCGTAGGCGCTCATTTCCGGCTGGAGGTCGTACGTGGGGACGGAAGGGGACGGGACCAGGATGCGCGACTCGCCCGGGAATTCCTTCTCCTCGCCCCCGTTGAAGAAGTAGGTCACGTGGGCGTACTTCTCGGTCTCGGCGATCCTCAGGTTCCGGACGCCGTTGGCGGCGAATACGGAGGCGAGGATGTTCTCCATCGTCTGCGGCGCGAACCCGACCGGGAGGTGAAACGTCTCGTCGTAGGCGGTCATGCACGTGTAGTCCAGGTCCAGGCGCTCCGGCCGGGGGAACCGGTCGAACGCCTCCATGGTGAGGGCCCGCGTCAGCTCCCGGGCGCGATCCGCGCGGAAGTTGAAGAAGATCACGGAATCCCCCGGGGCGATGCGGCCGACGGAGCGGCCGTCCCGCGTGATCACCGCGGGCTCCATGAACTCGTCGGTCTTGCCCGAAGCGTAGGAGGCCGACACCGCGGCCGGCGGGTCGGCGCTCTCCTTCCCCTCCCCCCGCACCATGGCGCGGAAGGCCCGCTCCACGCGGTCCCACCGGTTGTCCCGGTCCATCGCGTAATACCGCCCCCCGACCGTGGCCACCTCCCCCGTCCCGATCTCCCGGATCTTCTCCAGGAGGTTCTCCAGGTGGTGGATGCCGCTGGTCGGCGGGGTGTCCCTCCCGTCGAGGATCGCGTGGACGCACACCCGGGGGACGCCCCTCTGCTTCGCCATCTCGAGGAGCGCGTACAGGTGCGTGTGAAGCGAATGGACGCCCCCGTCGGACAGGAGGCCGATAAGATGCAGGGGCTTCCCCTTCTCCCGGGCGCTGTCCATCACCTTGCAAAAAGCCGGGTTGCGGAAGAATTCCCCCGTGCGGACCGCCTTCGAGATCCGCACGATGTCCTGGTAGACGACCCGCCCCGCCCCGATGTTCAGGTGCCCGACCTCCGAGTTGCCCATCTGCCCCGCGGGGAGCCCCACCCGCTCCTCCGAGGCGTGGATGAGCGTGTGGGGGAACTCCGACCACAGGCGGTCGAAGAAGGGGGTGTCGGCAAGGGCGATCGCGTTAGCTTCCGCCTCCTCCCGGTACCCCCACCCGTCCAGAACGATGAGGGCGACGAGCCGTCGTTTCATGTCAGATATTATAGAACACTTCCCTCCCGTCGAACCGGGCCGAGGGCCCCAGCTCCTCCTCGATCCGCAGCAGCTGGTTGTACTTCGCCATCCGGTCGGTGCGGGAAGCCGAGCCGGTCTTGATCTGCCCGGTGTTCAGGCCCACCACGAGGTCGGCGATCGTGCTGTCTTCCGTCTCGCCCGAGCGGTGGGACACCACGGCGGTCCAGCCGGCGCGCTTGGCCATCTCCACGGCGTCGATCGTCTCGGTAACCGTCCCGATCTGGTTCAGCTTGATGAGGACGGAGTTCGCCGCCTTCCCCTCGATCCCCTTGCGCAGGATCTTCGGGTTGGTCACGAAGATGTCGTCCCCGACGATCTGGATCTTCTTCCCCATCTCCTTCGTGAAGAGCTTCCACCCGTTCCAGTCGTCCTCGGAGAAGCCGTCCTCGATGGAGAGGATCGGGTACTGCCGGCACAGGTCCTGGTAGAAGCGCACCATCCCCTCCGCGTCCTTCTTCGACCCGTCCGACTTCCGGAAGACGTACTTCCCCTTCCGCCCGAACTCGGAGGCGGCGGGGTCGAGCGCGATCCCGATCTCCCTGCCCGGCTTGTAGCCCGCCTTCGCGATCGCCTCCAGGATCACCTCGATCGCCTCGGCGTTCGATTTCAGGTGCGGGGCGAACCCGCCCTCGTCGCCCACGTTGGTGTTCAGCCCCTTCCCCTTGAGAACCTTCTTCAACTGGTGGAACGTCTCGACTCCCATCCGGAGCGCCTCGGAGAACGAGGGCGCGCCCACAGGCATGACCATGAACTCCTGGATGTCCACGTTGTTGTCGGCGTGGGAGCCGCCGTTCAGGATGTTCATCATCGGCACGGGGAGCGTGCGCCCACCGACGCCGCCCAGGTACCGGTACAGCGGCAGGCCGCAGGCCTCGGACGCCGCCCGGGCGCACGCCATGGAGGCCCCTAAGATGGCGTTCGCGCCGAGCTTCCCCTTGTTCTCCGTCCCGTCCAGGTCGATGAGGATCCGGTCGATCGCCGTCTGCTCGGTGGCGTCGAACCCGACCAGGTTCGGGGCGATCACCCTGTTCACGTTTCGGACGGCCTTCAGGACCCCCTTCCCGAGGTATTTCCCCGGGTCCCCGTCCCGAAGCTCCACCGCCTCCCGCGTCCCCGTCGACGCGCCGGAGGGGACGATCGCGCGCCCCTCCGCCCCGGACTCGAGGCGCACCTCGACCTCGACCGTCGGGTTCCCCCGCGAGTCGAGCACCTGCCTGCCGTGAACGTCGATGATCATCGTCATGCGGAAAAACCTCCTTGGGGTTGAAAATTCACGGGTGGATGAATTCCTTGCCTCCCTGGCGGACGCTGAGCACGGGGCACGGGGCCATGCGGACCACCTTCTCCGCCGTGCTGCCGAAGATCGCGTGCTCCATGCCTGTCCGGCCGTGCGTCCCGATCACGATCAAGCCTGCCGCGGTCTCCCGCGCATTCCGGATGATCTCCCGCCAGGGGATCCCCGAGGCAAGGATCGTATCAAAGTTCCCGAACCCCGGGAAGTGCGCCGCGAGGAACGCGTCCATGCTCTCCCGGGCGAACTGCTCCATGCGGCCCCGGAGCAGCTCCAGCGGGACGTCCCCCCGGAACATCGGGTCCAGCGCGGCGGGCTCGTCGAGGATGTGGAGCACCGTGATCCGGGAGCCGAACCGCTCCGCGAACAGCCTGGCGACCCGCGCGGCCTCCGCGGAACATTCGGAGAAATCGGTGGGGAGCAGGATTTTGGAAAACATGGCACCTCCTCGCCGCGGAAAAAAAAATCCCCGGCCACGTGCGGAGCGCGGCCGGGGGAGTGATGTTCCTTTAACGGAAAACCGGGGTTATTTCTTCTTTCCGCCGACCACTTCCTTAAGGGACTTGCCGGCGGAGAACTTGGGGACCTTCGCCGCCTTGATCTTGATCGCCTCGCCGGTCTGCGGATTGCGACCCATCCGGGCTTTCCGGTTGCTCACGCTGAAGGTGCCGAATCCCGTCAAGGCGAGCTTGTCGCCCTTCTTCAATGCCTTCCCCACGGCGGCGATGAAGCCGTTGAGCGCCTTCTCCGCCACAGATTTGCTGATGTCTGCCGACTCAGCCATGGAAGCAACCAGATCCGCCTTCGTCATCTCCTGCCCTCCTTAAAGAGTTTTATCGGGTTCCCGATTCCCGGGAAGCATGGTTGCCGTCAGATCGCCCGGTTTCCGGCTTTTTTAATTAAGTCTGAAAGGAGTTGGGGTGTCAAGGGAATTGTCAGGCGGCGAAGAACCTGCGGCCCGTGTCCCGCGGCCCCATCAGCTTGAGGAGGAGCATCCCGACGAGGAACCCCCCGATGTGCGCCCACCACGCGACGCCGCCCGAGAGCGCCGAGGTGCGCCCGATGGTCATGGCGCCGCTCGCGAACTGGATCAGGAACCAGATGCCCAGGAAGATGAAGGCGGGGATCTCCACCACCGTGAAGAAGAAGAAGATCGGAACGAGCGTGACGACCCGCGCGCGGGGGAAGAGCAGGATGTAGGCGCCGAGCACCCCCGCGATCGCGCCGGAGGCGCCGACGTTGGGGACCATCGAGTTCGCCTGGAGCAGGACCTGCACGAGAAAGGACGCCGCGCCGCAAAGGAGGTAGAAGACCAGGTAGCGGCCGTGGCCGAGGATGTCCTCGACGTTGTCGCCGAAGATGTAAAGGTAGAGCATGTTGCCGATCACGTGGAGCCACCCCCCGTGGAGGAACATCGCGAAGAGCGGGGTCAACAGCTCCACGGGGTGGGAGGTGAACAGGTGCATGAACCGGTACGGGATGACCCCGTAGGCGGTGATGAAATCGACAGCCTCGTCGCCGAGCGTGAACTGGTACACGAAGACGGCCGAGTTGAGCAGGATCAGCGCGTAGTTGACGACCGGAACCCTCGAGGAAGGGATCGTGTCTCTTATGGGGATGATGGGGGAACGCTCCTTTGGTTTTTCGTGCTGTTATAATAATACGTTATGCCGGATAACAGGACCATGGCGATTTGCATCGCCCTTTCCTTCCTCACGCACCTGGTGATCATGGCCCTCGCGGCCCTTGTCCCCTGGACTTCCCGGGCCGCCGAGAACGTGATGATCGTGGACCTCGCCGATCTGCCGCGGGCGACGGATTTCCTGCCGCCGAAGCCCGGGATCCTCCAGGGGGGGCGCCCGAAGCCGCCGCCCCCGAAGCCGGAAAAGCGTTCCAGGGCGGAGGCCCGCCCGCCCATGCCCTCGCGCGTCATGGAGGGTCGCGTGCCCGACCTCCCGGTCAACCCCGCGTTGCCGCCGGAGGAAAAATTCCCCCTTCCCCGCGCCAAGGAGGCCCCGACCGGCGCTACCCGCGAAGCGCCGATGAAAACCCCGCGCGGGGGGGAGAAGCCGGCATCCGCGGGGAAAACCGCCCCTCCCGTCCCCGTCGAGCCCGGGGCTTCCGGCAGCGGCGGGAAGCCCCTCAAGGACCTGACCCCCTCCCTCGGGAAAATAATCATCGCGATGGGGGAGAGGGGAGGCCGCGGGGCGGGAAACACCGCCGGGGAGACCGTCGGGACAGGCGGCAAGGCCAGTGAGCGCGGCGAGATCGTGGAAGAGGGCGGGGCGACCCTCAAGGCGCTCAACGCCCCCGAGATCCAGTACATCTCCTATTTCGCCGGCATCAAGCGGAAGATCGAGCTCGTGTGGGGATACCCGGCGGCGGCGGCCGGCATCGAAGGGGAGGTCATCGTCGATTTCATGATCGGCCGCAGCGGGAGGCTCGACGCGGTCAACCTCGTCCGGGGATCCGGCCACAAGATGCTGGACGACGAGGCGATCGGCGCGATCCGGAAGGCGTCCCCGTACGACCCGATCCCTTCCGAGTACAAGATCCCGAACCTGCAGATCCGGGCCCACTTCGTCTACACGGTGACGCACACCCGCATCCTTCGATAGCGCGCTATTCCTCCCCCGACAGGCGGTCGTACTCCTCACTGCCGAGAAGGGAGTCCAGCCCGGACGGATCGGCGGGACGGATGGTCATCAGCCACCCTTCGCCGTACGGGTCCCCCGTGATCGTTTCCGGGGAGCTCTCCGCCGCCGTGTTGATCTCGACGACGACGCCGGAGACGGGAGCCACCACCTCGCACACCGCGGAGGACGACTCGACGAGGCCGACGGGCTCGCCTGCCGCGACTTCGGTCAGCGGGGGGGGAAGCTCGACGTAGACCGCGTCCCCGAGGTAGGAGCCCGGTACGTGCGTCAGGCCCACCCGTACGTTCCCCCCGTCCCACCCCATCGCCCAGACGTGGGTCCGCGCGTATCTCCGGTCGGCGGGGGAAGCCAGGGGCTACTCCGCCGAGGCGATGCGGATCGCGGCTGTAAGGGTGTTGTGGAGAAGCATCGTGATGGTCATCGGGCCCACGCCGCCGGGGACCGGGGTGATCTTCCCGGCCACGGCCCGCGCTTCCTCGAACGCCACGTCGCCGACGAGCTTCCCGTCCGGCAGCCGGTTGATCCCCACGTCGATCACGACCGCGCCCGGCTTGATCCAGGAGCCGCGCACCATCTCCGCCTTCCCCACCGCGGCGACGACGACGTCCCCCGACCGGACCACGGCAGGCAGGTCCTGCGTCCTCGAATGGCAGATGGTCACCGTGGCGTGGCGGGAAAGAAGCAGGATGGCCACCGGCTTGCCGACGATGTTGCTCCTGCCGACGACGACGGCGTGCCTGCCGGTAAGCTCCACCTTCTCGTAATCGAGGATCTTGAGGATGCCGAAGGGGGTGCAGGGGACGAAGCCGGGCCGGCCGATGAGGAGCCTCCCGGCGTTCACCGGGTGGAACCCGTCGACGTCCTTTCCCGGCGCGATCGCCTCGATCACCTTCGATTCGTCGATCTGCCCGGGGAGAGGGAGCTGGACGAGGATCCCGTGGACGGAAGCGTCCGCGTTGAGCTGCGCCACGAGGTCCAGGAGCTCTTTTTCCGAGGTGGACGCGGGCAGGTTGACCTGCCGGGAGAGCATCCCCGCCTCGACGCACGCCTTCCCCTTGTTGCGCACGTAGACGCGGGAGGCCGGGTCCTCCCCCACCAGCACGGCCGCCAGGCAGGGCCGGATCCCCGTGCGCGCGGTGAACGCGGCCGCCCTTTCCTTGATCTCCGCGCGGACGGCGGCCCCGATGGCCTTTCCGTCGATCAGGCTTGCGGGCATGGGACACCCTCCTTCGCTGAAGCTGCGGAGGGCATGCCCCCTCCTGCGAATCGAAGTACTTTTCTAC
>ERZ1292640.2471-Hain-H43-02um-R1-2471-length-14756-cov-12_pt1 | contig 14756 bp, 17 predicted proteins | sample MGYA00564404_ERZ1292640 | MGnify/ENA primary metagenome ERZ1292640 (study PRJEB36523, sample SAMEA6512636) | groundwater metagenome | collected 2019-01-08 | study: AquaDiva: Metagenomics assemblies of 32 groundwater samples
CAGATTCAGAGAAATTAATAGACTTTATTTTCCATAATTATAGTTATTTCGCCTTCTTTTGATTTTAAACACTCAATCAATCCTTTTTTTAACTCAAAAGCAGCCTTATTTGCTTTTATTGCCAGAGTTCTGTCTGAAATGAAATCCGCCTTTCTTATGACGATTTCCTTTTTACCATTGAATTCAGGATTTATTTCTGCCTCTAATTTATCTTTTATTTTCCCATCAGAAGTTTGAATTGTAATTGTTATTTTTTTATTTTTTATTTTCTTAATGAATTTTTTTATTTCTTTTAATTCAAAATCAGCCTTAACACCAACAATGCAGTCTCCTTTTAAAGTTAAATTTTCATCTTTTGTAAATTCAAGCGTAGTTTTATGTGTTCCAAGAATGTTCTGATGCCCATAAGCATGGAATTCGTATTGCATTTTATTATTTCAACAAGCTCTGCAAGTAATCCTTCTTCATCTTAAACCCTTTTCTTCTGGCTAATTTCTCAATTCCATTTACAAAATTGCTTCCGTACTGCGCAGCCTGCTTCTTTCGCCATGCAAACTCTTTCTTGAGTCCGAGAAACTCAGCAGCCTCTCTCAAAATTATTTTTTTGTTATCTTTGTCAATCTTAAGCATCGGATGAACATTCATTGCAACCTTAATCAAATCCTTGTCTAAAAATGGAGTTCTCAGCTCAAGCCCAAGTTTTTTTGCTATCGTGAAATCCCGCACCAAGTCTCTTTTCCACATATTCCTAAGGCCGTTCCAGCATTCATTATGCAGGGCTTCAAAATTATTTTTTCCAAGAACATCTTCATGCCGCTTATAGCCCGCAAATATCTCCTCGCTTCCTAACCCACCAAACAAAATATTGTTGCCATCAGCAACTGCAATTTTACCGGCAGCATACAAAACAGAGCCTACACTTGCTTTCACAATATCCGCTCCATTCAGAATCTTTATAGTTTCTTTTAAAACAATTTCAAATTCATCCAGTGTTAAAATTTTATACTTGAAATTAAAATTATATTCTTTTGCAACCTGCTGCGCCCATATTATGTCGTCAGAGCCTTCAATCCCGACTGTGTAGCAGGTAAAGTTACATTTAAACTGCTTGGAGATGAATGATATTAACGAGCTGTCCACTCCGCCGGAAAATAATATTCCAAATTTAGGCACAACTCTTTTCTTAACTGCATCTACAACAGATTTAGCAACCTCCCTTTTGGCCCTTTCATTATTAGTTTCAAGGCTGTCAAACTCATTCTGCATTCCGCTGATGAATTTAATCCACAAATCTTCCGGAATTAACTTGCCTTCTTTAACAATACCCAAAACCTGCGTCATAATATTATTATTACTCTCTTTTTTAAAAATGTTTAGATTTATGTGGCAAAGAAATAAATAGAAAACGGCAATAATTCATGGGCAATAGTTGCCATTTTCTAATTAGTAAAAAACATTATGCATGCCGTACAATTTGTGTCTTTTACTAAAATTTAGAAACAATTAAATACTAAATATTTTTATCAGAACCCATGGCGAAAAGCGAGGTAAGCAGGGACGAGCAAATCGGCTTTCATAAAGGCGCTTTGACAACTCTTGCAAAGGAAAGGGAAGAAATGCTAAAGATACTTTCCATAGTTGAGCAGCTTATGCAGATGCATATCAAAAATTTGCAGGAGTTGGGAGTTGATTTGCAGAAAGAAGCCCAGAAATCAAAAATTAAGAAACCGATTGAAGATTCTTTAAGATAAATCTATTTTAATAATTCATTATACAGATCCATTAATTCATTATATATTTCTTTTTTCTCATGATAGTCCAATCCAACATAAATCTCTCTTGCTTTGGCGTATAACTCTTTCGCCCTGTTTTTGTTTGTGATAATCTCTTTTCTTGCGCTTTCCAGAAGATTAAAGCACTTCTCGAAATCTCTGCTCCTGCCGGCAAGATTTTTTATAATCTTTTCTTTTGTTCCGGCTTCCGGTTTTTTTTCTTTTATCTGTTCTTTTGCTTCTGCTGCATAAGGCACTCTTTGCCGTTCAGTTTCTTTTTGCCTCTTCTTTTCTTCAAGCAATCTTAATTTTTCCTCTTTTTCAGCACGCCTGTTTTCACCTTTAATCCTTTTTTCTTCTTCCTTCTTTCTTTCTTCATCTATTTTTCTTAATTTTTCTTCCCTGTCTTTCTGCTTCTGCAGCTCTATCTCCATCTTTCTTTTTTCATCATCCTTTCTTGCTTTTTCTTTATATTTCTGTTCTCTCAGTTTTTCCCTTTTGTCCAGGATAGTAAAAAACATATTTTTAAAATAGTCCAGCCTTAATTTTGACAATCCTAAATTTGCGATTGCCAGTTCCTTATTGATTTGCTCTCTTTTCTTGTCCAGTATTTCAAGTTTTTTCCTTATCATCTGTATTCTGTTTTCCTTGTCCGCCATGTTGTCCGGAGAATTTTTCTTTTCGAGCCTTAAGGCCTTAATCTGATTTTTCAGCCCAGCAATGACTCTTTTTAGGTTGTGCTCGTTATTATTCAGCTCTTCTAGTTTCCCCTTATAGTTTTCTTCTTCCTTTTGCTTATAATTTTCAGATTTGTCAGGGCTTTTAAGCTCTGTTTGGGTTTTCTGCTCTTCAAGCTTAGCTTTTATCTCAAGTTTTTTCCAATGTTCGGCAGTTTTTCTTTTGTCGGGGCTCAGCTTGCTGAGTTCCTGTTGCATTTCATTCATCATTCTTGCTTCTTTTTCTGCCAGCTCTTGCCTGAGTTTTACCGCTTTTTCGTCATGCTGCTGCTTTAGCTCTTTCTGTTTTTTATAGCGGCTTTCAATTTCCATCTGGTGGCTTTGGATTAATGCGCCTTTCTGGTGCAGAAATTTATCGAGCAGTATTGATTTTTCTTCTATTTCGCGGTGTACATCCTGTATCTGCAGCTCAACCTCGTTCAGTTTGTTTAAGGTGATTCTTTTTTCTGATTCAAGGTTATTAAGCTCAGCTGTAAGTTTCTGGTCAGACTCCTTGTTTTTGCTTAACTTCAGCTCAAATTGTTTTATGAGTTCAAATTTCTGCTCTCTTATTTCTTCTTCTTTTCTTTTTTCTTGCTCCTTCTTCCTTCCTTTTGCGCTCTTCTTCAATTTGCTTTCTTTTGGCTTCTTCCTTTCCTTTTTGTCTTCTTTCACTGTTTCACCTTTCTCATTACTAACCTTATTTAACCTCCTGTTTTTCTTTTTTTCGGTTTTTATGTAATAAAAAACGAAATCACTAGTGCCAAGAGCGAGTATATTTCGGTTTTGCGCAATGAATTAGGATAATTAATAAAAATAAATTAATTCAAAATACAATTAATTAAATCTACAACGTCAGTTCCACTGTGTCTATGACTAGTGGGTAAACTGAGCACAGAACAAAAACTATTTCTAGTTTGAAATTAAAGAAATAAAAGGCAGGCTTCGAACCAAGCTCTGCCCATCAACAACTTTGCATAGCGTTAGCTATGCAGAGCAAGAATAAAAAACTTTCTGTGAGGTATTAAACATGAGAAAAGAAAACCCAGCCAGATACAGCTCTGCAGTCGGCGAAGCATGGATGCACAGCATGTTCAAAATCAAGTACTGTCACAAAATTTTCGACGATGAAATCTACAGGGAAGGCACGAGAATTCTGCTGCTGGAAGCAGCATACAACAATGAAATTCCCACAGGCGAGATCGGCTTTGATGACAATCACGTGCACTTCATGGCCGACATTGGAATGTACAGCAGGGACGAAGTTGCCAAACTGCTTAAAGGATACACAGCGAAAAAATTCTTTGAATTTTTTCCAGAAGCCAAGAAAAAATATTTTTGGGACTCGGGCTTCTGGAACCCAAGCTACTACATTGGCTCTCCTAGAAATTTGGAAAACACGATCAATTACATAAAGAAGCAGAAGTACGGCGAGAGAAACAGTCAAATGACGTTAAGCAGCTACGCCAGCTAAAAGCCACCATGTCTCTGACTGGTGGCTGTTTACAATTGAAAGGTTTGCCTTTCTCTTTTGCTTTAAGAAATTGGCTATAGCTTCTTTTCTTAATATCTTTGTAAACCTTCTTTGCGCCTTGCTCATAACTGCGCTTTCTCGACGAGAAAGCGTTAATCCTAAATTTTCTTTTTCTGTCTTTGATTACCCATCTATAGAACTTTATTTTTTTTTATTTTGCTTACAAACTCATCAATGCTTATTTTACCGCTCAAATCTGGAATTTGTTTCATGCTATAATCCCTTAACACTCTTCCATATTTCTTGACCCAATTGTAAGCAGTTGCAGAGCAAATATTTGCTCTGTCATATTCTTTGAAGTGCTTGCTTACTTGATTGTAAGGCATGCCTCTTTTCCTACAACTTAACGCTTCCGCAATTATTTCTGGCTTGTGTTTCATTTTCCAGAAACCATCATTAGGAACAAAAAGACTTTCACATTTATTGCACCTGTACCTTTGCTTTTTTCCAGAATTGTTGTAGCGAAAGCCAGCCTTTACGATGCCGATAGAATTTTTGCAGAAAATACACTTTACAGACATAAACATCACCTCTTAAGTTTCGGAGAAGAACTCATATATAAACCTGCCGAAGATTAAATACTATCCCTAAAAACATAAATTATTAAATCCGCAAGTATTTGGCACTTAGGAAATGAAACACACATTAAAAGTTACACTAGCTTTGGTGGCTTTCTTCTTCTTGGCGCAGGTTGTTGGGCTGATGATAGTTAATCAATACATTGACCACAAAAAAACTGTTGAAGCAAAAGAGATTGTATACAAGCCGCTGCCGTACAATCTTGAAAGGCCGCAGGTAGAAAATCAGTCATACTCTTTTATCTATATTGTGATTGCTATTTTAGTAGGCACTTCATTGATTTTGCTCCTTATTAAATTCAGGGAAACTTCGCTTTTTAAGCTGTGGCTCTACCTTGGCATTTTAAGAATAATCGGCTACGCCAGCTTGTTCTTGTCCAAGGATTACACTATTTTAGCGCTATACCTAATTATCGATTTGCTGGTTGGATTTTTAATATGGAAATTTAAATTAACAATGCAAGACTTCTGGAAGTTTTGGTTTTTTATTACAGTTTGGATTACACTATCAATTGCATTTTCCGCATTCATAAATACGATTGTTGCAGTAATTATTGGGCTTGTAATGTCTGCCTTAAAGCTATACAGGCCGAACATTATCCTGCAGAATCTTTCGGAGATATTTATTTACGGCGGCCTGGCTGCAATATTTGTTCCGATTATTAATATTTTTGCAGCCGTCATGCTGCTGATTGTAATTTCAATCTACGATTTCATTGCCGTTTTCAAGACAAAGCACATGGTAAAGCTTGCCGAGTTTCAATCCAGTTCAAAAATATTTGCCGGCTTGCTCATACCTTATGAAAGGGGCAGAATTTCGGTTAAGTCTCGAATGCCGCCTAAAACAAAAACAGAAAAAACTGCAAATAAAAAAACTCATAAGCAATCAGTCGCTGTTTTGGGCGGCGGGGACATTGGATTTACTTTGATATTTGCAGGAGTTGTTATGAAGGCCCTCATGCTTCAGGACACATTCTTGATTGGATTTTTGAAAACTCTAATAATCCCGGTTTTTGTTACAATTGCGCTTTTTATTCTTTTAATGAAAGGCCAGCAGAACAAATTCTATCCCGCAATGCCGGTTTTAAGCTTGGGCTGCTTTGTTGGGTATCTGGTTGTTTGGCTGATTTAGAATACAAATTTTTTATTATTATTCACTCAAAATTCAATATTAAAAAAACAAAATTCAATTAAAAATATAGATAAACTTTAAAACCTATAATACATTCTTGTATTCGGGAGGACTTTGCCGGGAGGTCAGCACTCTCCTGTCAGCGCAGATGTGCTTCAGGCGCGGTGAGGTCTGGGAAGCGGCTTGGGTTGTTGCAATCTGGTCTTGCTTTTGGCGTCGAAGCTCTGTCCCGTTGAACTGTTGTTTTTGAAAATCCGTCAGGTCTGGAAGGAAATGCGCCCAAAGCGCACCTAAGGCAGCGGTAATCTTAGGCAGCGGTGTTAATGGACAACAGAGTGGAGCTTGAGGCAAGGTAGCCACTTGCAATGGCTCTTGCCCATTCTCAGGCGCGTCCTCCTACTTTATTACTTAGGTTTTCAAAATGGATTTAATCTACAACAAAATTTTTTTAAGGCACAAGGCAAAAAATCATCCGGAGAGGCCTGAAAGGCTGATTTCTTTTGGAGATTTGGAAGAAACAAAAGTAGAAAGTGGAGAAAAATATCTTAAATTAATTTACGATAAAGATTACATTGAACTAATAAAAAACGCAAGCCAAAAAGAAATAAATCTGGATTCTGATACTTACACAAACAAATACAGCTATGATGTTGCATGCCGCGCAGTTGAAGCTTCTATAATGGCGGCAAAGCAAAACAATTTTGCTTTAGTCAGGCCGCCGGGCCACCATGCAACTGCAAAAAGGGCAATGGGTTTCTGCTTGTTTAACAACATTGCAATCGCCACAAGGTGGCTAAATGAGCGTGGAAAAAAAGTTTTCATAATAGATTTTGACGGCCATCATGGAAATGGCACTCAGGATATTTTCTATCGTGAAGATAAAGTTCTTTACCTTTCAGCACACCAGTTTCCGGCATTTCCAGGCACAGGCTGGGTTGATGAAATCGGGGAAGCAGATGGAAAATATTTAACCATAAATGTTCCGATGCCTCATTACACTGGTGATGATATATTTATTTCAACATTGTCAAAGATGATTCCAACAATCAAGCAGCAGTTTAATCCTGATGTTGTTGCAGTCTCAACAGGATTTGACGCCCATAAAGACGATCCTTTGCTCCGATTAAATCTGACTGAAAATTCATACTATGAAATCGGAAAATTATTATCAGACAATTTCAAAAATATTTTTGCATGCCTTGAAGGAGGATATAATGTCAATGTTCTGCCGCATTGCGTTTCAGCATTCTTGATGGGAATTAATAATCAGAAAGCAAAATTAGAATTTCATGAGCAAAGAACCACCTCATCAGTAGCTGTTGAGAGGGAATTTAATAATAGAATGAAAAAATTAAAATTAAATCTCTGCGAGTATTGGGATTTTAAACTTTGATTCTTCTGAAATGATCAAACCCGCTTTCGATGCTTATTTTTTTATTATTCTTAATTAATTTTATCCCAAATTTTTTATCAACAATATTTCCAATCACTTTCACATCAAATTTTTTTAATTGTTTTAATTTATTCTTGTTTGCGGTAAAAACAAGTTCAAAATCCTCTCCTCCGTAAAGCGCAAAATCAACGGCATCTTTGCCGATTTTTCTAGAATCAAAAATCGTATTTTTTGAAATTGGAATTTTATCAGCATAAATAACAGCCCCAACTTTTGATTCATCGCAAATATGCTTTACCTCAGAAGCAACTCCGTCGCTTACATCAATCATGGAATTAATGCCGGTTTTAACCAATTTTCTTGCCAAATCAAGACGGGATTTCGGCTCTAAATGCGGTTCTATGGATTTTCCTTTTTTGTTGTGGCGTAATAATTCCAGCCCTGCTGTTGATTTTCCAACATCGCCCGAACAGAAAATTAAATCACCAATTTCAGCGCCGCTTCTCAGGGCAAGAAATTTTTTCTCAACAAAGCCAATCAATGAAATGTTTATAACAATTTCTCTTGAATGGGTTATATTTCCTCCAACAATACTAATCTTGTATTCTTTTGCTTTTTTGTTTATTCCTTTGTATAATCCGTCAACAAACTCGGCATCAATATCATTCGGCAAGGCAATCGATATCACAGCAAATTTTGGAATGCCGCCCATTGCAGCTATATCACTTACATTCTGTTCGACGGCTTTCATCCCAATCTGCATTGGAGTGGAAAATTTCAAAGAGAAATGGTCATTCTCAACAAGCATGTCAGTTGTTAAAAGCATATAACTATTTTTATCATATTTCAAAACAGCGGCATCATCACCAATTCCAGAAATAACACCTTTGGAAAATAGTTTAATTCCTCTATTGATTCGGTCAATTAATCCAAATTCACCCCCGATATCTTTGATTTTCATTCTTTGTGCCATACCACGTTCAGCCTGTTTTTTGATAACTTCACGGCTGCTTTGCTTCCATTTTTGAAAGAATGCTCCATTCCGACAGAATCTGCTACAATAATTCCATCGAGCATTTCAGAAAGAATTTTTATTTTTTGATTTGGCTTTAGTATTCCATTTTTTAATCTGTAGTTATTGAAAACCTTTCCTTCATAAGGCTCCCTCACAACAAACTGGAAATTTTCTGAGTCAAGGTGAATTGTTTTTATCCCGCAGGCTTTTGCCCATGCATAGCTTCCTGCTGGCGTTGTTACAAGAACTCCGCTGCTTTTCTGCCGCTCTTTTTTTCCGTCGAATTCTAAAATATACTTTGCAGCATGGTAAGCCCTCTTTGGCCCTATAAACAATTCGTTTAATGCCAGCGTCTCTATCTTTTTGTTATTAATAAATGTCTCTAATCTCGGGAATTTTTTTATGTTTATCTTATTGTGCAGGATTTCTTTTAATATTGATTCAAAATCATTTTTATCAGAGCTCATGAAAAATCCTTCTTTGCTGCTCACATCAGCATTCACGCCAAACATTAGCTGGGCACCAACAAATTGTGCAGCCCTTAGAAAAGTCCCGTCCCCTCCAACAGCTATTATCAGGTCCCTGTTCTGAAACTGATCATATTTCAGCTTATCCCTGTCAGCAAGATTATAATCGATTCTATATTTTTTCAATGTTTTCTTTACCTTATCTAAAGTAGATTTATAGATTCCATAAGCCGGATGAGTATAAACCACCAAAACTTTGTCTAATTTCATATAGGATCATGAGTTAAATTTTCTATTTAAATATTTGCATCTGATTCTTATTTTCCATCTGTTTTATTATTTCAGCCAGCGCTTCATTTACCGGGCATTTAATCCCATATTTTTTCCCAAGTTTTGCAATCGCACCATTCAAATAATCAATCTCCGTGATTTTTCCTTTTGTTAAATCCTGCTGCATCGAAGAAACATTCTGCGAGCCTTTGAATTCCCTGTTTATTGTTTCAACAAAATCAAAACCGAATTTTATGCCGTCTTTTTCTGCCACTTCTGCACACTCATCTGCAATCAGCTTCTTCAAAGGATTTAATTTTTCATCTGTTATTCCGTCATTTTTTATTCTCAAAATAGCTGTAACTGGATTCAAAACACAGTTGAAAACAACCTTTTTCCACATGTCATATTTGATGTCTTTGCTTGCGTAAGCATTCAATCCGCATTTTGAAAAATTATCAGCAATCTGCTTGCTCTTGCCGCTTTTTTCTATTGAAGTATAGCTATAGTTTTTGTATCCTACAGCGCCCGGCTCAAGAAAAATAGCCCCGAAATTTGTTATCGCCCTCAAGACCATGCATTTATTTCCAACAATTTTTTTGGCAATATCTTCGCTGTACAGCCCATTCTGCAGGCAAATTATTATTGTATCTTTTCTTAATTTATTTTTAATATTATTTATTGATTTCTCGCTGTCATAAGATTTTGTTGTCAACAATATTAATGTGTTTTCTTTGATTTCCCTTATTTCCGTATCTGCTTTTATCTTGAAGATTCCTTCTTCAAGCCCCGTCATCTTCAGGCCATTTTTATTTATTTTAACAGCATGCTCTTTTTTAGCGATTAATATAATATTATTTAATTTTGATAATTTTGCCCCGTAAAAGCTTCCAATTGCCCCAGCGCCTAAAACAATTATGTTCATTTTATTGATTTTAAATTTTATTTTTATAATTTTTGATTTTATTGGATTTCATTATTTTGTTGAATCCTTTTGTTTATTAACTTTACTTTCACAACATTTTTCGACACATTTAAATATAGTTGCCAAATAATTAAATTCATGAAAAAAGAGGACCTTGTCAAGATGAGCCACGAGGAGCATCAGGCTTACCACAGAAGGATTATTTATGTGATGATAATGCTAATGCTTGTCTTATTTGGAGGAGCTACTTTCTACCATTATGTGGAGAAATGGTCTTATCTGGATTCAGTCTATTTTTCAGCTTCTACAATAACTACTGTTGGTTATGGGGACCTTCATCCTGTTACCGATCTTGGTAAATTTTTCACTGTAATCTATTTATTTACCGGAGTAGGGATAGCTTTATATGCATTATCTTTAATGGCATCTCATTTTGTTGAGGTGAGGGAAGAATCTTGGCTGGAGAGGCTTGAGAAAACTAAGATAAGGCAGCATACTGGAACAGTTTGGGGTAAAATAAAAGATGCTTTTAACTACAAGCCCGGCGCCTTAGTAAGAGAATACGAGAATTCCATAAAAAGAAAAAAATAATTATTCCATAAAAAGAAAAAGATAATCATTCAACCAAAATTGCAGCTTTACCAGGCAATGCCTGTTTTGCTTTTGCTTCTTTTGAGTTCTCTGCCACAATCACTTCAACATTGCACTCGATTTCCTTTTCATAATTTTCTGAAGCATTGTTCAGTGTATGAAACTCACTTTCTTGTCCCAAAACGGCTTCCGGAATTTTTGTCGGATCGTTCAACAATCTTGGAATAAGTTTTGTTATCTCCTGCCCGTAAATTCTTAAATCAGAAGACATTATTTTTTTGATTAATTCACCGGCATTTCTTGTATTTTGCATTTCTTCCTTCAATTTTGACATGAAATCATATTTCCATTTCTCTGCAACAAACAACGTAATCTTTTTTGGTTTTGTTATCTCAGCCAACCTTAAAATTTCCATAATATCTTTTCTTGTGTTAACAGTCAAAAGTTCCAATGCCTCAGCTTTTTTGTCAATCTTGTTTTCGTCATAGATTGGCCATTTCTGCAGAGACGCAAAGCCCCCTCCCTTAATTATGTGCCAGATTTCTTCGCTCAAATGAGGAGTGAATGGCTGCATCATAAAAATCAAATTCTTTACGGCTTCTCCAAAAACTTCTTTATTTGATTCTTTATATTTTTGCAAAACATCAACAAATTCCATTATTTTTCCTATTGCCAGGCTGAATTCAAACCTTTCAAAATGTTGTGTTACATTTTTAATTGTTAAATGCATTTTGCTCAAAACATATTTGTCCTGATTGCTTAATTTATGCTCGTCATGGTGCTTCAATGAAATATTTTCAAGATTTTCTTCAGCCAAATTGTACACTTTATTCAAAAATCTGAATGCGCTATTGACCCCTTTATCATTCCAGTCCAATTCTTTTTCAGGCAAAGCAGCAAATAAAATAAACAGCCTTGCAGTGTCCGGGCCATATCTGTTGTAAATTTCCGCAGGGTCAACCACATTTCCAATTGATTTTGACATCTTTGCGCCGTCTTTTATCACCATTCCTTGCGTCAATAATCTCGCAAAAGGCTCATCAGCTGTAACTAATCCCAAATCCCTCAAAGCTTTTGTAAAAAATCTTGCGTACAGCAAATGCAAAATAGCGTGCTCTATGCCGCCAATGTACTGGTCAACCGGCATCCAGTATCCAACAGCTTCCTTGTCGAACGGGCTTTTTTCAAATCTTGGGGAGCAATATCTCATGAAATACCATGAGCTGTCGACAAAAGTATCCATAGTGTCTGTGTCTCTTTTTGCTTTTCCATGGCATTTCGGGCATTTTGTCTCGGCAAATTCTTTGCATGTCTCTAACGGATTCCCCTGCCCTGTAAATTTACATTTCTCTGGCTTTGGAAGTTTTACCGGCAATTCTTCCAAAGGAACCGGAACCATGCCGCATTTCCCGCAATAAATCATTGGAATTGGCGTTCCCCAATATCGCTGCCGGGAAATCAGCCAATCTCTTAATTTGAAATTAACAGTTCTCTTTCCGAATTTATTTTCCTCCATCCATTTTGAAATTGGCTCAATCGCATCGCGATTTCTCATTCCGGAAAATTTCCCAGAATTAAACAAAATTCCGTCTTCAATTAATGCTTTGTCTGCTTTATTTGCATCAATTTGTTTTCCATCAGGAGAAATAACAAATTTTAACGGAATATCATATTTTCTTGCAAACCCAAAATCCCTTTCATCATGCGCATCAGCCATGACAATTCCAGTGCCATAATCCATCAGCACAAAATTTGCCAAATAGATTGGAATTTCTTCATTGTTGACTGGATTTACAATATATTTTCCCAAAAAGCAGCCAATTTTGTCTTTGCCCTCTGTTCTTTCTGCCCTTGTCTGTGATTTTATTTTCTTGATTGTTTCAATAGCTTCTTTCTCGTATTTTGTACCTTTTACTAAATCTAAAACTGCAGGATGCTCCGGAGCAATCACAATAAATGTTACGCTGTAAATTGTATCTGGCCTTGTGGTAAATGCAGGCAAAACATTGTTTGAATCTTTTAACTTGAAAAATATCTCAACACCATAGCTTTTCCCAATCCAGTTTTTCTGCATTGTCTTGACTCTTTCGGGCCAGTGCTCCAGTTTTTCAATGTCATTTAGCAATTCCTCTGCATAATCTGTAATCTTGAAGAACCATTGCTCCAAAAACATTTCAGTAACTTCATTATGGCAGCGCCAGCATTTTCCATCTCCAACCTGCTCGTTTGCCAAGACAGTATTGCAGCTCGGGCACCAATTGACTGCAGCTTTTTTCTTGTAAGCCAGTCCTTTCTCGTAGAATTTCAAAAATATCCACTGGTTCCATTTATAATACCATTCATGAAGGCTTGCAACTTCCCTGTCCCAGTCATAACTAAACCCCATTTCTTTCTGCTGCTGCCTTATGGTATTCATGTTTGTCAAAGTCCATTTTTCCGGGTCAATTCCGTGCTTTATTGCAGCGTTTTCAGCAGGCAATCCAAATGAATCATAGCCCATCGGATAAAGGACATTAAAACCCTGCATTCTTTTGTATCTTGCCAAAGCATCGCCTATGGAATAATTGCGAAGATGTCCCATATGTAATTTTTCTGACGGATAGGGATACATTTCCAGACAATAGAATTTTTTCTTTTTGGAATCTTCTTTAACCTTGAAAATTTGCTTCTCTTCCCACTTCTTCTGCCATTTCTTGGCAATCTCCCTTAAATCTACCATATTATGATAAGTTTTACTATGTCTTTTTTAAAGATTTTGAAAAAGACACTAGAATTCTTCCCTATTTCTCAAATGCTCAACAAGTTTCTCAGAAATAATTAATTTATTATCATCAATTATGTATCTGAATGGCAGGCTGACAGATTCATTATCATTAATCTGGATTTCAACCTCATCAATGAATTTTAATTCATTTAATTTTGCGCCATCCAAAATCTTTTTTGAAGCATAAACAGCATTGTCAGTAGGCATCTGCGCGCTTTTGAGATTTCTCTCTTCAAATTTTATTTTGTTCTGCTTTAATTCTTTAATTATGTCTTCAGTTCTTCTTTTTGCCGGCTTGTCGCCCAAAATTCCGCCAAAAACAAAATATTCAAACTTATTTTTATCATTTGTTTCCAAAGTTTTTTGTGCATATTGGGATAAAATACAGATTTTATTTTTATTGAAATTTAGTTTATTATTTAATTCAGAAAAACTACCATCAAAAACATTTCCAAATTTTTTTAATTTAGAAACATCATTTTTATTCTTTATATTTGTAAAAATTAAATCATTCTTTCCAACAATCTTAGAAATATGCTCGTACTCAATTAAACACCATTCAAAAAGTTCAGGCTCAAGGTGCTCTATTATGAATTTCATCTTATCAAAAAGTATAAAGAAAAATAAACATTAAAATTTCTTGAACTGCGCGGCTGTATCAATCAAATCAACGTGGCCCAAGAACATTGCCCTGCAGCAGTATCTCTGCAGTCCTAATTCATCCAAAACTTTCTTTCTTTCTTCGCCTTTGCTGACTCGCTCAGTATATTTCTCATACAAATGTGCTATCGGCCTGCCGCAACTGAAACACCTTATTGGTATGATCATTTTTTACCTCCTAACGATACGATTTTTGCACATGGCTTCTTGCCTGCCCGTGCCTGTTCGGCTTTGATGGTTCCTTCCTTCGAACATCTGCAACTAAAAGATTTCTGTCATAATTCAGGAATACTTCTCTCAATTTGTCATTCTTCGTGTAAACCACTAAAGCTTTTGCAATCGCCAGCCTTGAAGCCTCTGCTTGCGATGATATTCCGCCGCCGATAACGCTGACATCAATATTTACTTTGTTGGCAACATCCCCGGCAAGTATCAAAGGCTCCATCAATTTTAATCTTGACATTCTTGGCTCTACCAAATCAATAGGAACGCTGTTCAATCTGATAATTCCGGTTCCCTGTTTTACTACCGCTCTCGCGATTGCTGATTTTCTTTTTCCTGATGTGTGAATGTTCTTCATCTGTTCCACCCTATCTGCCTGCAGATGTCTTTTACTTTTAAATAATCTGTTGACTGCAATTTGCCTGCGTTGGCTTTTTCTATTGTCATGAATTTTTCATTCCTGAACTCTTCAGGAACTCCGATGTGGCATTTTACATTTCTGTAAACTTCCTGGCCTCTCGGCTTTTTGAATGGAAGCATGCCTCTTATTGTTTTCTTGACGAAAAAAGCAGGGTTCCTGTAAAGGTAAGGCCCTTTTGTAGGCGCTTTTCTGTCTACCCTTCGCACATAATTCTCAATAATCGGAGCTTTTTTTCCGCTCACAACAGCCTCTTCGCAGTTGACAATATCAACTTCTTCTCCCAATAAAAGCTGCTT
>ERZ1292640.2472-Hain-H43-02um-R1-2472-length-14755-cov-5_pt1 | contig 14755 bp, 8 predicted proteins | sample MGYA00564404_ERZ1292640 | MGnify/ENA primary metagenome ERZ1292640 (study PRJEB36523, sample SAMEA6512636) | groundwater metagenome | collected 2019-01-08 | study: AquaDiva: Metagenomics assemblies of 32 groundwater samples
CCGGTGCGGCTCTTCCGCTCGCAAGCCCTCTCCGGTTTTGACGCATTAGGGTCAACGCTGAAGTAACTGTTTAGCGGGCTGCCCCGGCCGACCCGCTAAACAGTTACGACGGGACATTCCGGCGTCGGGGCAGTCGCTCAACCCAATCGCGCGGCCGCGCGAAGAAGCATCTCGCTCGAGGCGAGTTCTTCCAGGGTCAGGCCGACCAGGGCAAAGGTCACCCGGGCCAGGCCTCCGAGATCCTGCAACAGGTCGCGATCGGTCGCGGCCAGCCTCTCGAGATTCTGCACGGCCTGGAAGGTGAGACGCCCGAGCACGTCGAAGGCTTCGTCCGACAAGGCGGGACGGCCCCGGTAACATTCCAACCGTCCGCCGGGCCGGTAGCGCGGGAACGACTCGAGGCCGAGAACGCGCAGCGCCAGATCGGCAGGATAGCGGCCGAACGCCCTCACGAGCCCGACGAAGTCCGCCACGAGCTCATCAAGGATGTTGTTGCGCATCACGCCGAAGACCCGGTACGTGAAGTAGTGGGTGAACTCGTGTTCCCGCCGAATGACGATCGATCGGGCGAGCCACTCCGGCTCATCGAGGCCCGCCTCCCGTGCGGACGTGGCGCTGTACGGGCCCCGGCTGAGCATGATGAATCGATCCTGGTAACGCTCCTTGCGCGGCACGAGGCGCTGGAACTCCTCGGCCCAGGCCTCAGCGCTGGCCGCATCCCCTTGCGCCAACGCCCACGCGGCGCGATACGAGGCGATCCGATCCCAGTTGTTGAGGCCCGTGACGATGCAGGCGCCCATGGCGTCGGGCACGGGCGCCGGCTCGTTCCGTTCGCTGAAGGCCTGCACGAGCGCGACGAAATCCTCGCGGTCTTCGACGACCAGCACCGGGACCCGGCCGGCCATGGTGGGATGGACCACGAGGTCGAGCGCCGACGGCCGCCTGAGGATCACACCGGGTGAGAACCGATCGGCCTCCGCGAACAGCCCGCGCAGCGTCGCTGCGCGGTAGGCGTCCTCGGTGCTGATTCCCGCCTGGATGGGAAATCGCAACTGGACGAATCGCCGTCTCAACGCTTCGAATGCACCGGCCTCGCGCGCGTCGGCCTCGTAGGCGAGCCAGCTCTCGATGTGCGGCTCGTCCGGCAGGGGGAAGGCCGGCGGCAGCCGGCTGGCGCTCGTGAACGGATTCTCGTTGTAGGCGAGCAGCTCGCCGGCGACGTCAGGAGACGCGCCGCACGTCTGCAGCACCTGTGAGCGAAACGCGTCGTGCTCCATGACGCTCCTGGGTGCGACCCGCGCCCGACGCACGCCTGGCCGGTGTCGGAGCCGGACCCGGTTTGCGCGCGTCAAGCCATCTGACGCCGCGCGAGCTGCGTAAACAGGCCGTTCTTGTCCATCAGCTCCTGGTAGGTTCCCATCTCGGCGATTCGTCCGCCTTCGAGATAGCAGATCTTGTCGGCGTTGATGATGGTGCTCAGCCGATGGGCGATGACGATTCGCGTCGCGTCCATCTTGCCCAAGCTCTCGGTGACAATCGCCTGCGTTCGGTTGTCGAGCGCGCTCGTCGCTTCGTCAAGGAAGATGATCTTCGGCTTGTGCACGATGGCGCGCGCGATCATCAGGCGCTGCCGCTGGCCGCCCGACAGCGTGCCGCCGCCCTCGGAGACGTACGTGTGCATACCCATCGGCATCTGGCGGACGTCCTCGGCCAGCCCTGCTCTCTCGGCGGCATCCCACGCATCTTCAATGGTCCGCGACGAGACGCTGACGATGTTGCGGTAGATCTCGGTCGGCATCACCCGGCTGACCTGCAGCACCACGCCCATCTGCTGGCGCACCATGCGGACATCCAGCGACGCCAGCTCCTGGCCGTCGTAGTAGATCGAGCCGCTCGTCGGCTGCTCGAAGGCGAGCATCAGGCGCATGAGTGTCGACTTGCCGCAGCCCGAGGCTCCGACGAACGCCACAAACTCGCCCGCATTGATCTCGAGCGACAAGTCCTTGATGATCCACGGGGCGTCCGCGTCGTACCGGAAGTGCAGATGCGACATCTCGATCTTGCCCTTGAGCCTGCCCGGAAACGCTTTCGAGCGATCGGTCTCGGGCCGGGTGGTCAGGATCGGCTTGAGCCGCTCGTAGAGGGGCACGACCCGCAGCAGGTTCAAGGAGGCGTCGCCCAGCGCCTGCATCGCCATGAGGAACAGGCCGTAGGCTGCGGTGAACGCGATGAAATCTCCGGTCGTCAGCCCCGGCTCGCCCGAGAGCGCCGTCCGCTGCTGCTCGCCGATCATCATGAGGAAGATCGCGATCGAGGACATGACCGGGAAAATGGCTCCGAAGACGGTGGCGACGTTCTGAATGGTCCCGACCTTGAACCCGAGGCGCCTCTGCTGCGCGAACTGCTGCGCCCAGACCCGGAAGGCGTGCTGCTCCGCTCCACAGATGCGGAGCTTCGACACGCCGCTGATCAGGTTGAGCACCAGCCCCGCGATCCGCCCGCGGAACTGGATCTCGATCCGCTGGTACCGCAACTGGAGATAGTTCGCCATCATGTTGAACGCGACATACGTCATGGTCAGGACGATGGCAAGCAGCGCCAGCCGCAGGTTGTAGCTGAACATCTGCGCGACGTAGAACAGCCCGCTGACCGAGCCGAGAATCGCCGCGATGCCGGCGCCCGAGACGAGCTCCTGGATCTGGTCGACCCCGTTCGCGCGATCGGCCAGATCGCCGGCGGCGTACTGCCGGAAGAAGTTCACCGGCAGGTTGAGCAGCCGATCCCAGACGGCGGCCTGGATGGACGACTCCATCTTGGCCTGAATCCGGACGGTCGCGACGCCCTGCGTGAGCTTGAAGAGGGATGAGGCGACGGCAGTCAGGAAGAGCGCAACGCCGAACCCGAAGAGCATGCTGCGGTCGGCCTGCGGGATCGCGGAGTCGAAGAGCTGTCCGGTGAGGTAGGGTGTGACCGTGCCGAACAGGCCGACGACGACCGCCATGAGCACGACCCACCGGAAGTCGCTCACGAGTCCTTGCGCGCCGAAACGGATGAGGTCCGTCACGCGCAGCTCACGGTCGGGGAACGGCCGGTAGAACGTGTAGGCGAAGGCCGACAGCGACGAGGCTGCTTCCACGCTCAGCGCGGTGCGTGTGCCCGTCTTCGGCTCCACGCACTCGTACGACTGAGGACCGCTGGGCAGGAGCGCGACAGGCGCCTTCGTCGCTTCAATCTGTCCGAGCAGCGGCCCCTGATCCCGCCGCCACCAGTCGTCTCGTAGCGCCACGACGCGGGTCCGGAAGCCCGAGGCGTTGGCGATCGCCGCGACCATCTCTTCGTAGGTCAGACCTTCACCCGCCGCGGGATGGGCCTGCACCTCCATGCCGAGGGCCTGGCCGACGAGCGTGCACGCGCGCAGGACCGGCTCGCTTGCCGCCGTCTGCAGGAACTCGGGCGGTGCGGCCGCTTCGGCCCGGAGCACGGACCCGATGGCGTCGTAGGCCGCCGCCTCCGCCGCGTCGGCGTGGTGCGCCTTCAACTGCAGCCGGATGAACTCGTCGACGGCCGACAGCTTCTTGTTGACGAACTCGCCCTCGCACAGCACGTTGTGGAAGACGTCGAGGCCGTGCCAGACGGCGGGGTCCTTGAGCGCCTCCGCGGTGGGCACCGGCTTCAGCGACAGCTCGCCGAACTCCTCGCTGACCGGCTGGATCCAGGCGTCGGGCGACACCGGGAACAGCGTCCGCTTGCGCGCGAACGTGGGCGTCGCCATGTCGTTGAACAGAATGCTGCCGCTCCAGACCTCGACCCACACCACGCCGTCCGCCGACGTCGCCTTGCTCCGTGTGCCGAGCTGTAACGCCTGCCCCGATTGCAGCGGCAGCTCGTCGCCGCGCTTCGTGGTGATGTCTCTCACCAGCGCCTTCACGAGCCCGCTGATCCACGTGTCGAGGAGCGCCGCCACCGCCCCGTGCTGGCTCGGGATCGACGCGAGCTCCTGAACGCGGGAGAGCGGAATCTTGCGAATCGTCGTGCCAGGCCTGGCGATGGCCAGGAAGCCGGACCCGAAGCCGTACCGCGGCAGATCGAAGCCGAAGAAGCACTGGCCCGGCAGAATGCCGAGGAAGTGGGTGCGCGTGCCGACCGGCTCGCCTTTCTCCACGGCGACCGTGAAGATCAGGATGCCGCCCGACACGACGTACCACACGGTCGTCGGGTCATCGAGGAGGAACGGACGATGAGCGCTCACCTCGAGGAGATCGCCCTCCTCCTCGACACGTCTGGTCTCCGCCAGCAGCTCGGGCCGAGTCGGCACCACGATCGTCTCGCCGAAATCCAGCCGCGCGGCCGCCTCGGGTTGCAGTGCTGGCGGCTCTGGAGCGGGCGGCGTAACGGCAGGCGGCGTCGGTGGAAGAGCGGGCGCTTCGGGCTTCAGTCCGACGGGCGACGCGACCTGCGCCGGCGTGGGTGGCCCGAGCGGGGACGGCACAACCAGGCGGGTCGCGTCGGCGTCGGCCTCGCGCTCGGTCTCGATCGGAGTCGGGTGACACTCGACAACGACGCGTCCGCCGATTCCAATGCGCTGGCCGGGCTGAACGAGCTCGCTCTGGATCTGGCGCGGCCCGATCCACACCCCGCAGGTGCTGCCCAAATCCGTGATCCGGAGCCCCTCGGGCGTCAGTTCGATCTTCGCGTGCCGCCGCGAGACGTCCTTTTCGTCGAGCACCACGGAGCAGTCCTTGGCGCGCCCGATCGTCGCCGACGGACCCTGCACGAGGAACTCCGTCCCGGGCTGCACCTTCTCGCCGGGCTCCATGACGCGCAGGACGAGCCCGCGCGTCGAGCCTGGCGCGCGCGGGACCGCGGCCAGCGGCGCCACAAAGACGGTCCGTTGGACCTCGATCGGCTCTGGACCGGTGCGGTCCTCGAGGCATTCGAAGAGGGTGGAGCCCACGCGGAACTGCTGGCCCGGTTCGACGACGGCCTCCGTGAGGCGTTGCGATCCGACCCAGACGCCGTTGCCGCCGCCGAGATCGATCACCTTGAGTCCGTGTGGCGCGCGTTCCACTCGCGCCTGCCTTCGCGAGACGCTCCGATCGGCGAGGGCGATGGTACACGCCTCGTCTCTTCCGATGGTGACGGTCTCACTGACGCGGATCTGGTTGCCTTCGCGCCAGGCCTCTCCCGACGCGACGATCCGGAGGAGGAACCGTCGGCCGGAAGACGCGCCCGGTTGGTCCGCGTGGGCCATGGCTCGAGGTGAGAATCAGTGGAGGCTGATGAGCCTCCTGTACGGCCCGTCGACGTCTTTCATCTCCTCGTGCGTACCGCGCTGCACGATCTTGCCGCGCTCGAGGACCACAATCTCGTCGCAGTCGCGGATGGTGCTCAGGCGGTGCGCGATGATGATGCAACTGCACCCGCGGCGGCGCATGTTCTCGTCGATCCACGCCTCGGTTGTCGGGTCGAGCGCGCTCGTCGCCTCGTCCAGGATGACGACGGTCGGCTCGCCGACCAGGGCGCGCGCGATCTCCAGACGCTGGCACTGACCGCCGCTGAAATTCCCACCGCCTTCCTGGACGCGCGCCTGGTAGCTGCCCTCGCGCGCCTCGACGACGTCGTCAATCGCGGCGTCCTTGCACGCCTGGCTGACCCGCGGCGGCGGAATCGTCGGATCCCACATGGTCACGTTCTCGGCGACGGAGCTGCCGAAGAGAAAGACCTCCTGGTCGACCATCCCGAGCGAGTTCACGAGCAGGTCTCTCGGAATCTGCTTTCGCGGTGTGTCGTCGAAGAGGATCTCGCCGCTCCACGGCTCGTAGAGCCCCGAGACCAGCTTGGCGGCGGTCGACTTGCCGCTCCCGCTCGCGCCGACGAGGGCGACGCGGCGCCCGGGCCTGACCGTGAGGCTGAAATCCTCGATGAGCGGCTTCTCGAGCGGACTGTAGCCGAAGGACACGTTGCGGAGCTCCACCTTGCCCGACAGCTTGACGACTTTCGGGTCGTAGTCCAGTCGTTCCCGGTCCTGCGCGTACTGCGGGTCCTCGGGGTAGCGCAGCACGTCGTCGAGCCGGTTCATGTCGGCCTGGAGCTCCTGGAGCGTGGAGCCGAACTGCACGAACGTCGTGAGCGGCCGGGTGAAGCTGTTGAGCAGGGTCTGGTACGCCACGAGCATGCCGACGGTGAGCTCGCCGTTCATCACCTTCAGCCCGCCGAGGACGAGCACCGCCGCCGTCGAGAACGTCTGGACGAAGGGCGGCACCGTCGACGAGACCTGGGTCAGCACGCCCAGCGACTGCTCGGTGTTGATCGTCTTCGCGTAGTAGCCGGACCAGCGGGCGAAGTACTCGCCCTCCGAGCCGGTGGCCTTGAGCGTCTCGATCATCCGGAGGCCGTTCATGGCGGTGCCCATCAGCTTGCCCTTGTCCTGCGTCAGGCGCCGGCTGGCGTCGGTCCGGATGCGCGCCGCCAGCTTCACGGCGGCGATGTTGAGCAGCCCGATGCCGATGACCACGAGCGTCAGGGTGACGTCGTAGAAGAACATCAGCACCGCGTAGAAGATCGTCATGACGCTGTCGATGACCGTCGTGGCGAGCTTGCCCGAGACCACTTTCGCGACCCTGTCGTTGATCTGGACGCGCGATCCGATCTCGCCCGCGAAGCGCTGGCCGAAGTAGGCCGTCGGGAGACGGAGGATGTGGTTGAAGAAGCGGCTCGACGTGGCCAGCGCAAGCTTGGTCTCGAGACGGAGCAGGTAGTACCGCTGCAGCCACGTCAGCACGCCCTGGACCACGAGCGTCATCCCCATCGCGAAGAGCAGAGGCTTGATCATCCAGCCCTGCCCGCCGACCAGGTAATCGTCGATGAAGATGCGCGTGAAGGTCGGAACGACCAGTCCGGGAACGACGAGGAAGAGGCCGCAGAGAACCGTGAAAATGAGCGCCCACTCCGACCCGCTCAAGCGGCGTCGAAGCGCCGGAATCATGTTCGGCGGCGTGCCGCCCTTCTGAAAGTCCGGTCCCGGCTTGAAGGTGAGGACGATCCCCGAGTACGAGTTGTCCAACTCCTGGAGTGTGATCACCCGCGGCCCCTGCGCGGGGTCGTTCAGGAAGACCTGCTCACCGTGAAAGCCGTCGAGGACGACGAAGTGGTTGAAGTTCCAGAAGAGGATAACTGGGAACGCGAGCTCGTACAGCTTGTCGAGTTCCTCGTACTTGTAGCCCTTCGCTTCGAGCCCGTACTTCCGCGCGGCTTTGAGGACGTTGCTCGCCTTGCTGCCGTCCCGCGAGACGCCGCACTCGTGCCGCAGCTCTTCGAGCGAGACCCAGCGCTCGTAGTAGGCGAGCACGATCCCCAGAGCCGCCGCGCCGCATTCCACCGCCTCCATCTGGAGCACGGTGGGGCTCTTCACGCGACGCTTCGGTGGCGGTTTCGGCGGAGGTTTCTGCTCTGTGGCGCCCGTCACGGCTGGAGCTTCAGGAGCCACCGACCGTCCCCCGGATAATGGGCAGCACGTAGGTGATGGGCGCCCGGCGGTCGACGACCACTGACACGGTCACTCGGGTGCCGCTGTCGACCTTGTACGGCGGTCCGCCAGAGGACGACCATTCGAAGCCGCTCACCGCCTGCGCGTTCGGCGTCAGGGCCACGCGAACCTCGATCTTCGCGCTGTCGCCCAACAGCTCATTCGCGAGCGCGACGTTCGCCACCGACGCCATGACGGCCTCCGGGGTGACCGGGTACTCGCCGACCGAGCGCACGGTCCCCTTCATGAAGCCGTACTCCTCTCGCTTGACGGTCGAGGGAGAGATCTGGGCTTCCATGCCCGGCTTGATTCGCTTGCCCACCTGGGAGTTGACGTAGACGACCGGCTCGAGCGTGGCCGACGGCGGCTCGACGATGGCCAGAACATCGCCGTTGCGGACCCGGTCCCCGACGCTCTTCTTCACTTCGATCACGCGGCCCGCCACGGTGGCCTTCACCTGCGTGGCCGACTCGGCCGTGTTCGTCAGCCGCTCCAGCTCGAGTCTGGCGGCTTCGACCGAAGCCGCCCGGGCGCGGATCCGTTGGTCGACTCCGCGGATGCTCGCGTACAGGCTGTTGATCGTCGCCTTCAGCGTGTTGACGTTCGCCTGCAGGCCGAGCGTTTCCCGTTCGATCGCCTGCACGCGGGCCTTGGTGACCAGTCCTTTCTGGAGCGACTCCCGCTTGAGCGCGAGATCCTCGTTCACCCTCGCCAACTGGCCCTCGATGCGCCCGATCTCCGCCTGATGCCCTGCGATCGTGGCCCTCGTTCCTGCGATGGTCGCCCCGTCTTCCGCTCTGGCCGCCTCGTATTCCCGCTGCGCCTCTTCGTACTTGGCGCGCGCCGCCATGACGCGATCCTCGATGTCCTGCTGGGCAATTTCTCCAATGACCTGATCCGTCTGGACGTTGCCGTTGACGCGGACCTGGAGCGCGGTCAGGACGCCGTCGCCGCTCGACTTGATCTCCCGCAGGCCACCGCCGCGAATCAGGATGCCTTCCCCCTCGAGGCGGGTGGGGACGCTGCCGAACGCGCTCCACAAGGCCACGCCCAGCAGCACCCCGCTGATCGTCCACAGGGCGACCCATCCCCTGGGCGAGGTCACCTCCATGAGCACGTCGAGCCGCTCGGGCGACGCAAGCTTATCGATGGCCGCCTTGCGGAAGAGTGGATTCTGTTCCATGGCTCATCGTACGACGAGCTCGGAAGGTTCGAACCGAATCATTTCGGCCGCGGTCCCTTCGTTCTCGAAGTCGACCAGCTCGCCGGTCTCGAACTTCAGTCGCGCCAGCGTGCTCAGATAGATCTGCCGCTGCCCGACCAGCTCGAGCGTGTCGCGGGTCACGTCTTCCTCGGTGAGCAGGGTGTCGATGAGGGTCATTTCGCCGAGCTCGAACCGCTGCAATGCCGCCTGCAGCGCTTCCTCCCCGTTCTTCACCGCATGTTCCCACTGTGCGATCGCTTCGGCGGCAAGCCGGAGCGCCCCGCTCACGTTGACCACGTTCTCGCGAATGACCCGGTCGAGGTTCGCCGTCTCGACGTGACTGCTGCTCAGGGTCGCCTGAGCCTGAACCAAGCGACCCTTCGCAGCGTTGTTGGCCAACGGAAACTGCAGCGTCAACGAGGCGTCGAGGAATGGTTCCCACCGGCCCGTGAAGGAGCGGTAGAACCCGCGCGCCGAGTAGTAGCGTGTCGGGGACTGCCGGACCGGCTTCGGGGCGAAATCGCTGTAGATCGGATCGACTTCGTCCGGGAGGTAGCGGAAAAACGGGCTCTCGTACGCGTTGCTGAGACCACCGACGACCGAGAGATCGAAGCGCCGGCGCAGATCCGCCCGGCTGGCCGTGGCAAGGATCGCCGAGGCATCGCGCAGCCGTAGAAGCGACCGCGTGTCCCGGCGCCCGGTGGTGGTCTTCCGCAGCAGCATCTCAATGGTCGGGAGGCTCGGTCGGGCCGCCGCGAACCGGTCGGTGGCGACGGGCGCCTGGCCGAGCCCGTCGAGGTCCGCGCCAACGGCCTGGACGAGCGCGATCCGCGCGGCAACGAGCGACGCCCTGGCGCCGTGGACCGCGCTGGCGACGCTGGCCGCGCGTGCGCGAACCCGGTCGAGCTCCAACCCGGGCAGATCGCCCGCCTCCACCTGCTGCCCGGTGAGCGCCACGAGGCGCTGCTGCCGTGCCGCGGATGCCTCGAGCAGCGCGAGGCGCTCCTGTGCCGCCACCACGTTGAGGTACGACAGAACCGTCTGAAAGATCTGCTCCGAGATGGTGTGGCGGGTCTCCTCGCGCTGGGCCCCGAGGGTCAGCTCGGCCGCTCGCTCCGGCGCCGCCGCCGACACGCGGCCCCGGCCCTTGCCGAGCGGCACGTCCAGCGACACGGCGGCAGACGAGGGGAACCGCGGAGGTACCCCGAGCGCGCCGAACGTGGGGTCGAGAGGTTTGTCCTTGAAATTCTGCTCCTCGCTCTCGAATCGGATGTCCCCCGCGAGCATCAGCCCGTTGCGGAACGGCTTGAAGAGGCTGACGTCGAAGAGGAAGTTTCTCGTGAGCTGGTCCAGCGGTATAGGGCCCATGCGCTCGAGCGCCAGCCTGGCCCGGGCGGCGACCGCTTCGGTGATCTGAGCCTCAAACAGGCGGGCCTCGTGCGGAATCTGCGAGACGCTGGTCAGGATGCCTTCCAGGCCGAGGTTGCCCGAGTAGTCAATGCGCCGCCAGAACTCCAGGAACACGTCGGGCTCCACATCGGGCGTGGGTGTGGAGATGCAGATGTTGGCCAGGTTGATACCACTGAAGGCCCGTTCGAGGTCGCCGATCACCACGACCCGCAGATCCTGCTTCACACCGAGAAGCGCGATCTCCTCCGGAGCTCTCCGATCGAGAATGAGCGGGTCGACGCCAAAGGAGAGCCCCCCGGGGCAGCGCGGCCGGTACTGGACCTTCCTCGCGATGAGGTCTCGCAGCTGCTTGTTCAGCGTTGTGAACTCAGCGGCGATGCTCCGAATCGTCTCGCGCGTGCCGATCTCGCGATCCCGGAGGAACGGCATGATCGGCTGTTGGGAATAGCCCATCCCGGGGCCCACCTGCAGCATCGCATCGAAGAGCCCGGTCGCCTGCTGATGGCGGCCGCTCGCGGACCGCAGGGTCTGCGTCGCCTGGCTGATCTGCGGGTCGTGCCGAATCGTGAGCTGCACCGCGTCGGCCAGGGTCAGGGTAGGCTGCGGCAGCTTGGCCGGCGTGAACTCCCGCGGGCTCATTGCCTCGGCGCCCGGGACCCGAACTTCCTGGGCAGCCGAGGGGCGCGACGAGATGACGGCTGCGCCGAGCAGGGCGAGGATGATGCGTGCGGACCTCACGGCTCCCTCCTCACGCCCGAAGGCACCGTCACCAGGTTCTCGGGGGCCACCTGGCCGTCGGTGATGAGCGTCCCGGTTTCGAAGCGGAGCTGCGCAACGAGCTGGGCCAGCTCCTGCTGCGCGGCGGCCAACTGCAGGGTCGCCTCGGTCCGTTGCTGCTCCGTCAGCACCGTGTCGATCAGCGTCGACTCGCCGATCTTGAATCGCTCGACCTCGGCCTCGACCGTGCGCTGATAGTAGTCGACCGCCGCCTGCGCCTGCTGGACGCGTCCGATCACCTCCCGGAGCGAGCGAACGGTCTGGGTCACACCGAGCCTGATCTGTCTCTTCAGATCCTCCGACGTAATCCGACGCTGGCGGGTGTCTGCCTCGCGCTGGACGAGCTGGCCGCGCAAGGAGTTGTTGCCCACCGGTTTCTCGAGCTGCAGCGAGAGGTTGGTGCTCGGCCCCACCCAGCGGTCCACAGCCTTGGCGATGGCCCGCTCTTCGAGCGCCGTGTACCACGTGCTCGCCACCAGGTCGAACCGCGGTCGCAGATTGACCACCGCGCTTCGCTCCAGCACGAGACCGGCCTCCTCGCGTCTCGCCGCAGCGCTCAGATCGCGGCGGCGATCCAGCGCCTCGGTGCCGAGCGGCGCCACTTGCGGTTCCTCGACGGCGCCGAGCGCGGGCTGCGGCGGGAACTGGTCGCGCGCGCGCGGCAAGGTGGCATCGTCATCAGTGACCGCGACGCCCATGACTGTGGCCAGGGCCACCCGCGCCTGATGCAGCCGTCGCTGCGCGTCCTGCAGGCGGGCTCGCGACCGGGCTTCGCTCGCCTGCACGCGCGCGAGCTCCGACTGGGGAAGCTCTTCCGCCTCGATCAGCCCGCGTGTCATCTCGACGAGCTTCGTCTGAAGGTCAACCGATCGCATGGCGATCGCGACTGTCTCCTGCGCGGCCCGCACATCCCAGTACGCCTGAACCGTGTTCAGCGCGCTGACGGCGGCCTGATGGTCCAGCGCGAGACGGCTGGCCTCGCGCTCGATGAACGCGGCCCGCTCCGGCGCGCCCGCGGCTTCGGCGCCGCGGTTGCGCGCAAGCGGCAGCGTCAGGTTCACGCCCGTGTTGAACGTGAACAGGTCCTCCAGACCCTTGCCGCCAAACTCGACGCTGCGCCCCTTCCCTTTGAAGTTTGCGCCTTCCAGGGAGGCATCGAAGAACGGCGCGAGCGAGATGCCGGTCCGGAAGAGCTTGGCGAACTGGACGTTGACGCTCCCGTTGTAGAAGACCTCGTCGTCAGGCGCGGCGCCGACTTGGATGAGACGCCGCTCGTTCGTATGGAACTGGTCGACCTCCTGGCCGAGACCCTGCTGGATGTCGGCGAGCGTCCTGTTGATGAAGTCCTGCCGGATGCTCAACAGCTCGCTTCGCGTGGCCGAGCTCGCGCTGGCGATGAGCGCATCGATGACTTCGAGCTGCGCGCCGAGCGCCGGGCTAATGTCCTTCAGCGCCTTGACTTGCGCGCTGCCCGGGGCGGCATCCCTGACTTGCTGCAGTTGCCCGAGCAGCTTCTCGGCCTGCTGGACGTTCGACCTGTTGTCCTCGACGGCGCTCCGAAGGCGATCGCGCTTGTCCCGTTCAGCCTGTTTGCGATTCTCGGTCAGCTCCTGCACGCGATAGGTGTACTGGACGTTCCCGAGCAGCGAGACGTCGAAGGCGCCGCTCTGCTCCTGCGCGACGCCCTCCTGAAACCGCGCAGCCGCCTCGCGCAGCTTGATGCCGGGCTCGTGCTGAAGGGTGAGACGTACCGCCTCCTCCAGAGTGATGCCTTCCGCGGGGAACGTGATCACAGGGGGCTGATCGGCTCCCAGACCCGCGCGCGATTCCGTGGTCGGGGCCGGTGTCTGAGGCGGCTGTTGGGCGGCGCTGGCGGTCGCGGCGAGGACAGACGCGACGAGAAAAGCTAGGGCGCTTGTTCGCGAAGGGCGCTCAGACAGCTTCCGGTTCATGATGGAGGCCTCCTCTTGTTGGGCGGGAGTCGGCACGGCCCGGATTCTACCAGAAAGAGAAGAGCAGGGAGGATGGGGGGAAACGGGGCAGCCCCGGGGCCGGGACGACCGGGTTGGCGAACCCGAACCTTGACGACCGACACCGACTTGTTGCGGCCCGTGGTGATCTATATGATCTGTGCTGGCCTGACACCCCGCAGGTCCGGTGGACGACCGTTGAATCATACGAGGTGTTCCATGAGCCTCAGAGGGTTGGTAGGCGGGACGCTGGTTGCTCTCGGCCTCGCGGGCTGGTGGCTGGCTGCCTGTGAGCGGGTGCCGATCGGGCCCTCGCTCGCGGGTGTGACCCTCAAATCGATCGCGTTGCAGCCGACGGTCGGCAATCCACAACTGTGCTGTTGCCACGTCGTCGGCACCGCCACGAACACCAACACCGTGCCCGTGCACGTCACGATCAAGTTTGCCGCCTACGACGGTCGAGAGACCGATCCCCTCTCGAGGATTGTGTACTTCATCAAGGACTTGGAGCCGGGAGCAACGCACGCGATCGACGCCGCCGGCTTCCTCTTCCCCTGCTCAGTCATCAAGGACCTGAAGACGGAAGTTGACGTAAAAGGAATCACCTATCCTCCGCAGTGAGCGACGTCAGCACGCTGGATCCGCGACGAACATCAATGGCAGAAGCGTTCCGCCTGCTGAGCGGTGGATCGGCGCGACGGCACGCGTGGACGGAGGCAGTGTGAGCGGGAGCGCGGTGCAGGCCAGCCGGCTCATGAGTGAGCGAGCGCTGCGAATTCGGGCGCTCTCGCTCGATCGGTGGGGAGAGCAGAAAGCCGTGGAGATGGTCGGGCTTTCCCCCTGCTTTCTAGATCTGCAGGCCAGGCTCGAGAAAGTCGCTTGCTATCGCGAGGCCGTGCTCATCACGGGTGAAAGTGGCGTCGGCAAGGAGCAACTCGCGCAGGCAATCTACCTGCTCAGCCATCCCAAGGGACGGCCGTACGTGTCCGTCAACTGTCCCCAGTACGACGACGGCAACGTGACCGTCAGCGAGCTGTTCGGCCACACGAAGGGCAGCTTCACCGGTGCGGTGGCCGACCGAAAGGGGGCCTTCGAGGAGGCCGGCGGGGGCGTGATCTTCCTCGACGAGATTGGCGACCTTCACCCCGGTGCGCAGGCCATGCTCTTGCGAACCTTGTCGACCGGCGAGTTCAAGCCGCTCGGCGCGACTCGTCCGCGATCGGTCGACGTACGGGTCATCGCCGCCACCAATCGGCCGCTGAACCAGCTCGTGATGGCCGAGCAGTTTCGCTACGATCTCTTTTTCCGGCTGCGCCATTTCCACCTCGCGGTCCCTGCGCTGCGTGAACGGGGAGGTGATTGGGCGATCCTTCTGGAGTACTGCCTGGCTCGCCTCTGCCAGCGGTACGGCGTCGTCAAACGCTTTTCTCCAGCGTCGCTCAAGGCGCTGGAGGGCTACCGCTGGCCGGGCAACGTCCGCCAAGTCATCAGCGTCGTCACGATGGGGTACGCGATGGCCGAGGGGGACACGATCGAACCCGATGACTTCGCCTGCCTCATCGAGGATCGAGGGCGGACGGTCGACCCGACCGAGAGCCTGTACGACCGAGTCGTCAGGGGCGGAGAGGACTTCTGGCAAGTCGTGTACCAGGCCTTCATGGATCGTGATCTGAACCGCGCGCAGGTCACGTCGTTCATCAAGAAGGGGCTCGTTGACGCGGAGGGGAATCACCGCCGACTGCTGGAGCTTTTTCGCTTGCCCGCGACTGACTATCAGAGATTCATGGACTTCCTGCGGCACCACGACCTGAAGCCCTAGCAGCCCGTGGCGGAAGTCGCCAGGGCTGCGAGGGCACAGAGCATGAACCA
>ERZ1292640.2473-Hain-H43-02um-R1-2473-length-14753-cov-8_pt1 | contig 14753 bp, 10 predicted proteins | sample MGYA00564404_ERZ1292640 | MGnify/ENA primary metagenome ERZ1292640 (study PRJEB36523, sample SAMEA6512636) | groundwater metagenome | collected 2019-01-08 | study: AquaDiva: Metagenomics assemblies of 32 groundwater samples
GCATGGTGCAGTTCAAGGACGTGTTCCTCGGCACCGACAAGCGCTCCTACGTGCGCGCCACCTCGGTGCAGGCCTGCCTGCGCGCCGGCGGCAAGCACAACGATCTGGAGAACGTGGGCTACACCGCGCGCCACCACACCTTCTTCGAGATGCTGGGCAACTGGAGCTTCGGCGACTACTTCAAGCGCGAGTCGCTGAAATGGGCCTGGGAGCTGCTGACCGAGGTCTACAAGCTGCCGCCCGAGCGCCTGCTGGCCACCGTGTACCACGAGGACGACGAGGCCTACGACATCTGGACCAAGGAAATCGGCCTGCCGCCCGAGCGCGTGATCCGCATCGGCGACAACAAGGGCAAGAAATACGCTTCCGACAACTTCTGGATGATGGCCGATACCGGTCCCTGCGGCCCCTGCAGCGAGATCTTCTACGACCACGGCGACCACATTCCCGGCGGCCCGCCGGGTAGCCCCGACGAAGACGGCGACCGTTTCATTGAAATCTGGAACAACGTGTTCATGCAGTTCGACATGGCCGAGGACGGCTCCGTCAAGCCGCTGCCCGCGCCCTGCGTCGACACCGGCATGGGCCTGGAGCGCCTGGCGGCCATCCTGCAGCACGTGCACAGCAACTACGAGATCGACCTGTTCGACGCGCTGATCAAGGCCGCCGCGCGTGAGACGGGCGAGAAGGACCTGACGAACCCCTCGCTCAAGGTGATTGCCGACCACATCCGCGCCACCGCCTTCCTGGTGAGCGACGGCGTGATCCCGAGCAACGAGGGCCGCGGCTACGTGCAGCGCCGCATCGTGCGCCGTGCCATCCGCCACGGCTACAAGCTGGGCAAGAAGACGCCGTTCTTCCACAAGCTGGTGCCCGACCTCGTCAAGCTCATGGGCGATGCCTATCCGAACCTGGCCGCCAACGAGCAGCGCATCATCGAGGTGCTGAAGGCCGAGGAAGAGCGCTTCTACGAAACGCTGGCCAATGGCATGGAGATCCTGGACGCGGCCCTGGCCGGCGGTGCCAAGGTGCTGCCGGGTGAGGTGGCCTTCAAGCTGCACGACACCTACGGCTTCCCGCTCGACCTCTCGGCCGACGTCTGCCGCGAGCGTGGCCTGAGCGTGGACGAGGCCGGCTTCGCTGCTGCCATGGAGAAGCAGAAGAACCAGGCCCGTGCTGCGGGCAAGTTCAAGATGGACAAGGCGCTGGAGTACAGCGGTGCCGGCAACGAGTTCGTCGGTTACGAAACGCTCGAGGCTGCTTCAAAAATCGTAGCGCTTTACGCAGACGGGACGCCGGTTGCAGCCCTGAAAGCCGGGCAAAACGGGGTGGTGGTGCTGGACACCACGCCCTTTTATGCCGAAAGCGGCGGCCAGGTCGGCGACGAGGGCCTGCTGCTGGCTGGCTTGGCCCGCTTCGACGTCGGTGACACACAGAAGATCAAGGCCGATGTCTTTGGCCACCATGGCACCGTGACCCAGGGCACACTCAATGTGGGTGACCAGGTGACAGCGCTGGTGAATATGGAAACGCGTGCCGCCACCGAGCGCAACCACTCGGTCACGCACCTGATGCACAAGGCCTTGCGCGAAGTGCTGGGCAGCCACGTGCAGCAGAAGGGCTCGCTGGTTGACTCTGAGAAAACACGTTTTGACTTTGCGCACAACGCGCCCATGACTACGGAGCAGATTCGCGAGGTTGAAGTGCGCGTAAACGCCGAGATCATGGGGAACTCGGCGACAAGTGCTCGCGTAATGGATATCGAATCGGCGCAGAAGACCGGCGCCATGATGCTGTTCGGCGAGAAGTACGGCGACACGGTGCGCGTGCTCGATATCGGCAGCAGCCGCGAACTGTGCGGCGGTACTCACGTGCAGCGTACGGGGGATATTGGCGTCTTCAAGATTTACTCCGAGTCTGGCGTCGCAGCCGGTGTGCGCCGCGTAGAAGCCGTCACCGGTGGGAATGCGCTTGCGATGATCGACAACCAATTGGGTGAGTTTCATCACGTGGCTCAAGTGTTGCGGGTTGCCGCGGGCGCTGGCGCTGTTCATGGGGCTGTCGAGGCACTGCTTTCGGAAAAGAAAGCGCTGGAGAAGGAAATCGCCGCCCTCAAGGGCAAGCTGGCCTCCAGCCAAGGCGACGATCTGGTGACGCAGGCGGTGGACGTCAAAGGCATCAAGGTGCTGGCGGCCCAGCTCGACGGCGCCGACGCCAAGACCCTGCGCGACACCCTGGACCAGCTCAAGAACAAGCTCAAGACCGCGGCCATCGTGCTGGCGGCGGTGGATGGCGACAAGGTGCAGCTGGCGGCCGGTGTCACGGCTGACAGCGTGGGCAAAGTGAAGGCTGGCGAGCTGGTCAACTTTGTCGCCCAGCAGGTCGGCGGCAAGGGCGGCGGCAAGCCCGACATGGCCATGGCCGGCGGTACCGAACCGGCCAAGCTCGGCGCGGCGCTGGCCAGCGTGCAGGCTTGGGTGGCGGGCAAGCTCTGATTGCTATTGATTTGATAGCTGTTCGCGCTTTAAAGACAAGGTCTGGAGCCTGATTTGATATCGAATCGCGAGCTGCCGGAGGTTTCTGCCACAGGCCAACGACGCCAGGCGCTCAAGCGGCTGGCCGTCTGGGCGGGCGCAGCCGGCCTGCTGCCGGCGGCCCAGGCAGCCAGCTTCGATCTCACGCGCTGGCCACCCAGCCTGGCGGTGCCGCCGCTGCAGGCCATGGACCTGCAGGGCAAGGTCTGGAAACTGGCCGATCTGCGCGGCCGTGCCGTGCTGCTGAATTTCTGGGCCAGCTGGTGCGAACCCTGCCGCGCCGAGATGCCGACGCTGCAGCAACTGGCCGAGATCTACGGCCCCGAGAAACTGGTGGTGCTGGCGATCAACTTCCGCGAAGGGCCGCGCCGCATCAACCAGTACGTGCAGGCCACCGGCATGAATCTGCCGGTGCTGCTCGACCAGAGCGGCGACATCGCCAGACAGTGGGGCGCCAATGTGTTCCCCACCACCATCCTGATCGACGCCGAAGGCCGGCCGCGTCAGCGCGTGCGCGGCGAGGTGGACTGGACCGGGCGCGAAGCGGCGGCCCTCGTCGAACCTTTGCTACGGCGCTGATGTCTACGGCGCTGACTTGCGCCGGTAGCCACCCAGGCGCGAGAGCGGCGCTTCGACCCAGCGCTCGAACAGCAACGCCAGCCCGAGGCTGAGCCCCCAACTGGCCAGCAGCACCCCCATGGCGGCGACGGAGCCGCCTGGCTGCAGCCGCGCAAACAGCGCATTGCCCAGCATCAGCACCGGGAAGTGGACCAGGAAGAGCGCGTAGGAGCTCTGCCCCAGCAGGCCGACGGCACGCGACAGCGGCGCCGGCATGACAGCCTGAAGCCGGCTGGTGTGGTCGCGCCACTGCAGGAGTGCCAGCAGCAGGGACACCACCAGGGCCAGGGCGATGCGGCCGCGGAAATCCAGCACCAGGGCCAGCAACCCGGCCAGTGCCAACAGCCCTATCAATTTGCCGGGGTGGCGCGAGCTGCCGATCCAGTAGGCCAGGGCCCCCATGCCGTAGGCGCCGAAGAAGTAGATCGCCCAGTTGTCCCAGTCCGCATCGCGGTTGAAGAAGAACAGCGAGGCCAGCATCAGGCCCAGCACCAGCAGCACGGCCCAGAGGCGCCGCCGCCCCAGCCAGAGCAGCAGCGTCATGAGGGTGAAGAGCTGGAAGTCGATCGCCACGTACCAGACGCCGGCCGAGAGCGATTCCTGACCCAGCACGCTGTGCAGCAGCAGGGCGTGCGACAGGGTCTGGCCCAGGGTCGGGGCGGCAGGAATGAAGTCGTCGCTCAGCCAGTGGCGCGCCAGCATGGCCGCGGCCACCGCCAGCAGCAGGGCGGCCACAAAAGGCAGGACCAGGCGCTGGTAGCGCCGCCACAGTGTGCGCCAGGGCGAGCCGACACGGATCTGGCCTTCGGGCGCCAGGTTGCGCGCCGCCAGGTAGCCGCCCAGCACCAGGAACACCTGCACTGCCATGCGTGCGTAGTCGTACAACCAGGCGGACAGCTGGGGCGCCGCCTGGCTCATGGCGTCGGCCAGCGGGCCGTAGGCGGCAAAGTGATGCAGCACGATCAGTTGCGAGCCGATGAGCTTGAGCGCATCGATATGGGTCTGCCGGGCTTGCATGCCCAGGATTTTATTCGGTCGGCAGCGTCAGGTCGGCCGTGCCGGGGTGCACCCAGCGCGAGAACTCGCGTGTGGTGTCGATGCAGCCGCCCGCATCGGTGTAGACGCCGCGCGGTTCGCGGTAGCGCGTCATCAGGGCCATGATGCGTGCCAGTTCGGGAGGATTGCTGAGCGTGGCCTCGATCATCGGTGCGATGTGTTCCTCGTCGATACGCTCTTCACCCTGGTCGTCCCGGTACAGACCATGGCGCCAGTGGTAGATCTCGACGCACTTGGTGGTCAGGGTGTAGGGCTGCTGGTGTTTCCAGAAGTTGGTGAAGAGGCCGCCGCCCTTGTACATGACCCAGGAGCCTTCGAAGCCTGCCGCCTCGGCCGAGGCCGCGTCGGGGTTGCGGAACCAGGTCCGGTCGCCGGGGACGTAGTACAGGGGCGGCAGCGGCGCCTCCATCGAGCCTTGTTCGCGCAGGAAGACATCGTGAAACTCGCCCGACATGATGGCGCGCCGGCTCCACAGTGCCTGCAACTGCGCCAGCAGCGTGGGGTTGCTCTGCGCCAGTTCCTGCGCGATGCCGAGCAGGGTCACGTACTCGGTGGCGCGGTAGCAGGAGAAGGAATACATCGCGCCGGAGATTTCCGGCTGGGTGGCCAGGGTCAGGGCGTCGATCAGCGACACGCCGGGCAGGATGGTGAAACCGGTGGCCTTGTCATAGGTCCAGTAGCCCTCGGGCCGCTCCGCGGCGGCGGTGTCGAAGGCCAGCGTGGTCTTGCGTGCCGCCTGCACGATGTTGCGGCGGATATGCACCGCCGACACCAGTTCGTCGATGCTCGGGTACTCGAACGCGACCGGCCCCATCAGCAGGGTGACCACGATTTCGCGCAACAGGTCGGCCGGCTGGTTCACCGTGTCGAGTTGCAGCGTTTGCGCCAGTTGCAGGGTGTTGAAACCCGGCGCCCAGGCCTGCACGACGGCGGCGTCCAGCCACAGGCGAACCCAGTCGCCCAGGCTGTCGCGGCCCGGTTCGGCGTGTACCAGGGTGGCCAAGTCGCTGGCACCGAGCCGCTCCAGAGCGGTCCGGCGGATGTGATCGGCACGGATGCCCTGCGTGTCGCGCAGCACGATGCCGCGGCACGCAGGTGCCTGTTGCAGGCCCGTCTGCATCATCGAGTGGTATGTCTCCAACCGCATTCTCATAACTTTTCGATCAATATACCCTAGGAAATATGGGGGCAAGCCTGGGGATTACACAGGGGTGGCCGGGGCGATAATCCACCCGCGGTGCCCGATGGGCACGTCGCACGCGGTTCCGGGGCATCTTCACCTGCGCCGGCAGCGTTTCCTCCACCATTCCGGAGTCCTTTTTATGACCACCGTGCGTCGCACATTTCTCAAGAACGCGGCAACCCTGTCCGCCGCCTACACGCTGCCTGCCATCGGCTTTGCCCAGTCCGCAGGAACCCAGCGCCAGTTCAACCCCCAACCCGGCGCCTGGCGCACCTTCGAGGTGACCACCCGAGTTGACATCCTCGCCCCCGAGGGCAGCACGCGCGTCTGGCTGCCGGTGCCCTCGGTCGACAGCGACTGGCAGCAGTCGCTCGATAACACCTACAGCAGCAACGGCCAGGCCCGCATGGGCAGCGATGCCCACTACGGCGCCAAACTGTTGGCGGTGGAGTTCGCCGCCGGCGAGAAAAAGCCCTGGGTCGAACTCACCAGCCGCATCCAGACCCGCAACCGCGCAGTCGACTGGGCGGCCAAAAAACCGGTGCAGGAAGATGCCGCCAGCTTGAAGTTCTGGACCCGTCCCACCGCCCTGCTGCCGACCGACGGCATCGTGCGCAAGACGGCGCTGGACGCCACGCGCGGCGCCAGGACCGATGCCGAGAAAGCCCGGAAGATCTACGACTGGGTGGTGGCCAACACCTACCGTGAACCCAAGACGCGCGGCTGCGGCGAAGGCGACATCAAGACCATGCTGGAAACCGGCAACCTGGGCGGCAAGTGCGCCGACCTGAATGCCATCTTCGTCGGCCTGTGCCGTGCGGTCGGCCTGCCGGCACGCGATGTGTACGGCCTGCGCCTGGTGCCCTCGGCCTTCGGCTACAAGGAGTTGAGTGGCAACCCGGCCAGCCTGAAGGGCGCGCAGCACTGCCGCGCCGAAGTGTTCCTCAAAGACCACGGCTGGGTGGCGATGGACCCGGCCGACGTGGCCAAGGTCATGCGCCTGGAGACGCCAGAGTGGATCAAGACCACCAACCATCCCGTGGTGGCGCCTGTGAACAAGGCGCTGTTCGGCGGCTGGGAAGGCAACTGGCTGGCCTGGAACATGGCGCACGACGTGGCGCTGCCCGATGCCAAGGGGCCGAAGCTCGGCTTCCTGATGTACCCGGTGTGCGAAACGGCCGAGGAGCGGCTCGACTCCTACGCGCCCGACGCCTTCAAGTACCAGATCACGGCGCGCGAGATCAAGGCCTGAATCTCACCGGGCGGCGGAACCGAGCTGCTCGCTGTTCAGTTCCGCGAGCACTTCTTCGAGCGCGCCCGACACATCGGCGACGGTCAAGGCATTCAGGTCCACGCCCGCGCTGTCGTCCAGGTGTGCCATCCGTTCGGCCTGCACCTCGATGCAGCGCTCGAACAGGTTGCGCACAAAGCGGCCGTTGGCGCTGGTCTGGCCGGCCTGGAACAGGGTGGTGAGGTTCTCCAGCAGCAGGGCATGCGCCGCTGCGTCGAGCACGTATTCGGATTCGCGGCAGAAGGCATCGAAGATGCCGAGCAGCTCGGCGGGTGCGTAGTCGTCGAACTCGATGTAATGGTTGAAGCGTGAGCGCAAACCCGGGTTGCTGTCGATGAACACCTTCATGGGGGCCGGGTAACCCGCCACGATCACCACCAGCTGATCGCGATGGTCTTCCATGAACTTGAGCAGGGTGTCGATCACTTCCCGGCCGAAGTCGCTGCCGTTGTCGCCGTGCGCCAGCGCATAGGCTTCGTCGATGAACAGCACCCCGCCCAGCGCCGACTCCAGCACCTCCAGGGTCTTGATGGCGGACTGGCCGACATAACCCGCCACCAGCCCGGAGCGATCCACCTCGACGATGTGGTTGGAGGGAATGATGCCGAGGCTGCAGTACAGGTCGGCGACGATGCGCGCCACCGCCGTTTTGCCCGTGCCCGGATTGCCCGTGAACACCAGATGTTGCGAAAACCCGGTCGGCACCTTGCGACCCGCCCTGGCGCGCGCGCGTTGCAGGCGCACGAAGGCGAACAGGCGCTGCACCTGCTGTTTGACATGCCGCAGCCCGACCAGGCCGTTGAGCCTTTTCAGGATGTTCTCGTAATTGCTCGACATCCCGTCGTCCGCCGGCAAGGGCTCGCCCAGTCCGCTTTCCACGTCCACCGGCAGGATCGCCTGCAGGTCCTCTTTCGACGCATTGGTCATGGCGAACACACGCTGGGCCTGGGCCTCGATCACTTTCTCGAACAGGTTGCGGACATAGCGTGCATTGCTGAAACGCTCACGTTGCACCTGAATTTCGCGGCTGAAGATGGTCTGCAAGCCACGATGGGTCGACTCGCTCAGGACATACGAATGCTTGGCGCAGAAATTCAGGAAGATCTTCAGCAGTTCGGCCGGGGTGTAGTCCGGGAAGTTGATGTAACGGTTGAAGCGTGAGGCGAGTCCGGGATTGGCGTTGATGAAGTCATCCATCTCCTCGGTGTAGCCGGCGACGATCACCACCAGATCGTCGCGATGGTCCTCCATCATCTTGAGCAGCGTTTCGATGGCTTCCCGTCCGAAGTCCTGGTTGCCGGCCCGGGCCAGGGCGTAGGCCTCGTCGATGAACAGTACGCCCCCCAGGGCAGACTCCACCACGGCGCGGGTCTTGATCGCCGTCTGGCCGATATAGGCGGCCACCAGTCCGGAGCGATCGGTCTCGACGACCTTGTCGGTCTTCAGAATGCCCAGCCGCTGGTACAGGCCGGCGATGACCCGGGCGATCGTGGTCTTGCCGGTCCCCGGGTTGCCCAGAAACACCAGGTGCCGTGACGGCCAGTTCGGCACGCGCAGGCCCTGCTGTGCGCGCAGCTTCTGCACCTGGATGTAGCTGGCCTGGCGGAAGACCTCCTGGCGGACCACGTCCAGTCCGACGAAGTCGGCGAAGGCGGCCTCAAGGTACTCGGCAATGGACTCGTCGGCATGCAGGTTGTGTTCGGGGATGGGCTGCAGGTGCGCGCGGCGCTCACGCAAGCGGGACAGGCGCTCTTTTGCCTCGGCAAACTCCTGCCGCGCCGCTTCTTCGTACCAGTGCTGCGCCTGCTCCAGATCCTGGGCCACCCCCAGGCCGTTCTCGTAGAGCCAGCCCAGGTTGCTGCTGGCCTCGGCATTTTTTTTCTCTGCCGCCAGCCGGTTCCAGTAGACGCTTTTCTCATAGTCCACGGGAACGCCGAGGCCATGTTCGTAGATCAGTCCCAGTTCACACTGGGCTTGCGCCATGCCCTGTTCGGCAGCCAGGCGGTACCAGCGCATGGCTTCGGGCTGGTTCGCGGGCACACCGCGGCCGTTGGCATAGGCAAAGGCCAGGTTGTACTGCGCGAAGCTGTCGCCCTGGCCGGCGGCCAGAAGAAACCAGTGCACGGCCTCGTTTTCGTCCTTGAGCACGCCGGCACCGGTCGCATAGTGGTAGCCCAGTTGGCGCCGTGCGGGCGCATCACCGGCTTCGGCCGCGATGCGCAGCCGGCGGATGCCTTCGGCTTCGTTCTTCGGCACCCCTCTGCCGTGCAAATAGGCAAACGCGAGATTGCGCTGCGCCTCGGCGTGGCCGCTGTCGGACGCCAGACGGAACCACGTGGCGGCTTCCTTTTCGTCCTTGGGGATGTCCGTTCCCTTGGCGTAATGCAGTCCGAGGTGGTACTGGGCATCGGCATCGGGCTTGAGAAAGACGCTGCCTTCTGCCAGCTTGCGGAGTTGCGGAATGGTCAGCGCTTCGAATCGCTTGGATGACATGCCTTGATACGCCAGGAGAGAGCTGGCTTGACGCCAGAGGGTTGCACTCGTTCTTGACAGTCTATCTCAACGGGGTCGCCGGGCCGGTATCGGCGCCGCATGGTTCTGCATGTGAAGCGCCTGGCCGGCGGCGGGACATCACCGGCCTTTGATGCTGCCGGGTGCTTGTCAGACCATGGCCGGTGCGGCATCCACCACCACGCCTTCGGCCACCAGCGCGTCGATCTCGGTGTGGCTGTAGCCGTGCTCATGCAGCAGTTCGCGCGTGTGCTGGCCCAGCAGCGGGGCCGGCCGCGTGACCTGCGCCGGCGTGGCCGAAAAATGGACCGGGCAGCCGATGGCCCGGGTCAAGCCCGCTTGCGGGTGATCAAGTTCGACCACCATGCCGCGTGCCAGTGTCTGCGGATGACTCAGGGCCTCGCCCACGGTGTGCACCGGGCCGGCCGGCACGCCGGCGTTGTCGAAGGCTGCCTGCCACTCGGCGCGTGTGCGCGTGCGCAGCACGGTATTCATCAGCGCCGCCAGTTCCTCGCGGTGGGCCATGCGGTCGCTGTTGCTGGCAAAACGCGCGTCGGTGCGCCACTCGGGGTGGCCCAGCACCTCGGCGATGCGCTCCCAGTTGGCCTGGTTGGCGCCGCCGATGTTGATCCAGCCGTCCGACGCCTCGAAGGCCTGGTAGGGTGCGGTCAGGATGTGGGCCGAACCGGTGGGCTCGCTCGATTTGCCGGTGGCGAAGAAGATGGCGGCATGCCAGTAGAGCTGTTGCAAGGCCGCATCCGATAGCGAGGTGTCGACGATCTGGCCTTCGCCGGTTTTCAGCTTGTGCACATAGGCGGCGACGATGCCCAGAGCGCCGAGGATGCCGGCGTTCATGTCCGACACGGCGTTGCCGTTCTTGGCCGGCGGGCGGCCCGGCTCGCCGGTGATGGACATCAGGCCGGCAAAGCCTTGGGCAATCAGGTCGAAGCCGCCCTTGCCGGCGTACGGCCCATCGCGGCCGTAGCCGGAGATTGAGCAGTAGATCAGGCCCGGGTTGATGGCCGAAACGACGTCATAACCCAGGCCCAGCTTGTCGAGCGTGCCGCCACGGAAGTTCTCCACCAGCACGTCGGCGTCGCGCACCATGCGCAGCAGCACGGTGCGGCCCTGCTCGTGCTTGAGGTTGACGGCGATGCCGCGCTTGTTGCGGTTCATCATCATGAACGGGGCCGAGACGCCGTTGACCAAGGGGTCGCGGTAGCCACGCGCGTCGTCGCCGCCGGGCAGCTTCTCGACCTTGATGACGTCGGCGCCCATGTCGGCCAGCATCTGGCCGCAGGTCGGGCCCGACATGATCTGCGTGAGCTCAAGCACGCGCATGCCGCTCAGCGGGCCGGGGCGGGTGGTTGGGGTGGTCATCATTGTCCTTTCCAGGCCGGGGCGCGCTTGTCGACGAAGGCGCTCACGCCCTCGCGGAAGTCGGCGCTGCCGTAGGCCGCACGCACGAGGTCTTCACCCTCGGGCAAGTTGTGCACGGTGAGGCGACGCAGGCCCTCCTTGCTGACGCGCTGCGTTACCGGGGCCAGCGCGGCCAGCTTGCCCGCCAGGCGTTGTGCGGTGGCGTCGATGTCGGCCGGCGCGCAGACTTCCTGCAGGTAGCCGCAAGCCAGCGCCTCGTCGGCGCCAATCATCTCGGCCAGCAAGAGCATGCGCCGCACACGCTGCATGCCGAAGGCGGCGCTCAGGCGGGCCAGGTTGCTCACGGACAGGCAGTTGCCCAGGGTCCTGGCAATCGGCACGCCGAACTTCGAAGCGGGCGTGGCGATGCGGAAATCGCAGCCGGTGGCAATCGCCAGGCCGCCGCCCACGCACCAGCCTTCGACCACGGCCAGCGTGGGCATGGGCAGGCTGCCGAGCAGTTCCATGCAGGCGTCGATCTGGCGTTCGTAGGCCACGCCGTCCGCGCCGCCTTGGGCACCCGCGCCGAAGTGCTGGAACTGCGCGATGTCGGTGCCGGCGACAAAGGCCTCGCCGCCGGTGCCACGGAAGGTCACCACACGCACGCTGGCGTCGTCACGCAGCTGGCGGCAGATGGCCATCAGCTGCTCGTACATGGCCCAGGTCATTGCGTTGCGCGCCTGGGGACGATCAAAAAGCACCGAGGCCACGCCGGCCTCGATGCGCAGGGTGACCTGGCCTGATTCGTTCATGGGAGGTGGCAGAAGTTGGGGTACTGTGGGGTTTGATTCGCGGGACGCCGTGGAACCGGCTTTGCCGGGCCACTGGCGTCGCCCCCTTGAGGGGGAGGCGGCGACAGCCGCCTCGGGGGTGTTCAACTCTCCAGTGTTACCTTGGCATCACGGATGACCTTGGCCCACTTCTGCTGCTCGTTGCGGATGAAATCGGCAAACTGCTGGGCCGAACCGCCGCCGTCCTCGGCGCCGTACTGTTCCAGCTTTTCCTGCACGTCGCTCATGGCCAGCACCTTGTTGATGTCCTCATTCATGCGCTGGGTCATGGCCGCCGGCAGCCGGCCCGGGCCGACCAGGCCGTACCAGGTGGTGGCCTCGAAGCCGGGGAAACCTGACTCGGCCATGGTCGGCACGTTCGGGTGGCCCTTGGCGCGCTTGGCACGGGTCTGGGCGATGGCGCGCACCTTGCCGCTCTTCACATGCGGGGTGGCGGCGGTCATGGTGTCGAAGGAGTACTGGATCTGGCCGCCCATCAGGTCGGTCAGCATCGGGCCCGAGCCCTTGTAAGGCACGTGCAGCGCGTCCACGGCGGCGGCGAGCTTGAAGGACTCCATGGCCAGATGCTGGGCCGAGCCCTGGCCCGCCGAGCCGAAGCTGACCTTGCCGGGGTTGGCCTTGCACTGGGCCACCAGTTCCTGCACCGTTTTGGCGGGCTGGTTCAGGTTGGCGATCAGCAGGTTGGGTGTGACGCCCACCAAGGACAGCGGCGTGAAGTCGCGCTCCACCACATAACCCAGCTTGGGTACCAGACCCGGGGCGATGGCGTGGCTGTTGATGTGCGCCATCAGCAGGGTGTTGCCGTCGTTCGGTGCCTTGGCCACGTAGTCGGCGGCAATCACGCCGGTGGCGCCCGCCTTGTTCTCGATCACGATGGTGGTGTTCCACATCGTCTGCAGCTTCTGCCCGACGATGCGTGCCAGCACGTCAGTGCCACCACCCGGGGGGAAGCCCACGATGATGCGTACCGGTCCGTTGGGCAGGGTCTGCGCCTTGATCATGGGCGCGGCCAGCGTGGCTGCCGTGGCCGTCACAAAAGTTCTGCGTTGCATGGTTTGTCTCCTCGGGTTGTGGTTGGAATCGTTGTTGTCTTCTTGTTGTTGTTCGGGGCGATCAGGCCGCCAGGCGCTGCGGCACGGCCGCCGGATGGCTGGCGTAGTAGTCCATGATGGCCTGCACGCCGGAGCCGGCGAGCTTCACGCCGGCGAGCTTGAGGCCCATCTCGCAGCCGGCCACGGTGGCCACCAGTGTCAGGTCGTTGCTGTCGCCCAGGTGGCCGATGCGGAACATGCGGCCCTTGATCTTGCCCAGGCCGGTGCCGAGCGAGCAGTCGAAGCGTTCGTAGATGGTCTTGCGCACGGCATCGGCGTCCACGCCCTCGGGCATCATCACGCCGGTCAGGATGGGGGAGTAGACCGATGCGTCGGCGCACTGGATCGGCAGGCCCCAGGCGCGGACGGCGGCACGCACGCCCTCGGCCCAGCGCAGGTGGCGCGCGAACACGGCGTCCAGGCCCTGGCCGAGGATCATGTCGCAGGCCTCGCTCAGGCCGTACAGCAGGTTGGTGTTGGGCGTCGAGGGCCAGTAGCCGGTCTTATTGGTCTCGATCATCTCGTCCCAGGCCCAGAAGGCCTTGGGCAGCTTGGCACTCTTGCTGGCCTCGATGGCGCGCGGCGACAGCGCGTTGAAGCTGATGCCGGGCGGCAGCATCAGGCCTTTTTGCGAACCGCTGATAGAGACGTCCACGCCCCATTCGTCATGGCGGTAGTCGGCCGAGGCCAGGCCGGAGATGGTGTCCACCAGCAGCAGGGCCGGGTGCTTGGCCGCATCGATGGCGCGGCGCACGGCGGCGATGTTGCTGGTCACGCCGGTGGAGGTTTCGTTGTGCACCACGCACACCGCCTTGATGGCGTGGCCGGTGTCGGCCTTCAGGCGCTGCTCGATCAGGTCGGCCTGCACGCCGCGGCGCCAGCTGGCCGGAATGCCGTTGTCAGTGCCGGGGTGGGCAATGACCTCGGTCTTGAGCCCCAGGCGGGTGGCAAGCTTGTTCCACAGGAAGGCAAAGTGGCCGGTCTCGTACATCAGCACGTGGTCGCCCGGGCTCAGGGTATTGACCAGCGCCGCTTCCCAGGCGCCGGTGCCCGAAGCCGGGTAGATCATGACCGGGTGCTGGGTCTGGAAGATCTTCCTGATGTCGGCCAGCACCTTCAGGCCCAGGGCGCCGAACTCGGGGCCGCGGTGGTCGATGGTGGGCAGGCTCATGGCGCGTAGCACGCGGTCCGGCACCGGCGAGGGGCCTGGAATCTGCAGGAAATGGCGGCCGGTGGGATGGAAATCAGTCGTCAACATGAAAAAACACCTTTCTTCTAACACCTTCATTTTTTGCATACAAAATTGATTTGTCAATCGTATTTAGCCTAAAATGACCAAATAAGACCAATATTTTGAATACAAAATACACCCATGGCTGCTGAAATCATTGCCATCCCGCGCGCTGCGCTGCACGAGCAGGTGACACACCGCCTGCGCCAGATGCTGGTGGAGGGCCGCATCGCACCCGGCGCCAAGCTCAACGAGCGTGAGCTGTGCGAGGAGCTCAGTGTCTCGCGCACGCCCCTGCGCGAGGCCATCAAGACGCTGGCCGCCGAAGGTCTGGTGGAGCTGCTGCCCAATCGCGGCGCCATTGCGCTGCAGCTGGGCGAGGCCGACATCCTCAACACCTTCGAGGTCATGGCCGGGCTGGAGGGGCTGTCGGGCGAGCTGGCGGCGCAGCGCATCGGCGAGGACGCGCTCAACGAGATCAAGGCCATGCACTTCGAGATGAAGGCGGCCTACACGCGGCGCGACCTCTCCAACTACTACCGCCTCAACGCCGCCATCCACCGTGCCATCAACACCGCGGCGGGCAACCCGGTGCTCACCGCCACCTACAACCAGGTCAATGCCCGGCTGCAGGCGTTGCGTTTCCGCTCCAACCAGGACGGCGAGAAATGGGCGCGCGCCATGGAAGAACACGACCAGATGGTGGCCGCACTGGAGAAGCGCGATGGTGCGGCCCTGCGTGCCGTGCTGGTGGCCCACCTCGACCACAAGCGCGACGTCGTCGCCGAACAACTGCGTGCTGCCGCTGCGGGCAGCCAGACCTCTGCCTAGAACTGAATTCCCATGAATGCCCCCCTGCCTTTGAACGTGACGCAGTCAACGTCCTCCTCCACTTACGAAGCGGTGTCCCGCCTCAGCAACGAAGTGGCCGGCCGCCTGGCCGCACGCCTGCGCGCCGAGACGAAGGGCGAGGTGCTGTTCGGCGCCGCCGACCGCGGCCGTTATGCCACCGATGCCTCCATCTACCA
>ERZ1292640.2474-Hain-H43-02um-R1-2474-length-14751-cov-8_pt1 | contig 14751 bp, 16 predicted proteins | sample MGYA00564404_ERZ1292640 | MGnify/ENA primary metagenome ERZ1292640 (study PRJEB36523, sample SAMEA6512636) | groundwater metagenome | collected 2019-01-08 | study: AquaDiva: Metagenomics assemblies of 32 groundwater samples
AATAAAACCTTTTTTATTTTTCAGGATTATCATATTTAATTTCTCAGCTTTACCCGAGACGTCAAGCCAAGTAGGGGAGGTTTAAACCTCCCCTACTTTGTGGATAACTCAATTTCTGAGCTTTACCTGCGACGTAAGCGTTATAGTAGACTGCGTTGCTGTAAACCCGGGAAAGGTGTTTTTTTGCGCGGTAACGCTTATATTCACCACATTTGGATTTGCCGCGCTTCTATTAAAACTCAATGCTGAAATATTATTTGCAAAAACTTTCTGGCTTCCTGATTGCGTCTTTAGTAATTGCGCGCCATTTAAACCGCCAAGAGTATACTGAATACTACTGGACCATGTAATCCCAGTTGCAGCTATAGCTGTAGGAATCTGAAACGTAATAGAACTGTAATTCGTTCCATTTGCAGGAACACCTGTTATTGTGGAAACACCTGCTTGACGAAGTTCTTTTATCATAGAATCCAGGCCATTGCGGCATGCCTGCTGTACGCCTATCTGTGATTCTCCTACGCTTAATGAATTCCTGCCTGTTGCTAAGACGCTAAAAATAGCCGCAGAGATTATTGAAAATAAAAACGCGACCATTATTATTTCAAGTAATGTAAAACCTTTGTTGTTTATCGTCATCTTTGAGCCATTAATGTTGCAATCTGCCCTGGAGAATCCAGCCTTCCGTTTGCATTTGAATCTTCTCCGGCGTTCAGGACTCCGTTAAGATTTTTATCCTCTCCTATTACCCTATTCGACCTGGTCATCCAGGACACGCTGATAAAAACCTGCAATAGGTTTGGGTTAGAATTATTAATCGAAATTGCGCCCTTTGCTTCTCCGGAAGAAAACCCGGCAGGATTAAAATTTGCCCCATTATAACTTAAATATAGGGTTGAAAAACTTGAATTCCGCATTTCCTCCAGCTTGGCCTGACAGGCTGTTACAGCCAGAGTAAGCTTGCTTGAATTTTCGTTTAGAAGCATCAGGTGGGCAAAAACACCCAACAGCCCTACGAGAGCCACTACGAGCACGCCTACGGCTATCATAAGTTCAACTAATGTAAAGCCATCCCTGCTATTTTTACGCTGCGTTATTACCATCTGAATGCCATCCCCCCTCCTATATAGCTTTCTTTATCCTTAACTATAGATTCTATATAAGCTATGCCCTGCCTGTCAAACATTTCTTTTGTAAGTTTTAATCTTACCCCGCCTTCTTCGATATCAGATGTTTCCAGGATTAGTTCTTTATCTCTGGCTATTTTCCACCTTCCGGACAAAATAATCCTTCTTTTCAGTTTTTTAGCTTTAGATATTCCTATGCCTATATCAAATGCCAAAGATTTTTCTGTGCCTTTTGAAACTAAAGTACCCAAAGAAGACCTAAAATTAAAACCTGAGTTAATATTTTTATCCAGATCATAGTTGATTCTATTTCTCTCTGAAATATCCCAGGAACCCCTGAAAGTAACCGCCTGAGACTCTCTCCCGTATCTATATACTATTTCGTTATTCTTATTTACCTCCCATGCGCCTGATAAGACAAGGCTATCCGCATCATCTCTGTCCCGCTCAATGCCGAATGTAAGCCTGTTATGTTGATCAGCCTGCCAGGAGCCGTAAAGTTTCATTATATATCCCAGGCTTTTATTTTCTCCTGCTTTTGAATTTATAAAAAATGCGATTTCATTGCTTTTTGCGTCTATGATTTTAGCCTTCAGAGTAAGCCTATTGCCCTCGCACTGATTATTCCATTTATTCAGGGTAAAAACCAGGTTATGGTCTTTATCTAAAGAATATCTGCCTGAAAATTTTATCTTTTTGGGTATATCTAATCCCTGGGATTCATTTACCTCGTAAAAAAGATTATTGCTCCCGTCCGTCCTGAATTGCCCATAAATCACCCGTCTGAATTTTTTTACCCTGGAACGCCTGCCCTCGCCGGGCAGATTTCCAGCAATAAGCCTGTTAAACGGATCCGCTTCATAAAAAACCTTATCCATGCCCCTAATTCCTCTGTAGGGGACGGTCACTGACCGTTCCCCTACGGCTTACAGCAAAGAAGCTGTTATGCCGCCGAGAACCGCCACATCTTCGGTTGGAAAAATGTCTTTTATCTCCGGATTAAAAAGCATATTGCAATCTGCCGGAAACTCATCATCCTTTGCCCACAGAATAACAGCTACTTTTATTTTTGGAAAAGCATTTATCGATATGCCGGCTGTGCCGGTATCTATTTTATCTGCGTTTAAAAACCTGGCCCGTTCAAATATATTGGAAGGATTATCTCCGTATTTTCTCAGGATTGGGTCTATTGCCCTTTTTTTAAACGCCGAGAAATAAGCCTCTCCGCCGTCCAGGTCTTTGAATGATATCCATTCATCGCGCTTTATCCTCAATACCCTATTTTCGTTTGCAATATAATGAAGCATCAGTAATTTGTAAAAATCCTTGGCAGGGATATTGCATGACATAGAGATGATATTCTTCTCTGCATAATCTATTTCGTACTCATCGTTCAGGAATTTAAGGTACTGCTCGTTTACTCCGGCATCCTGTACCGCATCCCATGCTTTTTTTAAAGCGGTTTCATATCCCATAAGTTATCCACAAAGTAGGGGAGGTTTAAACCTCCCCTACTTTGTGGATAACTCAGTAAAAAACCTTTTCGAGGCACAAACCTTTTGCAGGCGCAGTCTGGCCTGCAGAAGGCCTGTGTTTTTCTTCCAGGATTTCTTTTACTTTTTCAGGCTTAAACCTGCCTCTCCCGACTTCAATCAGGGTGCCTGCTATTGCCCTGGCCATATTATATAAAAATCCGTTTGCCTGAATATATATTTCTATAATACGAGATCCTTCGTCGCGGAGTTTACACTGAGCCCTTCGCTGCCGCTCAGGATAAACTCCGCGAATGTGCTCCTCAGGATGAGAGGTCGGAAAACTCTCCGACCTCTCAATTATTTCTATCTTTTTAATGACCCTTACAGAGTCTTTTTCTTTTTTATCGCTGGTTTGAAACGATTTAAAATCTTTCCTTCCGATCAGATAACCGGATGCCTTCTTCATCGCAATTATATTCAGGCCATACGGCACGAACGCGGCATATTTTTCAAGGAGCGGCGACCTAGCCCTTCTGTTAAGTATTGTATATTTATATAATTTTCCTTTGGAATCAAGCCTGGAATGAAATCTGAGAGTTACTTCTTCTGCGGAAATTATTGAAATCCGGCGCGTTAAAAAACTGTTTAGGCCATTTTTGATTTTATTTAGCGGAAGGTTTGAATCTATCCTGAAATTTGCAACCTGGGCTTTTGCGTGAACGCCTGCATCTGTCCTGCCCGCTCCTATAAGAGAGATATATTTTCCAAAAAGCTTTTTTGCGGCTTTTTCTATCTCCCCTTGTACAGTTTTTAATCTTTTACTTGTGCTCTTGTGCGCTCTTGCGCTTGTGCGCTCTTGCGCCTGCCAGCCGTTAAAATCCGTGCCGTCGTATTCGATTATTAATCTGATATTACGCATTCTGCGATCTGCACGGCATTCGTAGCTGCGCCCTTGCGCAGATTATCAGCCACTACCCAGAGCCATAATCCATTTTTCACAAACGGGTCTTTTCTGACGCGTCCTACGAAAACCTCATCCCTTCCTTCTGCATCTTTCGGCATAGGGTAAAGGTTGTTTTTCGGATTGTCAATCAGAATTATGCCGCTGGATTTAGAGAGGATATCTTTAACTTCTTCCGGAGAAATAAATTTATCTGTCTCTATATAAACAGCCTCGGAGTGCCCTGTCCTGACAGGCACCCTTACAGTAGTAGCGGAGATATTTATTTTGTCGTCATGCATAATCTTATGGGTTTCTTTGACCAGTTTCCATTCTTCGCTTGTATAATCAGAATCGCTGAATCCTCCTATGTGAGGAAACACGTTATACGCCAGCTGCTGAGGCATTGATTTATTTTCCACATCCGCCTGCACGCTGACATACCCGCTTTGGGCAATCTTTGAATTTTCTTCTTTTAATTGCTCAACAGCTGATTTACCCGCGCCTGAAGAAGCCTGGAGCGTGGTAACAACTACTCTTTTTATTCCCGCCTTTTTATAAATAGGCCATAAAGCCACAACCATCTGTATGGTGGAACAATTCGGATTTGCTATTATGCCTTTATGTTTTTTCACATCCCTGGCATTAACCTCCGGCACTACAAGCGGCACTTTCGGATCCATCCTGAAATCAGCGCCATTATCAATCACCACCGCGCCTCTTTTTACCGCCTCGCTGGCATAAGTAGTGGCTGCGCCTTTTTCTCCTTCAGTTCCTGCAAATAAAGCAATGTCTACGCCTTCAAACGCTTCGTTAGAAATAGCCTGCACGGGATATGTAACACCGTCCACATTTATATTCCTGGCTGATCTGGCTAAAACGCTCAGCCTGCCTACAGGAAAATGCCTCTCTTTTAAAACCCTCAGCATTTCTATTCCGACTGCCCCTACTCCCACGACCGCTACATTATATTTTTTGCTCATATATCCCCTTATCAAAATAAGGTTACATTTAAGACATTGTCAAAAGTGTAACGTTTTAAAACCCGAAACATTTCTATTCCGACCGCACATACGCTTATACCGGAACCACTTCTAACTTTAACCTATATCCGATATGGTGAAGGACATTTTCAATAGTGTCGAGATTAGAAAACTCACCTTCTTCAATTTTAGAAATATACTGTTGAGTTACGCCAATATGTTCAGCAAGCTGCGCCTGAGATACATTATGCCGGATCCGGTATTTGATAATCTCCTTAACAACGGCTGCTTTCTCCTTAATTAGATCATAGCGCTCTTTAAAACCAGGGTCCTTTTTCATCTTCTCTTTAATATAATCGTCAACCTTTCTCATTATTCATCCCTCCCTTTTGTGTCTGGCCAAAAAATCCTGCCTTCTTCTTTTGGCAATCTCTATTTCCTTTCGCGGAGTTTTAAGGTATCTAGCCAAAGAAGAATTTTTTGCCTTAATGTTTTATGATTAGGATTTTTCATTATTTATACTATGTCTAACAATTAATATACGAACTTCTTTTTTGAAAATTTCCTTGTAGGGACTAAATTACCTTCCCGCCAACATCTCTGCTGCCTCTTCCAAGTCTTCCGGAAACACATCCACATAATACCTCAACGTTGTCGCCACATCTGAATGCCCTAAATATCGCTGAACCAATTTAGCGTTTTTGAATTCCTTTAAAAGCCTGTTGCACTTCTGTCATTGTCAAAAATGTAAACTTGGTTATTGCGCTAAAGATTTTTTACTACCAAGTCGCCGACCTCGGTTGTTGAGTATCCCATTTTACCTGCTGCCAAAGATTTTAACTTTGTCTTTACTATTTTTATCACAGCATTCTCTACCTGTTTCCATGCCTTTTCCTCTCCTAAATTTTCAAGCATCATGCCTACTGCGCAGATAGCTGCCAGAGGATTAATAATATTTTTGCCTGTGTATTTCGGAGCTGAACCGCCTATGGGCTCGAACATTGAAACACCCTCAGGATTTATGTTTCCTCCGGCAGCAATACCCATGCCGCCCTGGATCATTGCGCCCAAATCAGTGATAATATCCCCGAACATGTTATCCGTCACGATTACGTCGAACCATTCCGGATTTTTCACAAACCACATTGTAGTCGCATCCACGTGGGCGTAATCAGTGGTTATGTCTTTATACTCGCCTGCCAATTCATTAAATGTCCTCTGCCACAGATCCCATGCAAACGTAAGCACGTTTGTCTTGCCGCAAAGCGTTAATTTTTTATCCTTATTCCTCTTCCTTGTATACTCAAACGCGTATCTCAGGCAGCGTTCAACGCCTTTTCTTGTATTGTGGGAAATCTGTATTGCAACTTCATCTTTCGTGCCCTTATTTTGAAATTCTCCCAGCCCTTTATAAAGCCCTTCTGAATTTTCTCTTACTACTACAAAGTCGATGTCCTCTGGTTTTTTGTCTTTCAACGGACAGAAATCAGCGTTGTAAAGTTTTACAGGCCTTAAGTTAATGTACTGGTCCAGAGAAAACCTGAGCTTTAAAAGAATGCCCTGCTCCAATATGCCGGGTTTAACATCCGGATGGCCTATCGCGCCAAGATATATGGCATCCACATTGGCCAGCTCTCTTAAAACAGAATCAGGCACCAGCTCTTTTGTCTTTAAATACCTGACTCCGCCAAGGTCATAATCTATTATTTCGTATTTAAAACCCTGCTTTTTGCTTACTGCCTCTAATACCTTTAAGCCTTCTCTCACTACCTCAGGCCCTGTCCCGTCTCCGCCTATTACCGCTATCCTATACATACTTCTCGTCCTTTCTAAGTAGAGGCGGGTTTAAAACCCGTCCCTACACAGACCCGTTACATTATCTTATGCCTTCTCTTTACCCATTTTAATAGCCCTCCCGCACGGATGATTTCCTGTATAAACTTTGGAAGCGACTTTGCTTTGTACTCCTTATGCTCTGTCAGATTCAAAACCGAACCGCTGTTCAAATCCACTTCCAAATAATCCCCTTCTTTGATGCCGTTTATATCTTTAATCTCCAATATGGGCAAGCCCATGTTTATCGCGTTCCTCAAAAATATCCTGGCAAAGCTTTCTGCGATTACGCATGAGATCCCCGCGCCTTTTATTGAAATCTGCGCATGTTCCCTTGAAGAGCCGCATCCGAAATTCCTGCCTGCGACTATCACGTCGCCCCTGGAAATCTTTTTTGAAAATTCAGGGTCAATGTCTTCCATGCAATGAGCGCCTAATTCCTTCGGGTCAATCGTGTTCAGGTACCTCGCGGAAATTATCTCATCCGTATTAACATCGTCTTTGAATTTCCAAACCTTGCCCTTAAATTTCATCCTGCACCTCTTAAGGCACACTAAAGTGTGCCCTACAATTTTTTAGCAAAAGTCTTTTAAACCTCTTCCGGATGCGCGATCCTGCCTTTTATCGCGCTTGCCGCAGCCACTGCCGGATTCGACAAATATACCTCGCTGTCAGGATGCCCCATCCTGCCCCTGAAATTCCTGTTCGTAGTAGCAATGGCTCTCTCTCCGCTTGCCAATATACCTAAATGCCCTCCGAGACACGGCCCGCAGCTCGGGGTTGAAAAAACCCCGCCTGCATTTAGAAATATATCGGCCAGGCCTTCTTTAACCGCCTGGGAATAAATCTTTTGAGTCGCGGGAATAATTATCAGCCGCACCCTTGAATTCACTTTCTTGCCTTTTAAAATTCCAGCGGCTATTCTTAAATCTGAAATCCTGCCGTTCGTGCACGAACCGATAACAGACTGATCTATGTTCACCTTTTTAAATTTACTTACAGGCCCTGAATTACTCGGCAGATGCGGGGCTGAAATCTGCGGTTCAATTTTATTCACGTCATACTCTATAACCTTGCGATATTTCGCGCCTTCATCGCTTTTATAGAATACGCCCTTCACATTTCTTCCTTCGCTTCTTATATATTTTTTTGTAATAGCGTCGGGTTCAATAATGCCTGATTTCCCTCCGGCTTCGATTGCCATGTTGCACATAGTGAATCTATCGTCCATGGAAAGCGCCTTTATTGCTTCTCCGGTAAATTCCATTGCCATGTACAAAGCGCCGTCAACCCCTATGTCTCCGATAGTGCGCAGGATCAAATCTTTTCCGCCAACCCAGTGTTTTAGTTTCCCGTTATATACAAATTTTATGGTCTCAGGGACTTTAAGCCATACGCATCCTGTTATAAATCCGGCTGCCAGATCAGTAGAGCCGATACCTGTTGAAAATGCTCCCAGAGCGCCGTACGTGCAGGTATGAGAATCAGCCCCTATAATCAAGTCTCCCGGCCCTACAAGGCCTATCTCAGGCAAAAGCGCGTGCTCTACGCCGACTCTCCCTACTTCGAAATAGTTCGATATTTTATGCTTCTTAGCAAAATTTTTAAGTATCTTTGCCTGCTCTGCGCTTTTTTTATCTTTCGCGGGCGTAAAGTGATCAGGCACAAGCGCGATCTTGCGCCTGTCAAATACCTTTTTAGCTCCGATTGCCTCAAATTCCTGTATCGCGATGGGCGCGGTAATATCGTTCCCGAGCGCCAGGTCTATTTTTGCGTAAATAAACTCTCCCGGCGCTATTGTTTTCTTATCCGTATGAGCCAGCAATATCTTTTCAGTAATCGTATATGCCATTTTAAACCCTAGTAGGGGAGGGTTTTAAACCCTCCCCTACTATATATCCATCGCCAACGCGTTTTCCGCGCAATCTGGAAATTTTACGCACTTTATGCACTCTGACCAGATTTTATGCGGCAATTCCGCGTGCTCTATTCTTTTAAAACCAAGCTTTTCAAAAAATAAAGGGACGTAAGTCAAAGCGAAAACCCTTTTTACTTTCAATTTTTTTGCGTCGCTAAGGGCTTCTTTTACAAGCATGACCCCTATGCCTTTTTTCTGCTGGGATTCTTCTACGGCAAGTGATTTAATTTCCGCAAGGTTCTCCCAGGCAACATGAAGAGCGCAGCATCCTAAAATCTTCCCGCCTTCTTCATATACAAAAAAATCCCTGATATTTTCATAGAGCTCGTTCAAAGACCTGGGCAGCATGCGGTCGGCTTTCGCGTAAAAATTTATAAGCTCCTGCATGTCCTTTATGTCATCTATCATGGCTTTTCTAATCATTTTTATATAATTCCGTTCCGTTCGGCGATCGGAAACCCTCCCGATCGCCGAACGGGATAGGCTTTATTATAACACCATACCTTTTGGTATCACTACTATCCCTGACTCAGTAACTGTAAACCTCTTTTTATCTTCTTTCAGATTGTAACCGATTTCCATTTTTTGCGGCACCTTTACGTATTTATCTATTATTGCCCTTCTGACTTTAGCATGCCTTCCTATATCCACGCCTTCCATGAGTATTGAATCAGTGACCTCTGAAAAGCTATTTATCCTTACATCCGGAGAAAGCACGCTGGATTTTACTCTGCCTCCGCTTATGATACAGCCGTTTGATATGACAGAATTCAGCGCCATGCCTATCCTGTGAATACCTTCCTCAGCCCATACGGTTTTCGCGGGCCCATATTGTTCATGATATGTCCTGAAAGGCCATTCCCTGTCATATATATTAAAAGGAGGCGTAACCTCGATCAAATCCATGCTTGCCTCAAAATACGCGTCTATGCTGCCTACATCCCTCCAATACCTGGGTTCATTTTTTTTCTCATCCTTAAAATTGTACGCATATACCTTGCCCGAGGAAAGCATCAAAGGAATGATGTTTTTTGCAAAATCATGGCTTGACTTTTCATCCTTAGCGTCTTTTTCCAGAATCTTTTCAAGCATGTCCGTATTGAATGTATAAATTCCCATTGAGGCATATACAAATTTACCGCCGATTATCTTTTCTACTTCCTTTTTCGGCTTTTCTATGAGCTTTTTTACCCTGTATTCCTTATCAAGTTCGCACACGCCGAATTCGCCGGCTTTTTCTTTCGGCACCTCTATAATACCCATCGTGAGGTCAGCATTATTTTCCTTGTGAAAATCAAGCATCCGGCGATAATCCATTTTATAAATATGGTCGCCTGCCAGTATCAGGACATATTCCGGCTTTTCGTCCTCAATAGCGTATATATTCTGATAAATAGAATCAGCCGTGCCTTTATACCAGTGTTCATCCACCCTCTGCTGCGCCGGAATAGCGTCTACATACTCGCCTAATTCCCCGTTCAAAACATTCCATCCTCTTGAGATATGCCTAGTAAGCGAATAGGATTTATATTGGGTAAGGACGTGCATTTTCCTGAGCCCTGAATTTATGCAGTTTGAAAGCGTAAAATCTATAATCCTGTATATGCCTCCGAAAGGCACAGCGGGCTTAGTCCTGTCCTTAGTAAGCGGATAAAGCCTCTCTCCTTTTCCTCCGGCCATTATAAATGTAAGCACGTTTCTCATAGAGAATTTATTTTACAATACCCGTGAATAAAATGCAATTAAAATCAGTTTTGAATATGTTGACTATGGGAGTTCGACTCCCATAATAAATACTCTTATGGCAATAAGGCAGATTCAAGAAGGGTTTTGGTGTATTGATGCTGAGGGTTTTTAAAAACATTTTCGCACGAGCCGGATTCAATAAGTTTACCTGACTGCATAACCATTACCCTGTCGCATATGGAACCTATGACTCCCAAATCGTGGCTTATAAATAAGTAAGTAAGGTTTTTTCTTTTTTGCAGCTCTATCAAAAGATTCAAAATCTGGGCCTGCACAGATATATCAAGGCTTGACACAGGCTCATCGCATATTATAAATTCCGGATCAGTAGCAAGGGCCCTTGCAATGCCTACGCGCTGGCGTTCCCCGCCTGAAAGTTCCGAAGGCAGCCTGTTTAAATAAGTTTCTCCAAGGCCTACTGTTTCTAAAAGCTCTATGGCCTTGCTTTTGCGATTATTCTCAGGAACATTTTTATGTATATCATAGACCTCTTCTATTACTTTACCTATCTTCATCCTGGGATCCGAAGACGCATATGGGTCCTGGAATATTATTTGCAGGCCCTTGCGCGCTTTTCTCATGTCATTGTGCGAAATGTTTAATAAATCTTTACCTTTATAAAAAATGCTGCCTTTATCCGCGCCGAGGAGGCGCAGCGCCAGCTTCGCGAGGGTGCTCTTGCCGCACCCGGATTCCCCCACTAGCCCCAGCACCTCGCCTTTAAAAACAGAAAAGCTCACATCATCCACAGCTCTGACCCTGTGTTTCTTAAAAGTCTTGCGTAAATTATCTATCTTTAACAATTCCATAGATTAAACCTTTCCACCTCGTAGGCGGGGTTTAAACCCCGCCTACGAGGTGGAAATTTATGCATCTTGAAAAATGACCCTGATTAACTTCATCTAAATCAGGTTCTCTTTCTAAACACTTATTTATCCTAAATTTACACCTTGGATAAAATTTACAGCCGCAGGGCAATTCAGAAAATAACGGCGCCCTTCCGCCTATTGCGTTAAAAACCTTTTTTCTATGCTCTAACGAAGGGATTGAGCCTATCAGGCCTATTGTGTATGGATGGGCCGGGCTGGAAACTATTTTCCCCTTTGGCCCGCATTCAATAATCTTGCCTGCGTACATAATAGCGATCTTATCAGCTATATTAAAAACTATTCTTAAATCGTGGGATATGAATAAGATTGCCAGGTTCATCTTATTTTTTAGTTCCATAATAAGGCCCAATATCTGGCGCTGCACAGTAACATCAAGCGCGGTAGTCGGTTCATCCAGCACTAACAAATCCGGCCTGGATGTAATCGCCACTCCGATCATAGCGCGCTGCTGCATCCCGCCTGAAAGCTCATGTGGATACATATTTTTCCTGCCTATAATTTTTTCAAGCCCCACGCTTTTTAAAATCTCTGCGATCCGGCTATCAGGATTATCTTTTTCTTCCAGCACTTCCCGTATCTGCTCATATATTGTAAAAACCGGGTTCAGGGAACTGAACGGTTCCTGAAACACATATGAAATCTTTTTGCCCCTTATATTTCTTAATTCCTCGGAATTTAATTTTAATATATCCTTGCCTGCAAATAAAATTTCTCCGGCACTGATATTGCCTTTCCGCTCAGGTATAAGTTTTGTTATGCTTAAGCCCACTGTAGTTTTACCGCACCCTGATTCGCCTATGAGGCCCACGCACTCGCCTTTATCTATATCAAGATCAATTCCGCGCACAACCTCTACCAGACGATTATCAGATTTATAATTAATTTTTAAGTTTTTTATCTGCAATAACATATTATGTAGGGGAGGGTTTCAAACCCTCCCCTACCTCAATAATTTTTCCCTGATTCCTTCACCCAATAAATTATACCCAAGCACTGTTATAAAAATCGCCAGGCCAGGGAATAACATCATCCACCAGCTAGCGCCCATCACAGCCTTGCCTTCGCTCAGGATATTGCCCCAGCTCGGCGTAGGCGGTTGGACACCTATACCTAAAAAACTCAAGCTCGACTCTACTAAAATAGCTCCTGCTATCCCCAGGGTAATGCTTACCAATACCGGCGCCATTGCATTAGGAATAAGATGTTTTGCGATTATTCTCAGGTCACTCGCGCCTATCGCCCTCTCAGCGTATATAAAATCTCTTTCTTTTAAACTCAATATTTCAGCCCGCATAAGACGGGCCATACCCATCCAGCTCGTGGTTCCTATTACAACCATTATATTTATTATGCTAGGCTCCAGGAGCGCAATCACAGCCAGTATCAGGAAAAATGTCGGAAAACAAAGCATTATATCTATAAATCTCATAATAACAGTATCTAGCCATTTACCGTAATAACCTGCTATTGCGCCAAGCGCTATCCCTATCAGCCCGGCTATACCTACTGCTATAAATCCCACCATTAAAGATATCCTGGACCCGTAAACCATTCTTGAAAATAAATCCCTGCCCAAACTGTCTGTGCCGAAAATATGCGAGCTCGAAGGAGGCGTAAGTATATTCTCAATATCAATCTGCCCGGGATTATAAGGCGCTATCGTAGGAGCAAAAATAGCTATCATTATAAAAAATACCACAATCCCCAATCCAAACAAGGTCAATTTATTCATAGGTTATCTTCTAATTTTATCCTTGGGTCCACTGCCGCGTATGAAATATCTGCCAAGAGATTTCCCAGAAGCGTAAGAACAGCTCCCATAACCAGCACCCCCATAATCACCGGATAATCCCTTGCCATCACTGACTCATAAAAAAGCCTGCCCATTCCAGGGATACTGAATATTGATTCAAAAATAACACTGCCGCCTATAAGCCCGGGAACCGATAACCCTAAAATAGTCACAACAGGTAAAAGCGCATTTTTTAACGCATGTTTATAAAGGACTTCTTTTTCCGTTAAGCCTTTTGCCCTGGCAGTCCTGATGTAATCCTGTTTTAAAACGTGCAGCATACTGCTCCTCATATATCTTGAAATCCCGGCAAGGCCTCCGAAAGCTGAAACCAGCACCGGCAGTACAAGATGTTTCGATACATCAATAATCTTTTCAAAAAATCCGAATTTTTCAAATTCCAGAGACTTAATCCCGGATATAGGCAATATTCCCCATCTCACTCCTATGTAATCCATCAGGATCAAACTCAACCAGAAAGTCGGCACTGCAAAACCTGTAAATACAAAAACTGTCATAAACCTGTCGTAAAAACCTCCCTCTTTAACCGCTGAGCTCACGCCTATGGGTATGCCGATTACTAGTATCAGGATAATTGAAAATAGTTCTATGGTAAGGGTAACAGGGATACGCTCCATGATTTTCTGCATCACAGGCCTTGAATCCATAAAAGATATACCAAAATCAAACCTTGCGAATCTTTTAAGCCATTCAAGATACTGGATATGAAGCGATTTATCCAGGCCGTATAGATGAGAGATCCTCTCTCGCGCCTCCATTGAAACCTTGGGATTAAACTGCGCTTCCAGATCAGTAGGTTTCCCGGGCGCAATATGAATAACGCTGAACGTAATAATAGTTATGCCCAATAAAAGCACAACCAGTCCGATTACTCTTTTTAAAATATACTTTCCCATATTTAGCGGATGTAGCGCTGTTGGGCGCTAGGCACGTACCACTTGATGAAATTATATCCTATACCGCTGGCTGCGGCTTCAATGCCTTTAAAACGGCTGTTTAATATAGGCAAAGCGTCCGGAACAAATAAAAACAGGTATGGCTGATCCTGATACAGGATCTCATGTATCCTGTGGTAGATTTTCTTACGCTCTTCCTGATTAAAAGTCCTTCTGCCTTTTAAAAGCAAATCATCTACTTCGGCATTGCTATAGCCCACAAAATTAAACTCGCCTTGTTTTGTTTTTGAAGAATGCCATATATCATACATGTCAGGATCCATGGATAATCCCCATCCTAAAAGAACAGCCTCAAAACGCCTCTTATCTATAAACTCGCTGACAAATGCGCTCCATTCTATTATCTTTATCTTAACCTCAATACCTACTTCCTTAAGCCTTCTCTGGATTATTTCCAATACCATCTTGCGCTCGTCATTGCCTTGATTCGTAATAACAGTAAATGAAAATTTCATACCGTCTTTTTCCAGGATTCCGTCTGCGTCTTTATCCTCCCAGCCCGCCTCTTTTAAAATCTCCCTTGCTTTTTCTGGATTGTATTCCAAAGGCTTGACATCTTTATTGTACGCCCAGGATTCAGGTATAAAAGGCCCTGTTGAAACCCTGCCCAGGCCGAGAAGCACCCCTTTTATAATCTCCTCTTTATTTATAGCATAATTTATCGCCATCCTTACATTTACATCCCTGAATTTCTGGTCCTTTAAGTTATACCCCATATAAGTATATCCGAAACTGGGAAAATTAAACCTCTGAAAATTCTTTTTGAAAAATTCTGTTTCTGTCTGGCGCCTGAATTGTATGGGCGTCAAAGACGTATAATCCACTGCCTGGGCCCTTAATTCAAGAAACAGAGTCGCTGTGTCAGGTATGATCCTGTAGATATACCTGTCTATATAAGGCCGTCCTTCAAAATAATCGTGATTTGAAACCAGTTCCACTCTCTCGCCTGTCTTCCATAATTTAAATCTATACGGCCCTGTGCCGATAGGATTTCTGGCAAATTTTGTAGTATTAAGGCCTTCTTTTTCCAATAAATGCGCAGGCATAATATTCATGCCCCAGCTCGAAAGCCC
>ERZ1292640.2475-Hain-H43-02um-R1-2475-length-14747-cov-5_pt1 | contig 14747 bp, 14 predicted proteins | sample MGYA00564404_ERZ1292640 | MGnify/ENA primary metagenome ERZ1292640 (study PRJEB36523, sample SAMEA6512636) | groundwater metagenome | collected 2019-01-08 | study: AquaDiva: Metagenomics assemblies of 32 groundwater samples
CGCTTTACGTGCATCCTCGCGAGTGAATGTATTCCGACTGTTGAAGAGTGAGACTGGTGATGTTAATACTGCGTCCTTGCGTTTCGAGGTCGGTCCAAAATCAAATGCCTTTGCAAAATCTCCTGGCTCAATTACTAAATCCATAATTCTAGAGTAGAGAGGGAGTACAAATCTCAAAAGATTTCTCTGCCACAATCCTCTTCGTATCCAAACAAGTGAAATATTCTTATTTTTAATTCTTGTCGCAAAAACACCTGGGTACGGCACTACACCGTCAAAAGTTAAAACTTTTGCATCCGTTTCTTCGATTAAGGCTAGTAATCGATCGCGAACGTAAATATCCCATTTTTCTCGCGGCATCCATAATCGATCGCGACCCGGTATATATTCGCAGCGAATATCCAAAAATGCTGGGATTTCAGCGATTCCGCCAGCCATTGAAACAATAATTGGGTTGGCAACTTCTTTTAACGCCAATGCAACTGCGGTTGTACGGGCAAGGTGCCCCATCCCAACACCATTACTAGTGGCGAGAATGATTGTTGGCTTTGCCATAAGCCTTAGCCTAGCCAAATGCACTTGGATATTTGGAGCAGGGTTGGCCTATATTCAACGCGATTTTTGCTTACTTACCAGGGGGTTTTTAAGTACAGTATTGACTGTGACTAAGCCAGTAATAGTTTCAATCCGAGGGCTTACTCGATCTTTTGGAGAAATTCGTGCAGTTGTTGGCGTGGATTTAGATATTTTTGAAGGTGAATTCATCACCTTGCTCGGTCCTTCAGGCTCAGGCAAGACAACCGTATTGCGAATGATTGCCGGCTTTGAAAAACCAGATTCGGGATCCATAGTTCTTGCTAGTAAAGATGTTTCTCAACTTCCACCCTACGATCGCGACGTAAATACGGTTTTTCAAGACTATGCACTCTTTCCTCATATGGATGTTATTTCTAATATTGAGTATGGCCTTCGGGTTAAAGGTGTTGATAAATCATTGCGACGTCAACGGGCTATGAAAGCCTTAAAGCAGGTTCGATTAGAGGGTTATGAAAGTCGCAAGCCCGCCCAGTTATCTGGAGGTCAACGGCAACGAGTCGCTCTAGCACGTGCCTTGGTGAATAGACCATCTGTACTTTTACTTGACGAACCTTTAGGGGCACTTGATTTAAAATTACGGGAGCAGATGCAGATTGAACTTAAAGAGTTACAGCGCGAAGTTGGAATCACTTTTATATTTGTTACTCACGATCAAGAGGAAGCATTGACTATGAGCGATCGCATTGCTGTGTTTAATCATGGGCGTATTGAACAGTTAGGCACGCCACGTGAAATATATGAAAACCCGCAAAGTTTATTTGTCTCAGAGTTTGTAGGACAAACTAATAAAATTGAAATTGAAGGTAGAAAGGTAAATATTCGACCAGAATTTATTTCGGTTGCAAAAACCGCCCGTTTTGGTGATTGTTCGATACAAGGAACCTTGAGAGATGCGATTTTTGTGGGTGCCGTAACCCGATATTTAATTGATACAACTCTTGGAAGCACAATGATTTCAACAAATCCGACCGAGGACATCTCCATTGGTGAATCCGTAACCCTGTCGTGGGATAAGAAAAAAGAATTCTTAGTTCAATGAAGAGCTAAGAACCACATTCAACCGCTGAATGTGGACTGTATAGATGGAGGTACAGATGCAAAAGAAGCGTCTGTTTTCACGAATTGCTGTCGCATCCGTTGCAGCACTTATTCTCGCTGGATGCAGTTCAGGTAGCGACTCTGCATCCGAAGGCGGTCTGCCTGAAATAGAGATGATGCAGGAGCTTGGCGCAGGTGAGGGTCAAGTTAATGTGGTTGCTTGGGCAGGGTATGTTGAGAATGGTTCGACCGATCCAGCAGTTGACTGGGTCACTGGTTTTGAAACTGAAACCGGTTGCAAGGTAAATGTAAAAAATGGCACATCCTCTGACGACATGGTCGCCTTGATGAAGACCGGTGAATACGATGTTGTATCTGCCTCTGGTGATGCCTCTCTTCGTTTAATTTATGGCGGCGATGTTGCACCTATAAACACCGACCTAACTCCAAATTATGCTGATGTCTTTGAGAATTTGAAGATGCAGCAGTGGAACTCGGTTGATGGAGTTGCTTATGGGGTGCCACATGGACGTGGAGCCAATTTACTGGCTTACCGCACCGATATCGTTAAGCCTGCACCTACATCATGGGGCTCTGTCTTTGACGCTAACTCCCCATATAAGGGCACAATAACTGCATACGACTCGGCGATTTATATCGCAGATGCTGCCTTGTATCTAATGGCAACCCAACCAGAACTTGGTATTACGTACCCCTACGCCCTTGATCAGGCACAGTTTGATGCTGCGATTGCACTTCTTGAAGTTCAAAAGCCGCTCATTGGTGAGTATTGGGGCGACTACCTAAAGCATGTTGCCTCTCTCAAATCTGGCGCATCAGTTCTTGGAACTACTTGGCAAATAAATATTAATTTAGCTAAGGGCGAGAAGACTCCTGTTGAAGGAATCAAACCAATCGAAGGTTCAACGGGTTGGTCAGATACATGGATGGTGAGCAGTAAAGCTAAGAATCCTAACTGTGCCTACATGTGGATCAACCACATTGCATCACCTGAAGCAAATGCTGGAGTTGCTGAATGGTTCGGTGAGGCTCCTTCTAACGCTAAATCGTGCGCATTAACTGCTGATCCAAATCACTGCACAACGTTCCATGCAGCAGATGATGCATACTGGGAAGATGTTTATTACTGGAATACTGCAACTGAAGCCTGCCTTGATGGCCGGACCGATGTGAAGTGCGTTCCGTACTCTGAATGGGTGAAAGCCTGGTCAAGTCTACGTAACTCATAAATTCTGAGCCGGGTATGGGGCATTACCCCATACCCGGCCTTTTATTAGATAGGGGCAAAGATGTTGGATTCACTCGCAACTTCGATGCACCGTAAACCACGTCTTCGGTTGGCAGCTCTTTTAACTGCACCTGTTTTATGGCTAGTTGTTGCTTATCTAGGCGCACTAGCCACTTTACTTGTAACGGCTTTCTTTACCATTGATAGTTTCACAGGAAATGTCGTCAAAGAGTTTAACCTTGAGAATTTCTATGACATGTTCACTGATGCCGCATATAAAAATGTAGTTTTGAGAACGCTTGGAATAGCTATAACTGTCACAGTCATCTGTTCAATTCTGGCGATTCCTATGGCTTTTTATATGGCAAAAATTGCAAAACCAAAGTCGCAAAAACTCCTAGTAGCACTCGTTCTCACACCGCTATGGGCTTCATATTTAGTAAAAATATATGCTTGGCGCACCATGTTAGAACCAAATACTGGCGTGGTTGACTGGCTGTTTGGCTCTTTGGGAATTCACTCTCCTGGTTTTGGAGGACCAGCAATAATTATTGGGCTTTCATATCTATGGCTTCCTTACATGATTCTTCCAATTTTCGCCGGTTTAGAAAGACTTCCCAATAACCTCTTAGATGCGTCTGGGGATTTAGGAGCACATAATTTCTATACATTTAGAAAAATAATTTTGCCATTGATCTTTCCATCACTTGTAGCAGGATCTATGTTCACTTTTTCATTAAGCCTTGGCGACTACATTACCGCTCAGATTCTTGGGGGAAAACTGCAGATGTTAGGAAGTGTGGTCTACCAAAATTTCAGTATTAATCTACCTTTCGCTGCAACCATATCGATGATACCTGTGACTATTATGGCAATTTATCTTTATTTAGTTCGCCGAACTGGCGCATTAGCGAGCATGTGATGACTATTTCTACGCGCGCTAAATATGCTCTCATGGCGCTCATGGGAGTCGGGCTTGCCTTTATCTATATTCCACTTTCAGTTGTTGTTATCAACTCTTTTAATACGAGTAAGACCTTCTCATGGCCTCCATCTAGCCTTACAACTCTATGGTGGTCAAAAGCCGTTGAAAATACTGGTGTGCGTGAGGCGTTAAAATGGAGTCTTTTCGCGGGTTTAGCGGCAACTTTTATCGCCTTACTACTAGGTACAACTTTAGCCTTTGCTGTGAGTCGCTATAGTTTTTTTGGACGCGAAGTTATCTCATTGCTTGTCGTTCTTCCAATCTCATTGCCTGGTGTTGTAACTGGAATAGCGCTAAATAACGCCTTCACGAAGCAGTTGGGAATGTCTACTGGCTTACTTACGGTTGTAATAGGTCACGCAACATTTTGTATCGTCATCGTCTACAACAATGCGATTGCCAGATTGCGTCGAATGGGAACTTCCCTGCAAGAGGCATCTATGGATCTAGGGGCAAATGGCATTACGACTTTTCGTTTAATCACTCTACCGAATCTGGCTTCAGCTTTGTTTGCAGGAGGATTGCTAGCTTTTGGTCTCTCCTTTGATGAAATCGTCGTAACTACATTTACTGCAGGTCCAGGAATTCAAACTCTACCTATTTGGATTTTTAATAATCTATTTCGCCCAAATCAGGCACCGATCGTAAATGTTGTTGCTGCGACTCTGGTGGTTTTCTCGATTATTCCTATCTATTTGTCTCAACGTCTGAGTCAAGACTCAACCTCAGGCGGGCGCTTTTAACCTTGTTTATACCTAGTTACCCCATGAAGTGTGGAGTGGGCGACCCTCGGTATATCCTGCTGAAGATTGAATTCCAATAACTGCGCGCTGTGCAAACTCTGCAAGCGTGTTCGCTCCAGCATATGTACATGATGAACGTAGGCCAGCGATAATCTCATCGAGTAAATCTTCAACTCCAGGTCGCTGAGGATTTAAATACATACGTGAGGTTGAAATTCCCTCCTCAAATAGGGATTTTCTTGCGCGATCAAAGGCATCTTCACCTGTTGTTCGTGCTGCAACCGCACGCGCCGAAGCCATTCCAAATGACTCTTTGAACAATTTCCCATTTACATCGCTCTGCAAATCTCCAGGAGATTCATATGTGCCTGCAAACCAAGAGCCGATCATTACTTGTGATGCACCAGCGGCTAGGGCAAGTGCAACATCGCGCGGATGACGAACTCCTCCATCGGCCCAGACGTGAGCGCCTAGCTTTTTCGCCTCCGCTGCGCACTCAAGAACAGCCGAAAACTGTGGGCGTCCAACTCCAGTTTGCATACGGGTGGTACACATCGCACCAGGACCGACTCCCACTTTTACAATTGTTGCTCCGGCCTCTATCAAATCGCGTGTGCCATCGGCTGTGACAACGTTGCCAGCAACTATAGGAATTGATGCACCTAGAGCTCTAATTGCATGTAGCGCCTCGGTCATCTTCTTTTGATGTCCATGTGCCGTGTCAACTACTAAGACATCTGCGCCGGACTCGATTAGTGCAGCAGCTTTGGCGGCGATATCGCCATTGATTCCAACGGCCGCTGCTATACGCAGCCTTTTATTGCTATCAAGTGCGGGCGAATACAAAGTCCCACGCAAGGCACCAATTCGTGTCATTATGCCAACTAATTCGCCATTGGAAGAAACTACGGGTGCGAGTTTGTGGCGGTGGAAATTTAAGAACTCGAATGCCGCTCTTGCATCCAACGTGTCTGCCATTGTTATTAGCTCTTTGCTCATAACTTTATGGAGCTGAGTAAAGCGATCCACACTCTTACAATCCTCTTCGGTTACTATTCCAACTGGTTTGCCGTCATCAACAATCACAATCGCACCATGTGCACGCTTATGTAACAAGCTCACGGCATCGGCAACAGTTTGCTGAGGGTTCAACGTAATTGGAGTATCAAAAAATGTATGCCGAGTTTTAACCCACTTTATGACGCTATCGACGACGGCATGCGGAATATCTTGTGGGATAACCGTGAGACCCCCACGGCGCGCAATAGTTTCAGCCATTCGTCGGCCAGAAATTGCCGTCATATTTGCAACAACAATTGGAATTGTCGTACCTGATCCATCGTTGGATGCTAAATCAACATCCATTCGACTAGAGAGATCTGATGCGCTCGGCACCATGAATACGTCGTCATAGGTGAGGTCGTGAGTTGGGTTATTTATATAGCGCACGTACCGAAACTATACTCAGGTAGAATAAATAAATGACTGAATCCCTCATTTCCGCCCGTGGTCTGACCAAGAAGTTTGGCGACTTAGTTGCAGTGGACGGTATTGACTTTGACGTTTCAAAGGGTGAGTCCTTTGGCCTGCTCGGTCCAAATGGTGCGGGCAAATCAACTGTAATGCGCATGATTGGTGCCACATCCCAACGTGACGCTGGGGAGCTAACGATTCTTGGAAAGGATCCAGACAAGCATGGGCCTCAGATCCGTGCTCATTTAGGAGTCGTGCCGCAACAGGATAATTTGGATACTGAGTTAAGTGTTCTTGAAAATCTCTACATCTACGGGCGTTACTTTGGCTTACCCCGTGCCTTTGTTAAGTCAAAAATTGAAGAACTTGTAGCTTTTGCCCAATTAGAGGAAAAGCGAAACGCCAAAGTCCAATCACTAAGTGGTGGTATGAAGCGCCGTTTGACTATTGCCCGCGCCCTTGTAAGCGAGCCGGAAATATTGATGCTGGATGAGCCTACAACTGGGCTAGACCCACAGGCCCGGCATATTTTGTGGGATCGCTTGTTTCGACTTAAGGAGCAAGGAGTAACTCTCGTAATAACAACACATTTTATGGATGAGGCAGAACAATTGTGTGACCGACTCATTGTTATGGATAAGGGCAAGATCATGGCAGAGGGCTCCCCTTCCTCTTTGATTAGGGATTACTCAACTAAAGAGGTTCTGGAGGTACGGTTTGGATCAGATCGCAACCAAGAAGTAGGCGATGCGCTAAGAGCGATGTGTCAACGGATTGAAGAGTTGCCCGATCGCTTCCTAATGTATACCGAGGATGGCGAATCTCTACTTGAAAAGATTTATGCAAGTGGATTACATCCAAAAACTTCGTTAGTGCGCAGAAGCTCTTTAGAAGATGTCTTCCTGCGATTGACTGGAAGAACGTTGATCGAATGATGAGTATGACAACTATTCGACAGGGTTCTGCTCAACTCGTAAATTCAGAAAAAGTCAGATTACGCGGCGCTCTATATGTTGCAGAGGCACGTATCCACTCCATGATGAAATGGATCTGGCTGATTATTGGTATAGCCATCGCAAACCCTGTTTTATATTTAATATCCGTCGGAATAGGTCTAGGTGGTTTGATTGATGAGAGTGTCGGGGCTGCCGGAGTTGATGGGGTTAAATACCTGACCTTCTTAGCTCCTGCCCTGTTAGCACAGGCTGCGATACAGGGTGCGCTAGAGGAAACTGTTTACCCAACTATTGAAGGTTTCAAATGGAATAAGACTTTTTTCTCTATGAACTCAACACCATTGAGTGGAGTACAAATCTCAATAGGGGTATTTCTAGCGGCATTTTTCCGTACTGTATATACAGTTCTTTTTTACTTCGGAGTTATGTGGGCTTTTGGTGCCCTTGAATCACCTGCGGCATGGTTAGCAATACCAACTGCGATACTGGCTGGAACCGCATTTGGTGCGCTAATGCAGGCGCTAGCTGCGCGGTTGGAGAATGAAAATATCTTCTTTGTGATTTTGGGCCGCTTTATTATGATGCCGTTATTTTTATTCTCTGGAACATTCTTTCCCCTAACGTCAATGCCTTTTTTCTTGCAGTGGATCGGTTGGATTTCACCTTTGTGGCATGCAACTGAGCTTGGGCGATATTTGACGTATGGTCACGCAATTTCCCCGATGATGATGTGGGTTCACTTCCTTCTCCTTGCAACAATGCTGGTAGTTGGGCTGTATCTCTCTGCACGCATTTTCACGAAGAGATTGGCCAAGTAGATGTTTATTCCACTTGCTGTTGCAATTGCCGAGGCCCGCATGGGCAAAAGGGGAGAGCGCTATTACTCAGGTCGCGTGCCGCAACTTTTAGAACGTGGCTTTATTGTTTTTCGATCCTCGACGTGGATGATCGTCCTATCCGGTTTCGTGGAACCAGTTCTTTATCTGCTCTCGTTTGGATATGGAATTGGAATGCTTTTACCTACAATTGAAAGTGGTGGAGAGAGTATAAAATACGCTGTTTTTATCGCACCCGCATTGCTTGCAACGAGTGCAATGAATGGCGCTATTTATGATTCAACAATGAACGTCTTCTTTAAACTAACTCATGACCGGATCTACCATGGAATGCTTGCCACTTCTATGGGGCCACTCGATGTTGCCCTTGGCGAAATTGGTTGGGCACTTCTACGGGGATTTAGTTATGCGTCTGCATTTATGGTTGTTGTGATTCCTCTTGGATTAATTCCAAGTATTTGGGGAATTTTGGCTATTCCTGCCGCTGTGTTGATTGCATTTGGATTTGCATCCTGTGGAATGGCAATAACTTCTTATATGAAATCATTTCAACAGTTAGAGATAGTAAACATGTTACTACTTCCGATGTTCCTATTTTCTGGCTCTTTTTTCCCTTTGAGCGTCTTCCCACAGTGGCTGCAGTTCACTGCAAATCTGCTCCCCCTAACGCATGCCATTAATTTAGTCCGTGGTCTATGCCTAGGAAATATAAATATGGCGTTAGCCGGCCATGCGATGTATTTTGTAATTATGATTATTTGCGGACTTTTCTTTACAACTAAGCGATTAAATGCACTTTTTATGAAATAAAAAAGAAATTCCCGCGTAAACACGCGGAGTTTCAGGGGTTGCAAAAAAAAATTGGCATGAGATACTTAGTCCTTAGTTCGAAAGGACTAAAAAACGAACCGGGAGAGTACTTCTCAAACGAGTTTCAAACGCTGAAACCTTTGCCGTACAAGTTTTACAATGATTACACAAACCAATCACAAGGAAACTTTTAGATTCGTCCCTGCAACTTCAGTAGAAATTCCACCTGAAAGAGTTGCCGCCCTTTTGAAATCTGAATGGGAGTTATTTACCAAGCAAACTGGGAAGAGCGCCGAAGAAAGTAAGCGCTCTTTTAAATCCCTCCCTTTGGGAGTGACCTCCAGTTTCCAACACTGGGATCCTTATCCGATCTCAATTGTTAGCGCCAAAGGGGCGTGGATGACTGATGTTGATGGTCGCAAGCTCCTGGATTTATCCATGGGCTTTGGCGCCATGCTCGCCGGTCACTTAAACCCAACAGTTGTAGAGGAAGTGAAGAGCTCTCTTGAAACAGGCATGCTCTTCGTGACCCCATCCCCTATCTCCACCGATGCCGCTGAGCGTATTTGTCGCCGCTTTGTTATCGACCAAGTTCGCTTCACCAATAGCGGAACCGAATCCACAATGTATGCCGTTCGTACTGCTCGAGCAGCAACTGGCAAAGATGGGATTGTTAAAGTTGAAGGTGGTTATCACGGTAGTTATGACCCATTTGTAGTATCAGCCAAACCACCGATTAATGTGATTGGTGATGTTAGTGATCCAATTGCGTATGTTCCGGCAGGTATTGTTCCTGGAGATGTTCACGTAGTTTCCTACAACGATGCCGATGCGCTAGAACGCATTTTTGAAAAGAGCGCTTCTAAGATAGCCTGCTTTATCATCGAACCTGTAATGGAAAACCTTGGAATTATCTTGCCAGACGTGGGTTATTTGGAGAGAGTTCGCGAGCTCTGCGATGAATACAACGTTGTTCTAATCTTCGATGAAGTTAAAACAGGGCTAACCGCTGGACATCAAGGCGCAGCACAACGCTTAGGAGTCATTCCAGATTTGATTACTCTTGCAAAATCTATCGGCGGCGGGCTTACTTTGGCCGCTTTCGGTGGCAAGAAGAAGTACATGGACTTTGTCACAAATGGCAAGATGGCACATTTTGGTACTTTCAACGGCAATCCACTTGCCATGGCAGGTGTTCGCGCAGTTGATAAAATCTGTACCAAGGAAACTCTCGCAATTGCTGAGGCATTCAATCAGCAAGCGCTAGATCGTATTAATGAAATAATTGATGAGTACCAGTTGCCTGCACATACTGTTGGCTTTGGTGTTAAAGGTTGTATTACCTGGTCAAAGACGCCGCTTCGTAATTACCGTGACTACAAAGCCACGGATTTTGCAATTGCCGAACTCTCATGGCTTTTCTCACTTAACCGCGGAATCATTACGCCTCCGGGCCTAGATGAGCAGTGGTTAATCTCCTTAGCGCATGGACAAAATGAGGTAGATCTTCTCGTTGAAGACTTCCGCCTATTTGCTCAAACTTTGCGCGCCTAGCCTCACCCACCACGCCATCTGTTAGCCCCATCGGGGGCTTCAGGTGGCTTGGTGCTGCCTGGGGATTAGGTACTTGACAACGATGCCAAAGTGATGTCATAATGACACCATGAAGATGTCAAAATTTATCGAACTCTTATCGAGCGATATTAAGGCCCTGGGTAAGCTCGGTGGGCAAGAGCTAGATTCAGCGGTTTCACGCTTAATTCCTACACTTGCACCGGTTTTACGCACTCGTTTATTAGAGGCTCTTACTGAAATCGCAGAAGAGCTCAGCGAGCAACTCCCCGGTGCCCATTTAGAGGCTCGGGTTCAAGGCGATGAGATAGAACTCATTTATATTGAAGATAGCTCCGCGGTCAGGGAAAACCCAGCCGACCTAAATGCCCGAATCACCTTAAGGCTTCCTGAGGATTTGAAATCTCGAATTGAAAGTGCGGCCACGAATGAGGGCATCTCTTTGAATTCGTGGCTACTCAAGGCAAGTGATCGTAACAGTCTCTCCATCACTATCGGGAAACGACAACTAAAAGGAAAAGGAAAGAGCTAATGAAATTCCAAAAAGAGATTTTTACGGCAAGAGAAGAGAGTTTCGAGATTGAGAACCCCGAAGTTTTTCTCGAAGGTATTTCAAGCGAGATTACAATTAACGAGTCACACGATGGTCTGTGTCACGTCAAGATCCTTGCCAATTCAAAGAAAGCTTTAGAAGAGGCCGAGTTTGTTGAGATTAGCGCAGAGGTGGGCGAGTTGAATGTGCGCTTCCATAAAAAGGGACGTAGATTTTTAGGTATCAGTGAGGACTTATTAAAAGGCCTCTCGGCCGAAATAGCGCTTCCCCGTAGCTCTAAAGTCAGCATCAAAACAGTTACCGGTGATGTCGAAGTTAATCAAACTCTTGAAAGTCTACAGATTAAGTCTGTAACAGGTGACGTCGAGATTAGTCATAACCCTGCGACTACATGCATTGTCAAAACGGTATCAGGTTCTATTGCGACACACACTTTTTCAGCCTGCGATTACACATTAAAGAGTATTAGTGGTGACATAAAAGTTCATGTTGCTCCGGATTTAGAAGTTGACGTTGATGGAAACTCAGTAAGTGGTGATTTGAACTCTGAGATTTCGCTTGATGGTTCTAATGACTCATCAACGGGCAGCGGCAAAGTAGTAAGAATAAAAACCTCCACAATAAGTGGCAATTTTAATCTAGCAAGAAATTAACCAGGAGAGGAAATAAGCAAAATGAAAAATAACAAATACAATGGATGTCTGCATAAGAGCTCACGGTCAAATTCAAAGTCTGATCAACCAAATATGAGTAGCACTGATCTTCAATACTTATATGGCCTTGGACGAATTATTTAACTTTGATACGCCTTACTTATGATCGCTTTAGAGCTTTGAGAAGCAAGATGCCTATAAGTTTCTTAATAAAAATCAGAAGTTGTTGCGGTGAATTAACCTTTTTACCCTCACGTTTCAAAAAGTTTATAAACCGCGCACGTCTGAATTTTCTTCCACTATGTATTTCAATAAAGCTCTCGTGGGTTAGCCATAAAACACCCCACGTGGCTGAAAGATTCTGGTAAATCGATCCTGGAGTTGAGATTGAACGAGCTAAAGCAGGCTGAAAGAGCGCAAATGCACGTCTATCGGCTTTGGTCGCTAATCCAACCATTCCGTACTCTTTGGCAAGTAGGTAGTCGCACAATTGTTTCCCATCGAAATCGCCATCGAAATCGCCTTCAATAAAGAGATGGAATGGGATTGGTGCATTAGAAAATCGAGATAATATATTACCAATCTCCAGATTTTCCTCGCCAACCTCCTCAAAAGTGAAGTTACTTTCACTCTTTAGCCAGTTTAATATTTCGCGTAAATCTGCGTACTTATCAGTCACAGGAGAGTAACGTTTCTTTAATTGGCTCCAACTACCCAGCAATATGAAGTTAGCTTGGGTTCCCGGAAGTGAAGTTAATCGTGAACAAATACCCTTTAATTGCTGCAAATTGCAGGTTCTGACGTCGATAATCGCCTCGTATGTTGGGATCACCCACGAATTAGTGGCACGCGAACGAGTCTTCTTCATCTCCGGTATGTATTGGGCTAGCGATGGCTGATTATGTCGGTCAATTAAATCCTTATTTGATTCTACGGTGCTGTAACCCAAGTGCCAGGATAGAGCTGATCGCTCGGGAAGAATCCGGATACCCTCCATGAATAGGCGCCATCCCAATTCTGTATCCTCACCTGTCACTAAATCACGCCTATAACCACCAAGTTTTTTCCAGAGTGCGCTTTTAATTGAAAAGGTTGCGCCAACAAAAGATCTATAACCATCTAGAGCTGGGTGTAATAAATCTGAGGTTCGCTCAATACGCTGTTCCCAGAGATCTTTACCCCAACTCTCTGAATGCATATCCGCAAATTTTCCAAAATTAATCATTTCAAATGCCGTTTGTGGTGAATAATCCCACTTCTGGACAAAACGCTTCCAACCCAAAACTGCATAATCATCACTGTCATGATGCCACTTCATATGGTGGGCTAAGTGCTCTTTTTCAAAAACCATATCGGCATCAACAAACCAGTAAACATCGGCTTTAATTGTTGCCATCACATCATTAGTCGCCGCAGTTTTGCCCCAGCTGTTCTGGGTATTTTTATATCGAATTACCCTGCTCTTTTTGGGAGCGATTGCCGGAATTGCTATTGGTATTTCACTGCCATCATCGATTACATGCACACTCACTAAGTTCTTTGGGTAGGTCTGAGCGGCCAGAGATGCCATGAAGAGATCGAGTTTTTCTTGACCATCACGGCAAGCTGTGATGATTGCAACGGAAAGGGTGGGGGTTTTAACTAGAGCAAGATTTGCCGGTCTTTCGAATCTAAATATTGGTTGCTTTGTCATCGTGTACCAAAAATTTCATCCTGCCAGAGACCAACTACTTGTTGATTTGCATTCTTAAGATACTTTGAATAATTAGTAATATACGTATGAAAAGTAAAGCTTCTCCTATAGATGTAACCAGCACCAAAAGTTCGCCAGATTTTCCCACCATTTTCAGTGATACGACCAAGTAAGTATCTATCAACGGCAGTTGTACCGTTCCCAAACCACCCAGCGGATTCGCCAGCAGAGCGAGAAACTAAAATAGTTCCACCACAGACCCAGTCACTCCAAATCTCAACTGCCTGGGTTCCTTGAACCCCAAAGCGACGAACAGTTAAATCAAGTGGCTCAAGATAAACATAGTTCATTGCCCGTCCCACACCGTCTGCACCTTTATCAACTATTGCATCTACTAGATCACGTAAGTGCTCTGGTCCGTAATAATCATCGTCATCCATCTTGGCAACATAGTCTCCAGATGTTTTGCCAGCAAGGTCGGTCAATATAGATCCAAAAGTGGCTGTCTTGGCATATTTCTCCACTTTAACTTTAACTGCTCGTTTGTTTAATTCACTAATTAATAATTTGTGTTTGGCATTTAATTGAATTCCATGCAGACCTATTGCTAATTCAAAGTTATTCAAGGTTTGTAACTTGATTTGAGAAAGTATTGAGGTTAAATCGTCCGGTCTAATAGTAGAAAGTACGACAGATACCTTTGGATATTTTTTCATTTTTTTACGACGAGATATACGAAGATCTGAAATCGATTGTATCTCCTGAGAAAATGTTGTTGAGCGATTCAACGAGTTATTCTCACCTGAATGCATTTGGCTAGATTACCAAGAATGCATGCAAAGGTGTTCGTCTCATGAAGATTGGGTCAATCCTGCTAGGATTTCGACATGTCTCAAGGAGTTTCTACACCCAAGAAAAACAACCAAAGCCTTACGACCTTTAAAAAGCTTCTTTTGAATTGTAAGGCTCTGCCTAAATCCGGGATTTACTTCATAAAAGAGCGGCTCGGTAAGGTAAAACCGGTGAAATCAAAGCTGGTTTTAGTCATCTCTTTCCCGCGCTCAGGCACGCATGCATTGGGTAGTTTGGTTTCGCAGGAAAATATTGGGTTTAGGTACCATGGGGAGTTCTTTGCTTTCAATCACTGGAGTTCAGTGATTGAACGACTCAATCGCTACTACCCATTTTTCTCCTTTCGGTTTTATTTGAACTTTAAAACACAAAGGCAAAAATGGCTTAAGTACCGATTTGAATCATCCACCTTAAGTGCAACTAAAACAATGAGGGCGATGAAGAAGATCCATGGAATTCACATTATTAAGGTTTTCCCTACACACCTATCGAATCCAGTTCTAGAGTCGATTATTGCCGAGCACAAACCTCATATTATTTTCTTACGCCGAAATCATCTTGATCGATTTGTTTCACATAAAAAGGCTAATAAAACTGGTAAGTGGCACACAGCTTCTACCGAGGGCGTAGAAATCGATATTGATGAAACTGAACTTAGTAAATTTATTGATGATTATGAGAAATTTTACAATAGGTACGTTCACTTTGCTAAAGCCCACGAGTGTGCTGTCTTGGAT
>ERZ1292640.2479-Hain-H43-02um-R1-2479-length-14743-cov-5_pt1 | contig 14743 bp, 18 predicted proteins | sample MGYA00564404_ERZ1292640 | MGnify/ENA primary metagenome ERZ1292640 (study PRJEB36523, sample SAMEA6512636) | groundwater metagenome | collected 2019-01-08 | study: AquaDiva: Metagenomics assemblies of 32 groundwater samples
GCATTTTAACTCTCTTGATGTTTGTCTCTGCCCAATTTCCTTTCAGTTTTCTCGGCGTGAATCTCTGTGCGAATCTTTCGCCATCAATCTTCTTCACAGTGCTATCAATCCAGCCGAAACACAATGCCTCCTCAACTGCGTCGTTGTAAGCTACGCTCTGTTTACCCGTGTGAACTTTAAAATAAACAAGCCATGCATCTTTTTCTTTGTTATGATTCTTTTCGAGCCATTTTCTCCATTCGATTCTGGTTGTTGCATGGACAAGGTTCGTTATTTTTGGCATCCTTAAGAATAAATTAACTCAATTAAAAAAGCTTCCTAAACATTTAAAAGACTATGCAATTACCATACACCGTCCCTTTTGCGGGGGTGGCAGAGCCTGGTCAAATGCGCTAGCTTCAGAGGCTAGTCCCTTAGCGGGTCCGCAGGTTCGAATCCTGCCCCCCGCATTTTTTCTCGAAAAAATGAGCAAAAAAGGAGTGTGGCGTAAAGCCACACAAACTAAAAATCTGGTAAATAGCGCCCAGCGTAACGCTGGATATACCAAAAGTCGAGCAAAACCTTCAAATAATTATTTCTTCAAAGAAGTCTGAACTCTAGTTCCAACCTTAACGCCTTTTTCTACAGCCTCTCCTGCATTGACCTCGAGAACATACTTCGCAGGTTTAGTCGAATTATAGAGCTGGCACGGGTCAGAAATGCAGGGTGTAGCAGTCTTAACAACTGAAACAACTCTCCAATTGGCATCAATGAAAATCATGTCTAAGGGAATTTTTGTGTTCTTCATCCAAAAAGTCCGTGGTTCCGAATCATTAAAAACGAACAACATACCTTTATTTGCCGGCAAACTTTCGCGGAACATCAATCCTTGCTGCTGCTCAGCTGGAGAATCAGCTATCTCAGCGACCCAGGTCTTGTCATTGACTTCGATGACGATTCCTTCCTCACCCTGAATTCTGCAACCTACGAGCAAAAGTAAAAGAATACAAATGCCGATAATTTTAATCATGGATCTCCGTTCTAACTGCAGATATATAAAACTTGTTTACTTTTTCATCTTTGCAGCGAGCATAATGCTGATTCTGTAAGCCAGCAAAATTGCATAGTCTACGACAAAGATAAAAATGAAGTCTTCAAGAGGCATGAATCCGATATTTATACCCAGCATCTTGCTGTCAGCATACCTCCAATGGCCGCGCCAGATGGCAAGCTGGTCCCACAAAATGCCGATGAAAAAAGCGCTGCCCCAAAATAAAAGCATCTCTGTTTTGCTTCTGAAAAGCTTAACTTTCGCCACAAAATGGATGCAAACAAGAAATAAGAGAAAAATCAGTTCAAAGATGAAATACTCCATAAGCGAGATTAATAGTAAACATTTAAAAATGTTTTACTAATCTCAGAGAGCATGCCTCCGTAGCATAGTAGCTATTGCGTTACCTTGGTAAGGTAAAGGTCGCGAGTGCAACTCTCGCCGGAGGCTGTTTTTCTTCCGTAAGTATTATATATTCTATTGGCCTTATCTCACTCATGGTTTCGGATACTATCACAATCCAGCGCTCAGAGTACGAGCGATTGAAAAAGCTTGAAAAAATCGATCATGAGCTTATTTCTCAGTTAGTGGAGAGTCTTGAGGACGCTAAGCACGGCCGTATCCGCCGTGTTGCTTAATGGCTTCTTTTATAACAGAATAGTATTCATTCAAGTTATTTCTTATTTGGTCAATAGTTTCTTGTTGAGTCTTTTTGTCGCTTATTGCAACCATCAGAACAGCGCCTACATCTTCGTAAATCAAGAAATAAATTCTTTTTCCACCCACTTTTTTCTCTCGGAAAAACTTATAACCAAGGGGATCCCCAACATGTGGGTTGCTGACTAATTGTTTCTTTTCAAAATTTACCACTTTATTCCGTTCTTCAAGAGAGAGCTGTTTTAAGAGTTCTTTATCGAACTTTTGAGTTCTGAATATCGAATACATGAAAATGTTAAAATTAACGGGGTTTAATAAATATTACAGTTTCTTAAGCGCGATTCTCGCCCGAGGCTCGTTTTTTTTAATTTAAAGAATTTTAATTTTCAGGAGATAATCGAGGAAATACGTCTGCATTCACTCGCATCTGCCAGTCTGCATAACGGGTCGGCATTCGTGTGAGCATTTCCACATCCATCTTCACGTGCGTGCTGATGCGTGCGTAATTTCCTGCCATTCCCTCTTCAAATGCGTGAAGTTGCTCGGCAATCGGGAAAAGTGCGAATCCGCTTTGGTACGCGCCGCTTGCATTCATGAGCGCAGTTGAAGTATCATCGCTAAGAAATTGTGTGCCTTCCTCTCGAACTATTCCAATAAGGGGCACTCCCCCGACTGTGTATGCGGTTGTTGCAGAAGTATATGCATTCACCACGAAATGAGCCATTTGAGGAACTGATAGTTTAGTTGTATCGACTCCGCTGAGTTTCAAGCCGAGCGAGCTAAACACTGCTTCTTTTACTGAACCAAGTTCCATGTGAGCGGCGTCGTAATTGACAAAATTGTGAGGGTAAATGATGGCTTGACGAATCCGATTTTCTTCATTATCAAATCCTACAAGACCGAAATGTGTATTTTGCCTGTAGTCATTTACTGACTGTTGCTTCAAATTTTGAATGCCCTGCGTTGTTTCAAAATCCAAAATTTGTGCTCTCCTGTTGGGTTCGGGATAAGCACTACTAATTTTTTGAGCCTGGCTTGTTATAGCTGATAAATTTCGGGCATCGAGTCTGTCGATTTCTGAGCGCAGATATTCGAAAACCTGTTCTATTGCGGCATCGTATGATGATGATTGTGCCCTATTGAATCTTCGGGTAGTTTCGCGAATTATTCCTTCCTCGCCTATTCCGAACAGGACCGATGGGAAGGCGCCTTGTACTTGTCCTGCCTTTCTCACCGAATCGCTTATGTTTTGTCCATTCAGTTTTCTAGTATCAATTAGAACTACTGCCTCAAGCCCGTTCTGGAGAGAAATTCCAATAGTCATAAGTGGATAAGGGTGTTTTCCTCTATTTAAATCTTTCTAAAATGTTGCTACTTTTAAGTGGTTACCTTTGAACAATGGTATTGAGCTGGAACTCTTTTTCTCGCCGGAGGCTTTCTTACCCTTTATTTTTCAAATTCAAAATTTAAAGGGTAAATCTTATATATATGTACCTATTAGTTACATCTTGATAACAATGCCGCAATTGATAAAAAAGCCAAAAATTGCTCATAGCCCGACATTGGACACAATTCTTATGGTGGAAGAGACTATTAAAAAAGCAAAAGGAGTTATTTCGGTGGCTGACTTGAAGCGCTCATTGAAAAGAAAAGTTAATCACAATACACTAAAAGTAGTCCTTGCATATCTTCAAAATAGCGGAAAAATTGAGTTCACCCCAAATGGAATCGTCTGGATTTTCATGTCAAAGGAAGATATTTCAGGAATTCTAGGCACTGGCAGAACATGGACTTGAAAGATAAACAGAAAATTGTTAAAATTGTTGGGAATGCAGAATCTGCGTTTGAAAAACTAGAGAAAAATGTCAAAGAATTTGAGTTTCAAGGCAAAACTCCTCCAAAAACAGACAAGCAGCTATTGAAAAGCATTTATCATTCGTTAGACTTGTTGAAAGCAGACCCTTTTGCAGGGCAGCCAGTCGCTCATAAATTGTGGCCTTCAGAATTTGAGAGGTTTCCGAATCTATTTAGAATGGAATTGACGCAATTCTGGAGATTACTCTATTATGTTACAGGGGATGAAGTCCGCATCATCTCAGTTGTTTTTGAGATTGCTGACCATAAAGAATACGATAAAATATTCGGATATAAGAAAAAATGATGAGTACTGAGCTCGCAGCTTTCATCTCTGCTGGAGCCTTATTTCCTTCTTTAACCAACTGGACACTTAAACATTGAATTATTAAAGTATTATTTCTTCCAAACTAATGGTGATAAAATGAAAAAATTCATAGTAATTGCTTACGCTCCTTTTTCGGCTGTTGAAATGATGTCAAAAGCAACACCTGAGCAGATGAAGAAGAGCATGGAACCCTGGATGAAGTGGATGAACAAAGTTGGCAGCGCCCTAGTTGACATGGGAACTCCTCTCGGCAATGGCCAGAATGTTTCAAAGAAAGGAAACTCGCCAAGCAAAAAGAATGTAGCTGGTTATATGATGATTCAGGCTGAAGACATGAAAAAAGCCCTATCACTGGTAAAAAATCATCCTCATCTTGATTTTGATGCAGCATGCGAGATTGAAGTTTATGAGTGCATGCCGATGTGATTTTTTATTTTTTAAAATTGATAACAAAATTTAGAACTTTGAACTAATAATTACGCGCTTGGACTCATCTATTTTGTACGAAATAGTCTGAGAATAGGAAGATTAATTTTTAATATAGACGATAATTACCCATGATAAATGATAACAATTGCAAGTTTAAGGGAAAAAATGGCTCAGTTAGGAGAAGAACGGCACTGCATTACTCCCGATGATACGCTAAGCCCCTATCTCAATCCCCCACATAATAACTTTGCGCCAGGGAGACTCGAAGACATAGCATTTGCATACCACGAGGCATATCCTGAAGTCTTTCCAAAAAAAACAGGCTTCATGGGAGATAGTGAATACTCTTGCGGGGGTGACAGTTTTTGGGAAAAAAAGTTTGAACGTGTTTATTTTAGCGAGGGACACTTTGATAATCAAGGTTTTTTCCATGCCCCGATTGCTGTTTACAAATCGGGCAATAAAACGCACCCCCAGTATGTCTTGTTCCAGCAAGGAAATTACCAAATCATCAATGGCAGGGAAGGTGGAAGTTTAGAGGAGGGAGAAATAATTCTTTATCGGGGGATTGGCTCTGCAGAATTCGAACCGCCTGAGCTCGATGAAAGCCGCAGGCAAGCATACCTGGATTTTCTCGCAGGCTCTTTCGCAACGCCACTTGTCGCACTTGCCTACAACAATGTATCCCGCTCTGAGAGTAACCATGTAAAAATCGATTATGACCATCCTGTCATCAAGAAGTTCTATAATCCCGGCGTACACTTCAGAGACATTGAAAAGCCTTTCTCACAGTATAAAGTCCAAAAATTCGGGCCTAATTTTGTGACATTTGAGACGCCGCTTGACAACATAAGGATATGCACACAATGGACTGGCGAAGGAGAAATCAAACTACTTGATCCGGCACGCGCTCAGCGCATAGATTAAATCCTGAAGATTTCCTTTAATCCTGTTTTGACTGAACTTGCTACCGCCTTGTTGACCGTTCCAGCGACATAGAGAACCAATGTCTTGTCTGCAGTAAACAGCTTGTTCGGCCGTATCACGCTGTTGACAGGAAGCGAGCCTGAAGAGAAATCCGATGTTCTTAGTGGCACGCTATAGGCGTCGAAGCGTGCAACGCTTGTAATTTGGCAAAGTATAATATCTTCCCCATCCAACGAAGCAAGTACTAGCGCCGGCCTTCGCTTTTGCCCTGAAAGGTTGGAAAAAGGAAAAGGAATGACAACAACATTTCCTTCAGAGATTTTTCCAGGCTTTTTCATCTTCTTTGCTCAGCCAGTCTTTGGCAAGCGATTTCTCACTGGCTAATGCTGCAAAGAATGACTCAGTTCCCTTATTTAACGGACGTATCTCTATCCTGTCGGCAAAGGACAAAATGGCAACTTTTGACCCTTCGTAAAATCCTTTGAGGGACCTGATTTGCTTAGGAAGCGCTATCTGCCCCTTACCAGTTATTGTCGCTGTTTTGATTCCTATCATGCTTACTTGTAAGAATAGTAAGAAAATATAAATCTTTCGCTATCTTGCGCGTTTACTTACAAGCTATTCGTCGGAAATCCAGTCGCAGCATCCGCCAGCTCGCCGTAGCCTTCCACCACGGTTGGGTGCGGGTGTATGATGAGCGCTAAATCGTCAAGTGTTGCGCCCATTTCAATTGCAAGAACAGCTTCTCCTATGATATCTGCTGACCGCGGACCTGCGATATGGACACCTAAAATGTTCTTGTTTTCGTCGAAAAGCACTTTGAATATGCAACCTTCTCCGCCAAGTATTTTGACTTTTGCGAGTGTTGCAGAATTGAAAGTTTTGATATCATATTTTATTCCTTTCTGCTTTGCTTCCTTTTCAGACAAACCTACACCTGCAATTTCAGGGTCTGAAAATATTGCGTAAGGGATGAAGTTGTCGAACGCGCTTCTTTTTCCAGCGATTATTTCTGCAACTATTTTTGCCTCGAAAGATGCCTTGTGAGCAAGCATAACTCCGCCGATGACGTCTCCTATCGCGTGTATTCTTGAATCTGCTGTCTGGAATTTCTCATCCACTTTTATGAAACCTTTCACATCAAGTTCCACTTTGGTATTGTCTAGTTCAAGGTCCTGTGTTGATGGAACCCTACCCACTGCAACCAAAACTTTTTCAGTTTGGAATTCTTTTTTCCCTTCCGGCGTGTTCACAATTGTTTTTACCGAATTGTTTCCGGCAATCGAACTTTCTACTTTTGCGTTGCAATAAATTTCTGCACCGAATTTTTTGAGTTGCTTCGCCACCAAAGCGCTGAATTCCTCGTCAAGGAGATTAAGAATTGTCGGCAGGGCTTCCACAATGATGACATTCACGCCAAATTTTGCCATCATCTGGGAGATTTCAATGCCTATGTATCCTCCGCCGATGATTAGCAGTGAAGAAGGAAGCGTATCGAGCTCAAGCGCTTCATTTGAAGTGATTATCCGGGTGCCATCTATCTTTACACCTGTTATCTCCCGCTCCTTCGAGCCAATTGCAATTATACACTTCTTGAACTCAAGCGCGTTTATATCAAGGTGCTCGCTTTCATTACGGAGAGCAACCTTGTTTGAAGATTCGAAAAATGCATTTGCTTTAATCAGATTTATTTTATGGTGCTTCAGCAGCGTCTTTATTCCTGTGTCCAGCCCATCAACAATTTTTTGCTTCCACTGCCTTGTTTTAGAATAATCTATTCGCAGGTTGTCAAAGGTTATGCCCATTTCTTTGGCTCGATTAAATTCCTGGTAAAGTTCTGCAGCATGGATTAATGCTTTTGTCGGTATGCAGCCGTGATGTAGGCAGACTCCGCCTGTGCTTTCACGGTCTACAATTGTCACTTTTTTCCCAAGCTCTGCCAGTCTAATTGCAGCAGTGTACCCTCCCGGCCCTGCACCAATAATGGCAACATCAGTTGTTCCTATGGACTCGCCAATAACCATTATATCACGTCAACCTGCATTTTAGGGTCTGAAAGAAGCTCTATCATGAACTGCAAAAACCTTCCAGCATCTGCGCCATCAAGAATCCTGTGATCGAAAGTCAAAGATAACGGCATGAATTTCTGGGCGATTACCTTTCCTTCTGTGAGGACTAATTTCTCTTCAATTGCGCCTACCATCAGAATGGCTACGGCAGGATAGTTTATGATTCCTGCCCCTCCCTTCGCGCCGAAAGAACCAACATTAGTAATGCTGAATGCGCCTGCCGTTATGTCATTCGGGGACAATTTTTTATCCCTTGCTTTTTGAGAAAGTTCTTGAAGCGCCTTGGCCAGTTCTTTTATCGACTTTTGGTTGCAGTTTTTTATAACTGGAACAACCAGCCCGTATTCAGTATCTACAGCTATGCCTATGTCAACGGTTTTTTTCAGTATGAATTCCTGCGTAGCATCATCGACTACTGCATTGAATCTTGGGAAATTTTCAAGCGCATCAGCAGCAACCCTGATGATGTAAGCGAGGTAAGTGAGCTTTATTCCTTCTTTTTCAAGCTGTGACTTTGCGTTCTTGCGATGAGCTACAAGATTGTCTGCATTAAAATCAATTGCAACTGCAGCATGAGGTATTATGCGCCATGCAGTTTCCAAATGCTTCTTTATGGTTGCTCGAACTCCTTCAATTTTTATTCGTTCACCGTCGATGGAAAGAGGCTGCAGATTAATTGGCTGTGTCTGAGCCGTTCCCATAAGTTGATCAGCTCTAACGCCCAGTTCGCGAGCCTGCTGTCTCACAGATGGCGGCGCGCGTAATCTTGCCGCAGGCAGAGGAATATTTTTTTGCTCCTCATTTTCTTCTTTTGCTACTGCTTTCATTCCCTTGCTGCCCTGAATATCCTCGGCGGTTATCCTTCCATCAGAACCAGTGCCTTTTATTCTTGTTATATCGATACCTAAATCTCTTGCCAGCTTTCGTTCTTTTGGCAGAATTTTGATTTCTGAGTTTTGTTCAGATGTTTTTTCCTGTTGAAATTCTTTTTTTTCTGCAACGCGCGCTTGAATTGATGTTGATAAAGTGCCTTCTCCTTCAAATGTCACAAGAACCTCGCCCACTTTCACCATGTCGCCGCTTTTGAAGTGGAGCTTGATTATTTTTCCTTTTCTTGGCGAGGGAAGCTCAACTACAGACTTGTCGGTTTCTATATCGCACAATGCTTGGTCAACTTCAACGCTGCTTCCTTCTTTTACTTTCCACTCTATGAGCTTACCTTCGTGGATTCCTTCCGCTACGTCCGGCAACCTGAATTCAATTGGCATTTTTTCTCTCAAAATTTCATTAATTCTTTTAGTTTTGCTACTAGCATTTCGCTGTTTGGCCTGTAAAACGGCTCTGATTTTAGAAGCGGCACAATGATGTCTGGAGCGGCAACTCTTCCGACTGGGGCTTGAAGCGATTCCAAGCATTCCTCTTGGATAGATGCGGCTATTTCTGCGCCGAACCCGCCTGTCTTGATTGCTTCGTGGATTATTACTGCGCGTCCAGTTTTTTTCACGCTTTCAATTATTGTTTTTTTGTCCCACGGGCTTATTGAGCGCAAATCAATTATTTCGCAGGAAAAGTCAACCTGGCTTGCAGCATCCTGTGCTACTGGCACCATTCCGCCCCACGCAATAATTGTGATATCATTTCCCTTCAGCATAACGCTTGCAGTTCCTAAAGGAACTTCGTAATAATTATCCGGCACTTCCTGCCTAAATGCCCTGTAAAGTTTTGTTGGCTCGAGGAACAAAACTGGGTCTGGGTCATTTATTGCTGCCAACAATAATCCTTTAGCATCGTAAGGGTTGGATGGTATGACAACTTTCAATCCGGGAATGTGGGCGTAAATTGCTTCAAGGCTTTCGGAGTGGTGTTCTAAAGCATTTATTCCGCCACCATTAGGCGACCTGATAACTATTTGAGCAGTATAGAGTCCTCGCGACCTTGTTCGCATCCTTGATGCGTGAGATATTATTTCCTGGAATGCAGGGTAAATAAATCCTGAGAACTGCATTTCTGCTATCGGCTTAAGCCCTTTTATTGCCATTCCAACTGCTACTCCGACGATTGCTGCTTCTGCTACGGGCGTATCCATTACCCTATTGCCGAACTTTGCAAGCAGGCCGTCTGAAACTCTGAAAACTCCGCCGTCAACTCCAACATCCTCGCCGAGCATGACTACAGATTCATCTTTTTCGAAAGCAAGGAATAAGGCGTTGTTCAGGGCTTCGACCATGTTTCGTTCAGCCATTACTTAGCACCCCAGAATTTCATGAATTGCTCTTTTTGTTCCTGTAAATCTGCGGGGAGTTTTTCGTAAGTGTAGTCAAACATTTCGCCTGGATTTGGTTTCGGAGTTGCCTCGTAGGCCTGCACTGCTTCTTCAACTTTCTTTGTTGCGTCTGCAAGCATTGCTTTTTCTTGCTCTTCATTCCAAATTTCTTTTGAAATCATGTATTTTCGCAATCTTGGTATTGGGTCGCGTTTCTGCCATTCCTGCACTTCAGCCTCGCTCCTGTATTTTTTCCAGTCGTCAGCTGTTGTGTGGTTATCAAGCCTGTAGGTTAGTGCTTCGATGAACGTTGGCCCATCTCCTCTCATTGCCTTTTCAACTGCTTCCTTGACTGCTTTGTAAACTGCAAATACATCATTTCCATCAACTTGCAAGCCCTCAAAGCCATAAGCGATCGCTTTTTGCGCTAGCGTCTTTGCTGCAGTTTGCTTAGCTCTTGGGACTGAGATTGCGTATTGATTATTTTGGCAGAAGAATATTGTTGGTGTTTTGAATACGCCTGCAAAATTCATTGCCTCATGAGCTTCCCCTTCGCTTGTTGCTCCGTCTCCAAAGAATGCTATTGCTGCACCTTTTTCTTTTTTAATATTCATTGCCATGCCAAGGCCTACTGCATGGGTTAACTGGCTTCCTAAGGCTATGTTGACTGGAAGCACGTTTAAGGATGCATCAACTTTTGAGCCAGCTTCGTAGCCGCCCCAATACTTGAGAATTTGTACTAACGGTACTCCCCTTGCAACAAGGGCAGCATTTTCTCTAAATGTTGGAGTAATCCATATGTTATTTATTCCTTTAATCGCTTGAATTGCTGCTGCCTGGCTTCCTTCCTGGCCTCTTACTGAAGCGAAAGTGCCTAGTCGGCCCTGCTTCTGCAGGTTGAGCATTTTATCATTAAGGACTCTTGCTAGGTTCATATGCCAGTACATGGTTCTGGTATCATCATCGCTTATATTTGGCATAAGCTTAGAATCAACATTACCGTTCTCGTCAAGTATTGAGGTGTGCTTTATTGAGAACTCTCCTGTTTTATCTTCTGGCAATAAGCTTCACCTCTTTTTGTCTATAACTGCTGAAATGTATAGCTCTCCAGCCTTGTATGATGACCTTACTAACGGCCCTGATGCTGCGTATAAAAACCCTCTATCGTAGGCAACCTGTTCATAATATTTAAACGTTTCTAATGGGATATAACTGGCTACTGGGAGGTGTTTTTTTGACGGCTGAAGGTACTGCCCGATAGTGATGAAAGAGACTCCTTGAGCCTTAAGGTCGTCCATTGCTTTGATTACTTCATTTTCTGTTTCACCTAAGCCAACCATGATTGATGACTTTGTGTAGATGTTGCTGAATTGCTTGACTGTTGATAATACTGCTAATGATTGCTTGTAATTTGCTCTGATGTCTCTTACTTTCGGCGTTAGACGTTCAACAGTTTCAATGTTATGTGCAATGACATCAGGCTTTGCATCAACGATTTTTTTTATTAAATCTTTATTTCCCCTGAAGTCTGGAATGAGAATTTCTATTTTAAGTTCTGGAAGATTATCTTTTAGAAATGTTATGCAGTTGGCCAAGTGAGTTGCACCTTGGTCTTGCAAATCATCCCTGTCAACTGATGTTAAAACAACGTATGATAATTTCATTCTCTTTATTGATTCTAATAGTTTTTCCGGTTCTTCTTTATCTAATGGTAAAGGTTTACCGCTCGTCTTGACATAACAGAATCTGCAACCTCTTGTACAAGTATCTCCCATTAAAAGAAATGTTGCTGTTCCGCCGTTCCAGCACTCTGAGATGTTCGGGCACCTTGCTGCCTGGCAAACTGTTGCAAGCCCTTTTTCTTTTATGTCGCTTTTAATGGCTTGAAAGGTGTCAGTTTCTTGATAGCTGACTTTAATCCAGGGAGGCTTTTGAATAGATTCCATGCAATAAACAAGATAATTTATTGTTTAAAAGGGTTTGGATGATATACTCGGGGCAGAATATTGCCAAGCTGTAATTAATCGATCAATTAAAATACACTATTTATTTCAAATAAGAGTATAAATGTCGATAGAAAAACAAAGCTTTTGATTTTTTTAATATGTCTTCTTCTGCTTGATGTAAAAACGATAAAAGCGCAAGTTTTTGACTTTTAATAACTAAGTCATGTGTTAAATCTTTGAATGGCTCTTTTTCCAAGAATTTGGTCAAAATGGTTTTTTTTAAAGGAAATCGCAAAGGAATCAGTTGCAGGTTTGCCTGATTTCTTAGTAATAAACTCTACTAATGCGTTTTTTGTAGAGTCTAAGTCAAAATTAGACGGTATTAAACCAATTCAGAAAGAAATCCATGCGAGAATAAAGGAAAGAGGTTTTGATGTTGAGATTTTTTGTTTGCCTATCGACCAAATATTGATTAGTTACGGGAAGGGCAGGAGATACCATGCGGAACTAGCTTAATTGGTCAATTAAAAGACGGTTTAATTCTGAAAACAATTAAAAAGACAATAGAAAATATGAAATTTAAGGTATTAATGGCAAGTATTGCGAAAATAATGGTATTATTGATGTTGATATTATTGATAGAAGGGTGTAATCTTATTCAAAATCCGTTGAAAGCCAATAACATAAAGGGTTCATTTGCAGATAATAATCCTAACAATAATATTCAACCAATCAAACGCAGTCCAAGACAAGCTTCAGGGCAATTATCCGTTATCAAAATAGGCGACGTTCCAGAATACAAGGCAGCATGTGAGAAATTGTGCAAAAGTAACTTGAATACTAATACAGGGCTCTCTGAACGAGGTAAAGGTTATGCATTGTGGAAAGAAGATAGTACAAGTGAGTTGTTCGTGTCTTGTGCTTGTTCAAACGGAGGTTTATACACGATTTCAATATTAGATTTTGATTTGATTCCCCCTTTACTCCCTCCTCCACCCCCTGCAAAATTAGCACAAGGTTGCTCTAACAAAAATGACATTACAACGAGAGATGTTTCAAAAATTTTTAATGAAGAAATTCTAGGGGAGGCACCATTTTTTGAATTTGATTCTGCAACCGAAACACAAAATAAATATAAAATTGAAAATCGTTTTAACAAGGCTATTTTAATCAATTTTACCTTTCCGTTAATATATAAAAATCGTTATGCCACTGGTGAATCGCCCGGTAGACCATTTTCTTTGGAAATTGATGCTAACTCAAGAGAATATATAGAAATTCCACACCACCAAAGTGATTCGGAATTATCAATCAATTTGAAGACTATCGATTATATTCTATGCATTAAAAAATAAAAAATACCATAATATCATGGGCTCCAAGATTCTAATTCTCTTGCAAATGCTTTAAACTCTTCTTTTGCTTTTTCGCTTCTCCGAGCATATAAGACCTCGGGGTCTTCACCGCATTTTGTTTCAACGAATTGGCGGTTCGAATCATACACATTTACGAAACTTTTTCTGATGATGTTCTCATTTTTTATTATTTCTCCTTGTGAAACTGGAATTTTAACTATGTATGGAATATCGTTATTGAAAAGAGTGTTGAGATTATCTAGGTTATATAGGCTATTTATGCTTGGGGCTTGTTGGTCGCAATAAAAGTTATTTCTATTTTCACCTGCTAACTTGCCTTTTCTGCAAAGGACAATTTCGTATGGCGAAGTCCATGTTTGGTTGGAAAAATAAGATACAGAAAATTCAATATCATTTTTACCAGTAAATATAATGCAGTCATTATACCCGTCAATATTTTGGGGGCACCTATAATTTATTTCTTTACTTGAATCAGACCGTATTATTCCATAGCCTCTTTCGCCTATAAGTAGCGTTCCAAGTTGAGGACACCCGTTGTTTTTACCAATTTGTGAAAGTGGTGATTTGCTGAAAATATTAGAGAAGAGGTCAAAAGGGTTTGAAGGAGTTAATTTGTTTGAATTTGAAGGCAATTCTGTGTTTTTTGAAATGTCGGCAAATAAATTTTGTGTAGAAGATTGAGTTATAATAGCATAACCAATTATACCGATTATTAAAAGTACCCACCAAGGCATTCCAAAAACCGAAAATCCTTCAAAATGTCCTCCAGTTACCAATATCTTACCGATAAAAGCTATTGAGAGACCGATTATCAAAATATTTAACCATTGGTCACCGATAGGTTTCCGGTTTAAAGCCCAGCTTACAATTGCGTAAGTCACCGAGTTAATAACAAAGTAAATTAGGAAATTATTAGATGGGGAAAAAAATATTTTTTTATGATATATGGAGTTTCTTGTAATAGTTGCTATAAAAGTGACGATTAAACCGACTATTGCAATTATTACGTAAGGGTTGGTTATATCTTGCCAGTTCAATAAAAGGAAAGCAACCGCTACGCTAAAAGAATGTATCAAAACCCATTTTATAAAGTGAAAAAACGGGTGATTGAACAGCACAGATAACTTCGTACCCCCCATATTCACGACTTTAAGACTGTAATTTAAATACTTATTCTTCACATTCCATCAATATCTCATCCCTTTTATTTTTATCTAGCTTTAATTCGGCCCAGTCTTGAAGTGCATCATAACATCGCTGGCACATGGTATTTTTATGAAGTCTAAAGTGTTTATTATGCGTTGCTGCCGAAAGTCCGATGGTTAAACGACTCTGGATTAAAGTTATGCAAGCGGATAGAAGTGAAGGTTTAAGCATAAATCGGTAAGAAACCTTTATATACTTTCCAGCCCCTTTGAAGAGGGGGAGAAAGATTATGAAAAAGAGAATAGCATCTAAAAGAATATTCGAGACTAGAGACGTCTCTAAAGATTTGGCTAAAATTTTAGTTAAAAACGATAAGCTGTTGAAAGAATTAGCTAAAAATTAGGAATTCTCTTTAAACCAGTTTAAAATCTCAGGAAGGATATCCTTGTCCTCCATTCTCCTGCTAGCTATACTCTTGAAAAAATTGACATGTTTCTGATAATCTGCAGCCATTATTGAAGGAGGATGATTATTCATAGCTAAAAATAGTAATGCGATTATATATCCCGTTCTCTTATTCCCGTCAGTAAAAGCATGCGCTATGAAAAAATATTTCATAAAATAGGCAGCTTTGTGAAAAAGCCTTTCTTCAAGGGGGCCAGTGTTGCCAACTCTTATTTGAACATGAGAAATCGCATGGTCGATGTCTCCCTCTTTT
>ERZ1292640.2480-Hain-H43-02um-R1-2480-length-14740-cov-11_pt1 | contig 14740 bp, 13 predicted proteins | sample MGYA00564404_ERZ1292640 | MGnify/ENA primary metagenome ERZ1292640 (study PRJEB36523, sample SAMEA6512636) | groundwater metagenome | collected 2019-01-08 | study: AquaDiva: Metagenomics assemblies of 32 groundwater samples
GAATTGGTCTCGATCGCATCGGCAACCGCGCGCGCCATTTCGAGCTGGCCCTGCCTGACGCGGAAGCCGGTCACTGCGTCTGCGAGTGGACCGTGAGCGGAGAATATCGTATCGAGATCTTGCATTGAGATGTAGCTTTCAGTCCGCATCGAGCGGACTCGACTGCGGAGCGTGGAGCAGTGCCTACGGGCTTTAGCCTGTAGGTGCGACCGCGGAGCTGGCGGAGCGCGTCGAAATAATCCCGCAGCCGTAACGCGCGCCTTCGCCGTCACATCCCCACAAGTGGGGCCCCTGCTCCTGGCTCCGACGCGCGCGCGGCAACGCGCTTTGAACAGGTCGTGAGTTTATCTCATCGCCGTGCCCGCGTCTTTGGCGAAGCCGCTTCCGCGTGCGTAAGCTATCCCCGTATAATTGCAGTAACCAGCTTCGGAGACGTAACGTAAGGAAGGCAAGCGGACAAGGAGACCGTCTATGGGTAATCGCGACAGACCGCGCAGGGAACCGAAAAAACCTAAGCAGCCGAAGAAGCCTGGTCCGGCAGTTCACGGATAACGTTTTCACTGCACCTTGGCGTTGCGCTGGCGCCTGACGTCGCGTTCTTCATTGCGGCGTGGGCGGCCTGGTCCCTCGCACGCCGCTCGCATCGCCTTTCGACCGCCATCTGGGCGCTGATCAAGACCATTTACAACCGGAGCGAGGTCTCTTATGATCGCGGCAATGAAAAAAACGATAACAATACTTGCAGGGTTGATCGCGTTCTCCGTCCCTCCCGCGCTGGCTGCGGACGAGGTTACGGATTCCGCCGTTGTTTCTTCCGTCACCGTTTCCGCCGAAGCCGGCAGCTATTTCGAACGCGCACGCGAGCTGGTAATGCACACGCTCGCACTGATCGGCGTCAACTACAAATACGGCGGCGGCTCGCCCGACAGTGGGTTCGATTGCAGCGGCCTGGTCAGCCACGTGTTCAAGGAAGTCATAGGCCTGACGCTGCCGCGCGACTCGCAGTCGATGAGCAGGGTCGGGGCGAAAGTCGACAAAACGGAACTGCAGCCCGGCGATCTGGTGTTCTTCAATACCCGCAGACGGCCGTTTTCACACGTCGGCATCTACGTCGGCGAGGAGCGTTTCGTGCATGCGCCAAGCCGCGGCCGTGACGTCGAGGTTTCGTATATGCGCAGCCGCTACTGGAACAAGCGTTACAACGGCGCGCGCCGCGTGAATTTCTAGCTACCGTTTCGTCACCGTCACCGTTTTCTCGGTGACCTTCAGCTTGATCGCGGTGATCGCCGCCAGCCCCGCTTTTTCCCCTTCGATGATGGCCTGATGCCGGTTGTCGAAATCCGTGCCGCGCATCGCACCGGTATCGGGACGGATCACGACGTCGGCCTCGCTCAGCTCGTAGCCCGCGATGCTTTGGCCCATGATCGCGAATGACTGCAACATGACATCGAGGCTGTCCCTGGTCTTGCCAAAGCGCGGATTATTGGAAATGTAGACCGCAATTACCAGGTCGGCACCCATGCTGCGGGCCGCGCGCACCGGCACCGGGCTTACCAGCCCGCCGTCGACATAATCGCGGCCGCTGATGGTGACCGGCTGAAACACGCCGGGCACGCTGCTCGAGGCACGCACCGCCATGCCGGTGTTGCCGGTGCGAAACACTACCGGCTCGCCGCTTTGCAGGTCGGTGGCCACCGTCGCAAACAGTTTGTTGAGCTTCTCGAGCGGCCGGTTCTGCACCGCTTGGTTCACGAAATTCTGCAGCGCCTCGCCTTTGATGAAGCCGCGGTCGGGCAGCGACCAGTCGGCAATCACCATATCGTTCATCTGCAATGCGGCGCGCTGCAGATCGAATCCGCCGTAGCCGCCGGCGTAGAGCGCGCCGACCAGGCTGCCGGCGCTGGTGCCGACGACGATGTCGACCACGATGCCGTGCGCTTCGAGCGCCTTGATCACGCCGATGTGCGCGAACCCGCGCACGGCGCCGCCACCCAAAGCCAGCGCGACTTTCGGCGGCACCCGCCTGACTTCAGGCTGGGACGGCGGCGCCACAGCCGGTACCGGCGTGGGCGCAGGGGCCGGGCTGCGCAGCAGTACGCTACAGCCCGCGAGCGCAACCAGCAACACCATGAGAATTAAACGCAAATCAGCAGTCCCAGTCGGAATATGATGTGACCGGTTGATTGTAGCGTCGGTTCAGTGGCGGACTCAGGCTGGATCCAAAACACTTGACAAATGATAGTAATTCTCATTAAATATGAGAACTATTCTCAGTAACAACCCAACTTTATCCTTAGATATATAACAGGATTCCTCAAATGTTCAATGACTTATGGAGCCAATTCAGATTGCCTGCGTTAATCTCGTCGGCTGGTGCTTTCTGCTTGCTGCTGCCAGCAATGGCGTTTGTCGCCGGAGTTTCGCAGCCGGCGTTCGCTCAGGAAAAGGTGCTGAACCTCTATTCCGCCCGGCATTATCAGACTGATGAAGCGCTTTATACCAATTTCACGAAAACCACCGGCATCAAGATCAACCGCATCGAGGGCGGCGAGGACGCGCTGATGGAGCGCATCAGAAACGAAGGCCCCAACAGTCCGGCCGATGTGCTAATCACGGTCGATGTCGGCCGTTTGTGGCGTGCCGAAGCAATGGGGTTGTTCGCTCCGGTGAAATCGAAGCTGCTCGAGTCCCGCATCCCGGCCAATTACCGCGATCCGAACGGCAACTGGTTCGGCTTCTCGACGCGCGCACGCATCATTGCCTATTACAAAGAAAAGATCCAGCCGTCGGAGCTGACGAGCTACGAGGACTTGGCCGATCCGCGCTTCAAAGGCAAGATCTGCACACGCTCAGCGAGCCACGTCTACAACCTCTCATTGATGGGCTCCATCATCGGCGCGCTCGGCGAAGCAAAAGCCGAAGCCTGGGCCAAAGGTGTTGCCGCAAATCTCGCGCGTCAGCCCAAAGGCGGGGATACCGACCAGCTGCGCGCAGTGGCCGCCGGTGAGTGCGATATCGCCATCAGCAACACTTACTACTACGCGCGGCTGCTGCGTTCGGACAAGGCAGAGGACAGGAAGCTCACCGAAACCGTCGGCGTGATCTGGCCCAACCAGAACAATCGCGGCACCCACGTCAACATCTCCGGCGGCGGCATGCTCAAGTACGCACCGCACAAGGAGGCGGCGGTCAAGTTCCTCGAGTATCTGGTGAGCAACGACGCGCAGCGCTACTTCGCGGACGGCAACAACGAGTGGCCGGTGGTGACTAGCGTTGCCAACAACAATCCGGCGCTGCAAGCGCTCGGCTCATTCAAGGCCGATCCGATCAACATTGCAGTGATCGGCAAGAATCAGCCGTTGGCGCAGAAGATTTTCGATCGCGTCGGCTACAAATAACGTTCGCCATCAGCGCGACCGGTCACGCGCTTCATCAAGCCAATGGGGCGGGTTGCTTGGGAAGTTCTATGACGTGAGACGTTTCGGTCCGCGTACGCGCAATGCGCAATGACAGCACGATCAGGGGCAGCAGGCTGACCGCGACGATCGCGAGCGCCGAGGTCGACGCTTCGGCAAGGCGTTCGTCGGCAGCGAGGTTGTAAGCCTGCACCGCCAATGTATCGAAATTGAACGGCCGCATCACGAACGTCGCCGGCAGTTCTTTCATCACGTCGATGAACACCAGCAGACCGGCGGTAAGCAGGCTGCCCCGCATCAGCGGACCGTGCACCCTGACCAGTGTGCCAAGCGGGCCGACACCGAGCGAGCGCGCCGCCTCGTCCATGCTTGGAGTGATCTTGGTAAGCCCCGCCTCCACCGTCTGCAGCGCAACCGTGAGAAAGCGCACCAGATAAGCATAGACCAGCGCTGTGATACTGCCCGTCAGCAGCAAGCCGGTGCTGATATCGAAATGCAAACGCATCCAGGCATCGACTGCGTTGTCGAGCCGCGCCACCGGCACCAGGATGCCGATCGCGATCACCGCGCCGGGAATTGCATAGCCAAGGCCGGCCAGGCGGTTGGCGGCGCGCGTGAGCGGCCCGGGACGCAGCCGCAGCGCATAGGCCATCACCAGCGCCAGCATCACGCCCGCCAGCGCGGTCACGCCCGCCAACGTAAAGCTGTTGAGCGTGAGCGTCACGAAACGCGCGCCGAACTGCGCGTCGCCTTCGGTGAGCGCCATGCGCAGCAGCAGGCCGGTCGGCAGCAGGAATCCGAGCACCAGCGGAACGCAGCAAATCAGCGCGGCCGCAAGAGCACGAATACCATGCAGTTGATAGCGCGCCGGGCGTTTGCGTCCGCCGGTGTTGTGGAAACGCGCGCGGCCGCGGCTGACGCGTTCGAGCAGCAGCACCGACACGACGAACCCGAGCAGCAGCGCGGATAATTGCGCGGCAGCCACGCGATCGCCCAGCGACAGCCATGCGTGATAAATTCCGGTGGTAAAAGTCGGCACCGCAAAATAGGAAACCGTGCCGAAGTCGGCCAGCGTTTCCATCAGCGCGAGCGTGGCGCCGGCAGCGATTGCTGGGCGCGCGAGCGGCAGCGCGAGTCGGAAAAAACTGCCCCACGGCCCGTAGCCGAGCGTGCGTCCCACCTCGATGATGCCGACCGATTGCTCGAGGAATGCAGCGCGCACCACCAGATAAACATAGGGATACAACACCAGTCCGAGCATCGCTATTGCGCCACCCACCGAGCGGATCTCGGGAAACCAGTACTCGCGCGCCTGCCATCCGGTCAACTCACGCAGCCAGGTTTGCAGCGGTCCGGTGAACTGCAGGAAGTCCGTATAGGCATAGGCCATGATGTAGGCCGGCATCGCGAGCGGAAGAATCAGCGTCCATTCGAACAGGCGCTGACCTGGAAAACGGCACGTCGTCACCAGCCACGCCGTCGCAACGCCGCCGAAAATCACCATCGCGCCGACACCCGCGAGCAGCCACAGCGTATTGGCGACGTACTCGGGCAACACCGTACCTGCCAAATGCGCCCACGTGCCTTGGCTCGGCACGAAAACATTGGCCAGCACCACGACCACGGGTACTGCCAGTAACACCGCGATTAACGTAGTAATCGCGGTCAGCGCGCCAACGCGGCGCAGCCGCAGGCCGTGCCAAACCCGGCCAGTCACCGATTCGATCCCAAGACCGTTCACGTAAAATCCAGGTTTTTCAGGTTTTTCACCGACTTGGCTGGCGAATTTCGAGTTTAGCAAAGCCTGGCTCAACTGGCAAAGTTAATGAGAATAATTCTTGATTAGGACGCCAAACGCTATAATGTGCCGTGATGGCTAATGAAAACATCATCGCGGCCGGTCACCCGCATGCGCTGGTCGCGATCCAGGGTATCGAGCAGTCTTACGGGCGCAACCGCGTCCTGAACAGCCTGTCGTTCGCGCTCGAGCGCGGCCAGATCGGCTGCCTGCTCGGCGCGAGCGGCTGCGGCAAAACCACGGTGCTGCGTTGCATCGCCGGTTTCGAGCCGGTTGCCGCCGGCGAAATCCGGTTGAACGGCGTACTGGTGAGCCGCAGGGATTTCAGCGTGCCGACCGAGCAGCGCCGCATCGGCATGGTGTTTCAGGACTACGCGCTGTTTCCGCACCTCGACATCGCCGCCAACATCGCCTTTGGACTGCACGGCACGAGCCGCCCGCAGCGCGAACTGCGCACCGCCGAGTTGCTCGACATCGTGGGTCTCGGCAGTTCCGGAGCCAAGTTTCCGCACGAGCTCTCCGGCGGACAGCAACAACGCGTGGCATTGGCCCGCGCGCTCGCGCCGCAACCCGAGCTGCTGCTGCTCGACGAGCCCTTCTCGAACCTCGATGTCGAGTTGCGCGAGCGGCTGAGCCTGGAAGTGCGCGACATACTCAAGCAGCAGAACACGACCGCGATCCTCGTCACGCACGATCAGCACGAAGCGTTCAACATCGCCGACGTGGTCGGCATCATGGCACGCGGCACGATCGAGCAATGGGACACGCCCTACAATCTTTATCACGAGCCCGCGAGCCGCATGGTCGCGGACTTCATCGGCCAAGGCACATTTCTGCCCGGCACGGTAGTCAACGGCAAGCTGGTTCAGTTCGAACTCGGCGTATTCCCGGCGAAATTATCCGGTGAGTGGTCGCGCGGCGCCGCAGTCGACGTTCTGGTGCGGCCGGATGACATCCTGCACGACGATTCCAGCCCGCTGCAGGCCGAGGTGCTGCACAAGGCGTTCCGCGGCGCCGCGTTTCTTTATACGCTGCGGTTACCCGGCGGCGGCCGGGTGATGTCGCTGGTGCCGAGCCATCACAATCACGCAATCGGGAAAAAAATCGGCATCCGGCTGGAGATCGACCATCTGGTCGCGTTCCTGCGCTGACGCGCGGTCGCCTTACTCGGACCGGCTGCCATGCCACGCGCGGCGCAGTTCCTGCGCCAGTTCATGCACGGACAGCGCGTAGTTGACGCTGCGGTTATAGCGCGTGATGACGTAAAAATTATTGAAGCCCATCCAGTAACGCATGCCAGTTTCGTCCTCAGCGCCGAACACGCAGACCAATGCATCCTCCGCAACCGGCTCGGCCGGCGTCACGCCGCCGCGACTGATCGCTGCAACTGTCGTGTGCGGTTTGAGCCCGCGCTCGAGCAGCAATCTGAATTCATCACCCGCTGTTTCCGCCTGCTCCTCGATCGTAACGATCACCGGCTCGCCGGCCTGCCAGCCGTACGACTTGTAGTAATTCGCGATGCTGCCAATCGCGTCGCCGTGGTCCCACAGATCGCGCGCGCCGTCGTTATCGAAGTCCACGGCGTAGCGCCGGTAACTGCTCGGCAGAAACTGCGGCACGCCGAGCGCGCCGGCATAAGACCCCTTGATGCGCAGCGGATTCAGGCGCAGCTCACGGGTCAGCAGCAAGAACTGCTCGAGCTCGCTGCGGAACAGCTCGGCGCGCAGCGGATAAGAAAACGCCAACGTGACGAGCGCGTCGAAAACATTATTGCCGCCGGTATTTCTGCCATAGGTTGTTTCGAGACCGATGGTGGCGACGATGATTTCTTCAGGGACGCCGTATTCGGTCCTGGCGCGCGCCAGCGTATCGGCGTGGCGTTGCCAGTACTCGAGGCCACCGCGGATACGCGCCTCGGTGAGCTGACTCGCGCGATACTCGTGCCACGGCCGCGCCGTGGCCGGCCGCGACATCGCCTGCAGCACCCCGTTTTGCACGCGCGCCTGCCTGAACCAGCGTCGCAATTCGCGGCGTTCAAACTGGTGGTCGGCGACAAGCTGGTTTATGAAGGATTCGATTTCCGGACTGAGCGCAGCGGCAGCCGCTGACGCACCACCCCATCCCGCGCACATTGCCGAGACGCCGAGCAAAAAAACCGGCGCGAGCCTGGCCAGACGGCGTAACAAACCGCAAGTCGCGCAACGCATGACGGTATTTGGTTTTCCGACGTCCGCTCAGGCGCCACCGGTGCCGGTGATGCTGGTGCCGCCACAAACGTACAATGCCTGCCCGGTGATGAAGCCGCTTTCGCGGTCGAGAAAAAACAGCACGGCGCGCGCGATATCCTCGGGGGTCCCGACACGCTTGACGAGCACACTGTCGATGACGGTCTGGCGTTTGGCACTGCCCGCCGGATGGCCAATGTTGAAAAGATCGCTCGCGACCGGGCCCGGAACGACGACGTTGACCGTAATGCCGTCGCCTCCCACTTCGACCGCCACGGTGCGCGCCATGCCGAGCAGCCCGGCCTTGGCGCTCGCATACACGGTGCGGTAAGTCTTGCCCATGATGGCGCGCGACGAAATGCTCACGATGCGCCCGAACTTCGCGGCCCGCATGCCGGGAACGAACGCCTGCATCAGCAGCATGGCCGCGCCGAGCGTCATGGCGGTCACGTACTGAAAGTCGTCGATGGTAGCATCCTCGAGCAACGCAGGGCGGTTCGCGCCTGCGTTGTTCACGAGGTAGCGCACCGGAAACTCCGCCGCAAGCTCGCGCGCAAGCGACTTTGTCGCCTCGAGATCGGTCAGATCGATCGGGCGAAAATGCAGGTTGGGGTGCTTGATCCTGGGCGCCGAGCGCTGCAGCGTGACGACCGTCAGCCCACGCTCGAGCAAGCCCCTGGCAACGGCTTCGCCGATGCCGGAACTCGCGCCTGTTATCACCGCCGCTTCGGAGGAAACCATGTGCGATTATTTCAAAGGTAATTGACGATAGTAGAGCGGCCCCGGCAAGCATCCGCCACGCTTTTTCGAATGTCCCGTGCCAAGTATACATTCACGCCGCGATTGCCCCGCCAACGTCAATCTTCCTCACGCTCGATCCGGACCGGCTTGCCGGCGAACCGCAGCCGGCGGATGACAAACGGCGCAATCAGCGCGGTCAGCGTGAGCAGCAGGAAGACGACCACGATCGGGCGCCCGAGCAGCGTCACCAGGTCTCCCTGGGTCATGATCATCGACTGGCGCAGCGCTTCCTCCATGCGGTTCCCCAGCACCAGGCCCAGGATCACCGGCGCAATGGGATAGCCGTGCTTCCTCATGAAATAACCCAGCGTGCCGAAGCCACACAGGAATACCAGATCGAGCACGGTTTGATTGGCGCTGTAAACACCGATCACGCAGATCACCATGACCACCGGCAGCAGCAACCGCATCGGCAGATAGAGCAGCCTCACGAACAGTCCGACCAGCGGCAAGTTGAGGATCAGCAGCATGATATTGCCGAGGTAGAGCGCGGCGATCAGGCCCCACACCACGTCGGGGCGCTGGGCGAACATGAGCGGACCGGGGTGCACGTTGAGCGCAGTGAGCGCGATCAACATGATTGCCGTAGTGCCTGACCCCGGCACGCCCAGCGTCAGCATCGGCACCATCGCCCCCACGCTTGCGGCGTTATTGGCTGACTCCGGCGCCGCCACGCCACGGATCTCGCCCTTGCCGAAGCGCTCGGGGTGGCGGCTGACCTGCGTCTCAACTGAATACGCGAGGAACGCGGCAATTCCGGCACCGGCGCCCGGCATCACTCCGACCCAAAAACCGATGAACGTGCCGCGCAAAACCGCGCCCAGACTTTCCCGGATCTCCTTGAACGAGATGAACAGCTTGTGCTTGATCACCGCCTGCTTCAGTCCGCTGCGTATTTCATTCGTGTTGAGCAGCACCTCCGAGATCGCAAACAGTCCGATGGTGACCGCGAGAAACTGCACGCCGTCGAGCATCTCGGGCATGTTGAAGGTATAGCGCGCCACGCCGGTGACGTCGGTCCCGACGGTGGCGAGCATGAGCCCCAGGATCATCGCGATCAGGCCTTTCACCAGCGAATCGCCAGAAAGGCTTGCCACCGCGGACAACCCGAACACCATCAGGGCGAAATACTCCGGCGGGCCGAAGTTCAAAGCCCAATTCGCGATCAGCGGCGCAAACAGCATCAGCCCCACCACCCCCAGCGTGCCCGCAATATAGGAACCGATTGCGGCGATGCACAGCGCCGGCCCGGCGCGCCCCTGCAGCGCCATCTGGTGGCCGTCCAGACAAGTAACGACCGACGAGGTCTCGCCCGGCACGTTGAGCAGAATGGACGTGGTGGAGCCACCGTACATCGCACCGGAATAAATCGTCGCGAGCATGATGATTGCGCCCACGGGATTCAGGTTCATGACGATCGGCAGCAGCATCGCAAGCGCACCTGCCGGGCCGATGCCCGGCAGCACGCCGATTGCCGTGCCGAGGAACGCACCGACGAACGCAAACATCAGGTTTTCCGGCCGCAGCGCGATCTCGAAACCGTTCAACAGCAGCGGCAGCGTTTCGCCCATTGCCTACGCCCTCACGCCAGCCCGGCGAACACGCCGAGCGGAAGCCGCACGGCGAGGCCGAAGTGAAACAAGGTAAAGATCACGGCAGTGATGCCTGCGGCAAGCAGCAGCGCGCCCTTCCACGCAGGATAGCCGAGGTATCGGAATGTAATCGCGAGAAAGCCCACCGTGGCCACCGGGAATCCCACGGGCTCCAGCACGAGCACGTAACCGAGCAGCAGCAGCACCGGCGCCAGGGCAACCAAGTCGGAACGCACGCCGCCAGGCTCACCTTCGATCTCCTTGTTCATGCGGGGGGAACGGCCCACGAGCAGCAGCACGCCCAGGGCAAGACCGATGACAGTGAGTATCCTGGGAAAGAAACCCGGGCCGACGACGTCAACCTCCAGCGCCGCGGTGAGCCCGGTACTCTCCCAGCCGTACCACGCAACCAGCGTCAGGAACAGCAGCGCGGCAATGCGATCGGCATTCAAAAAGCTTCTGACGCGATTGAGCCTGATCACGCGGCGCGCCTACTTTTTTTTCTTAAGCAACCCCATTTCCCCATCGAGCCGCAGGTATTCCTGCTCTTCCTCCGTATAAAACGCCGCCAGCTGCGCGCCGGTCATCCAGCCGTCGGAAAGAGCGGTCCGTTGCAGGTAGTCCTTCCACTGCTGAGTTCCGCGCGTGCGGTCGAGCAGTCCAATGTAGTACTGCACCACCTCCGGCGGAATGCCGGGCGGAGCCATCAACGCGCGGAACTGCTTCAGCGCTCTCACCTTGTACCCGGCCTCGGCATAGGTGGGCGCATCGGGAAACAGCGCCAGGCGGTCCGAGGTGGCGACCACTCTCAACTTGCCGGCCTTGACGTGCTGCTCGATTTCAGCAGGGTTCTCGATCACAAAGTGCACGTGCTTGCCGAGCAGCGCAAGCACCGCGTCCCCGCCGCCTTTGAAGGGGACAAAGGAGATCGATGCGCCCGCCGCGATCTCCAGCAGCTTGCCCGCCATCGAGGCACTGTTCCCGTAGCTGCCGCCTCCCTGCAGCACCTGTTTCGGCTTTTCTTTGGCTGCGCTGAGCATATCCTTCAGCGACTTGTAAGGGCCGTCTGCGTTCATCACCAGCACCAGCGCATCGAACCCCATCATCGCAATCGGCGTGAATTGCCGCCAACCCGTGTCGGAGTCAATCAACAGCGGAATGTTCAGCGACGGCGGCGTATAAGCCGCCAGTAGATGCGGATTGCCGCGGTTTTGTGTAATGACGTAGCGCCGCGCCTTCTCGCCCTGGGCGCCGGTTACGCTTTCGACCGATACCAGCTTCGGTACCAGCTTGTGCTTGTTCCATATGTCGGCGATCTCGCGCAGCATCAGCTCGTTGCCGGTGCCGGGACCGGAATGAGTAACCAGTGTAATGCGCTCGCTCGGAGCCCACTCCGCGGCCACTGCACCCGCGCAGAGCATGCATAAAGCAATGATGCTCAGCAGCCGGCAGCAGTCGGCGCGCAATACGGGAATGCGGGGCGTTGCCATGTATTCCTCCTCCTTCATTTTATCCAGCCATAGTCGCATCCCGGCCAATTCCCGGAGCGCAGCGACGATTATTTCGCGGGACCGAAACCAGGCAGGTAGCGCGGCCCGTCCTCGATGCCATCGATAGGTGGCCCGGCCAAGCCGTGGCGTGTGTCCTTGGCAACGAAAAAGATTACGTCCTCGTCGCCGGTCGCCACGCACGAATGCACCACGCCGGTCGGCATGTGTATCGCATGGTGCGTGGGGACGAGCACGGTTTGCCCGTCAATATCCGCGTGCAGCGTTCCCTGCAACACGAGATTGAACTGCTCGTTCGGGTGCGTATGCAGTTTCGAGCCCGAACCGCGAGCCTTGTGGATAAGTCCAACGTGGATCTTTTCGCCCGTCAGCGCCGCGCCGAACGACGACGATTTCTTGGAGACATGCGCGCGCGGTACGACTTTCGCGCTGCACGGGCCGTCCGGGACGCGGTCCAGTTCGTCCCAACGGTAGACATAACGTATGTTTTCCTGGTTCACGCGCGGACTCTGCGGAACCGGCATGCCGTCGGCTCCCACTGCCCACTCGTTGTTCTTGTTCGACCCGAATCCGGGCAGCGTGCGCGGTCCATCGTGCTTGCCGTCGATCGCCGGCCCCACGATGCCGTGGCGCGTATCCTTGGCGGCGATGAAGAACACGTCTTCCTCGGGACTCGCAACGAAGGAATGCACCATCCCGGCCGGAATGTGGATCACGGATCCAGCGGGGACGCGCATGACCCGGCCGTCCATATCGGCAAGCAGGGTGCCGCGCAGCACGTAATTGAACTGCTCGTTGGGGTGGGTGTGCAGCTTCGAGCCGGTACCGCGCGGCTTTACCACCCAGGCGACGTGGACGTGGCTGCCGCTCAGCACCGGGCCGACGGTCGTCGATTTGCCGGTTGCTAGCGTATCGCCCGAGAGCAGCCTGCTCGGAGCGACTTGCGCGCTGCAAGGTCCTTCCGGCACGCGATCGAGCTGATCGAGGTTGTAGACGTAACGGATCGTGGACTTCTCCTGGGTCGTGGTGGACATCGCATTTCCTCCAAATGTTCTTACTTGTTCAGCAGACCCAGTTCCGTCATCAGCCTGCGATAGACTTCCTCCTCATCCCGGAGGAAGGTCGCGAACTCCTTGCCAACGACCCACTCCTCGATCACTTCGTACTGACTGACGTACTGTTTCCATTCCGGCGTCGCGCGGGTTCGATCCAGCATCCGGATATGGTAATTCGCCGCCTCGGGCGCAATCCCGGGCGGCGCCATGATGCCCCGGAACTGTTTGAGGGTCCGGAACTTCATGCCCAATGACTGGAAGGTGGGAAGGCCGGGATACTTCTGAAGCGCAACTGAAGTTGCAAGCACGCGCAGCTTGCCGGCCTTCACGTGCTGGTCGGCCTCCGAAAGCTGTTCCATGATGAAGTGCACATGCCTGCCGAGCAGTGCGATCACCGATTCACCGCTGGTCTTGAACGGGGTGTAGGCAATCTGGACCTTGGCCTCGTCCGCCATCATCCTGCCCATCAGCGAGGGCGGCCCCCCAAATGCGCCGCCGCCCTGCAGTATGCCCCTGGGCTTCTGGCGTGCCGCCTCGATCAGGTCCGTGACACTCTTCAACGGCGTGTCGGCATTGACGAACATCACCGTGGGTTCAACCACCATCAATGCAACCGGCGTAAAACTGCCGACGGTGATATCCGACTTCATCCGGATCGGCACAATCATCATTTGCGGGGTGAAGCCGAACAACAGGTGGGGGTTGCCGCGGTTCTGCACCGCCACGTAGCGGCGCGCCTTGTCGCCACTGGCGCCGGTCATGTTTTCAAGCGCGACCGGGTAAGACATGAACTTGTGTTTGGTCCAGATGTCCTGCACCGTGCGAAGAAAAACATCGATGCTGGTCCCGGCGCTGGCGTGGGTTACAAGCACGATCTTGTCGCTGGGTGCCCACTCGGCGGCCGCGGCATGTCCAGCCGGCCATAGCGCAAGCACGGCGCCAAGCGCCGCTACGGCAAATGCAGCTTTGATTCCTGGAACGCGCACGACGAAATCATACAACACACACCACCGCCCTCCAAGACAAACCTGTGCTCGCGCGGCGTGGCCGCCAGTTGCACACTCGACTATGAACGTGAATTGCTCGTTGGCATGCGAGTGGAGTGCTAGCCGCGCCAGTTGTCGGCTGCGCCCAGCTTGTCGATATGCGCCTCGAGCCGTGGCATCGAGCGCACCGCGGCAAAACGCACCGGCCCGCCTTTCGCAACCACGAAGCGGTAGCCGGAGCCCTTGGGCACCTCGATCACGTCGCCTTTCCTGACTCGCTGCTTGTTCCTGCCGACACGCGCTTCCATCGTGCCGCTGATGACGTAGAAAAACATCTCATGCGGGACCTTCGCTTCCTGCAGGATGTGCCCTGCCGGCGATTCCACCACGCCGAACGCGAGGTTGGTGCCCTCGACCCAGCGTTCGCAGTGCCCCGATGCCGGCGGCGCGTCGAGCGCATCGAGCATGGGGTAGTAGCAATTGCCCAGGCCCTCGATGATGGCCTTCGATTGTTTCGCGTCCTTCTTCATGCCCGGATACTTGCCGGCCGCAAAGTCCCGCGCGACCTGCGTTGCGGACAGCGCCTTCTCCGGCAGCGCTTCGTCCTGCGCGGCGCCGATCAAAGTCCAGGTGCGATCCTTGATGTACAGATAATGCAGATCGGCGTCTTCGGTCGCCGTAAAACTGTGGCACGCATAAGGAGGGATGTGCACAAAGGTGCCCGGCGCCACGACCCGGCGGTCCTTGCCCACCACACAGTTGATCCTGCCCCGCAGCGGAAACGTCATGAGTTCGTTGGGATGATAATGCAGCTGGGAACCGGTCCCGGCGCGCTTGGTGACAATGCGGAAATACATGTATTTCCCCTCGATCACGGGCCCCTGGCCGGTGGAGAGATGCGGATTGAAGTGGTGAGATTTCAGTCGCTCGAAGCGATAAAAAGCCATGCTGCATCCTCCCTGGAAAACGTGCGGCGGCCCGGATCAGCCCGGCACCTGCCCAGCGTCGGGCCATGGTAAGGGATAAGCGCACCCGGCCGCAATTCCGGGTGTTTGACAGCGCGCGGTCCGGTGGTTACTGTTCGGATTCGCTCAACATCCCGGCAAAGGAGACGAAGCCAACATGGCCGATAACAAGCAATGGTGGAAGCCCGAAGCAGCGTGGCCCACCCCCGAGAACAAGGGCAAGACTGTCGCATTGACCGGTGCAAAACTGATCGACGGCAACGGCGGGCCGGTCATCGACAACCCCGTCATCGTGATCAAGGGCGAGCGCATCGTTGCAGTCGGCGCCAAAGGCAGCGTGAAAATACCGCCCGACGCCGCGGTCATCGACATGGCCGGCTGCACGCTGATGCCC
>ERZ1292640.2482-Hain-H43-02um-R1-2482-length-14729-cov-5_pt1 | contig 14729 bp, 11 predicted proteins | sample MGYA00564404_ERZ1292640 | MGnify/ENA primary metagenome ERZ1292640 (study PRJEB36523, sample SAMEA6512636) | groundwater metagenome | collected 2019-01-08 | study: AquaDiva: Metagenomics assemblies of 32 groundwater samples
TTAAGGCAGCCAAGCGTATCGAACAGCTCTATTCACGCCGGGCAAACCGGCGACATCAGGGCGCCGCGCGCAGGATCAGTGCACTGGCGTACGCAACCGGTCGAGCAGATTACGCCACCGCCGAGCGGCTTGCGAGCGAGGCGGTCGCGCTCATCTCCCAGGCCGGGAATCGGTACGATGTCATGGCCACGTTGATCGACTTGTCGGCCTGGCAGGGTACGCAAGGTAAGAACCGCGAGGCCAACCGAACCGACGAGCAGGTACTCGAGCTGGCCAGAGAGATCGGTGCGCCCTTGCCGCTGTCCGTGGCATTCGGGAACCGGGTTGTAGGGGCTCACGGACTAGGCGAGTATGAGCGCGCACTTGATATGGGTAGAGAGGCTCTCAAGTACGCCCGGCAGGCCGCCAGCCCGCTTCGGGAGGCGATCAGCCTCCTCCGGCAAGCCGACGTCTTCAATGACATCGGTCTGGCGCTTCAATCCGCCGAGCTTTACGGACAGGCGATCTCGATCCTGACTCAGATCGAGAACGCCGAGTGGCTGCGTTATGCCTGCGTCCAAACCAGCGTGCTCCACCGTCGACGAGGCGGGGCCGGATTGGCCCATGAGTGGCTGCGGCGGGCACTTGTCTTGGACGAAAGCAAAGAGGCCCCACCCGAAGTCAGGATCCAGCTGGCCGCGCTGGAGATACAGCCCGCCCCTGAACAGGCGATCGAAACCATACGAGGCCTGAGAAAGCGACGCGCGCAGCGGCTGGACGCCAGCGATCTGACGTTGGCACACTACTTTCAGGCGTGCGCCGAGCTCAGACAGGGCTACCAGGAGAAAGCACTCGGGTCGCTCAGGGAGGCGGTAGCACACGCAGGCAGTCATGGGACCGAGCAAGCAATTGCCGCGGAAATGCGACTCGATGAGGAAATGCAGGCCTTTGCGACCAAACACTTCGGTTCAGATCCAAGCTTCTTAGTCATCCTGGGTCGCATGGAGCTCATGGAAGCTCTCGAGCGGCGGTACGAAGTTGATCAAGAGCAAGAGCCGGCCGGACTTCGAATTGAGCTCAAGGCCCTCGGGACATCCCTCATCGCGGTAAACGGTAAGGAACCACGAGAGCTCAAGCCACTCTCCAGAGAAATCCTGTTCTACCTGATTGACCGGGAGCGCGTCAGGCGGGATGAGTTGATGGACCTGTTCTGGCCGGAGCAACTTCCGGGGCGCCAGGTCACCAGCCTGCACACCGCCATCTACGGCATCCGCAACATCCTGGGCAAGGATGCGGTCCTGTTTGACGGGGAGGTCTATCGAATCGATCCGGCCATCGCCGTCGAATACGATGTCGCCAAATTTGAGAATGCCACGCTGGTCGCCCAGCGGCTGCCTCCGGGAGACCCGAGGTTAATGTTTGCGCTGACGGAAGCGGTTCGCACCTATGGGGGCGAGTTTCATCCGGAGCTTGATAAGGCCTGGGTCGATGAGAGACGCCGGTCTCTCGAGCTAAGGTATCTGGATATCTTGGCGAGCTATTCGGAGGAAGCTCTGGTGCGGGATCGTCCTTCGGAAGCGGTGAATCTATTGCGGGAAGCATTGAGCCTGGATCCTCTACGGGATGACACAAACCGTTTCTACCTGGAGGCCTTAGGGCGCTTGGGCCGGCGGAGCGAGATCGTGGCCCATTATCAAGAGTATGTCCGGCTGCTCTCGCAAGAGCTGGGTCTCGATCCGCCGGAGGACCTGCGCGATCTGTATGACCGGCTGATCAGTTAGGGCAAGTTACTGGCCCTAGGCCCGGTGGGCAAGGAACTAATCGAAATCGGGCGACCTGCGGCGGTTGGTAGACGAGCAGTCTGGTACTCGAGTACTAGTCTGCTAACTTGATCGTGTGGTTTCCGGTTCAGAAACCGCTCAGAGCAATCATGTAAATTTTGCCTAGAGATGGAGACACGTAAAATGGTTGCTCGAGGAAGAGGGGACGGCGGAATCGGACCGTCCTAGGCTCAAAAAGCCGACCAAGTAGTGCTTCGCTAAAGTTCTAGTTTCAACCAGCAGGCAGCGAGCCAACGGGAAAAGGCTGCCGTTTTCGCGTTCTAGGGATCGAGTGACTGATGACAATCATCGGAATCGACAAGAAAGCAAGACCCATCACAGGAGGCAACACCATGTCTATGCAAGCTCTAAATCAACTGGTAGCACGTTCCATCATCGATCCGGGCGTCGTCCAGGCGTTCCGCGCCGGCCGCATCGGAGAGGTGCTGGATGAACTGGGCTTCACGACGGATCTGCGTGCCCAGCTCTCCGGGATCGAGTCCGATTCGTGGGCGGAGTTCGCGGTGATCTCCTACCGTTACGTGAAATCCGCTGAGGCTCAGGCGCCCCGCCTGCAGTTCCCCTCCCCCGTGGAAGGACTTCTGGCCACCCAAGCTCAGGCTGATCAAGAGCAGGTTGCATGATCCAGATCACCCGCGAAGAGCGCCACTGGTTCCTGGAGATCGCGGCTCGCGCCCTGATCGACCATATCGGCGCCGCGGAGCCGCCAGTTCCCGTCGAGGAGATTCTCGATCATCCTCCCGATGTCTACCAAGAAGATTTCGGCGTGGTAGACATGTATTCGAACCTGTGGGACGCGACCTTCGCACGCCCGCCTGGTCAGCGCGGCAGCATATTCGTGCGGGTCGATTTGCCAGCGAAGGAGCGTCGGCTGGCGCTCGCCCGGGAAACGCTAAGCGCCATGATTACCAGCAAGCATGGCCGGGACCTGGGTCTACCGGATTTGCTGATGTCCGAACTGAAGGACTCGGCCGAATATTTCGCTTCCTTTCTCCTGGCACCGTATGCGTTTGTGCAAGCCTTTCGAGCGCAGGGCGGAAGCGAAGAGCTGTTCGGCGAGCTATTTCAGCTTCCGGCGGCAGTCGCGGAAGCGCGCTGGTAGGGCGTCCTCGAAAAGATCGGGGTAGCTCTAGCCTCGCTTCTCAGCGGGCCCGCGTTTGCTCCTGTCAATCCTCGGCCGCCCTTCGGCGGCCGATCTGATTCCTCCCGCTGGCATCTCCCTTGCATCGTCTAGACCCGTCTGTATAATCGGGCCGGTCCCCCACAGGGCCGCAGGGAAGCTGTAGATTGCAATCGAGGCCGAGGCAGAGAACCGGCCGTGGGAAATTCCGCGGCTGGGTGCGCGCCACACTCCTTCTAGTACCGATCCTGGGCCTATCCGGCTTAGTCGGATGGACCAGCTTTCGCGCGGAAAGCGCCCCTTCCAGCCCGCCCATTCCTATTGCCCCCCAGAATATTCCTCAGCCCCAGGCGGCGGCAACCGCCCCAGCTCGCCGAAACCAAACGGTCGCAAACGGCACTTTTGTAGTGACTGCCAGAGTGGCGGGCCATTCCCACATTCTGGGATATCTGCCAGGCGATCCTGAGACCCGGCAACTTACAGATGGAGATTGGGACGACCGAGACCCCGCCGTCAGCCCGAACCTGGATCAGTTGGCGTTTGCTTCCAGCCGCGATGGGAATTGGGATCTGTACCTGCTGGATCTCGGAACTGGGGATGTCCGTCGCTTGACGGAGACCGCTGGCTACGAGGGCAAGCCGACCTGGTCGCCCGACGGGTTGTGGCTGGCGTTCGAGGCCTACTACACCGAGGACCTCGATATCTGGATCCTGCCTATCGACGGAAGCCAGACGCCGATCCAGCTCACTGACCATCCGGGCGCCGACGTTTCGCCAACCTGGGACCCTGGGGGGCGGCGAATCGCCTTCGTTTCAGATCGGGATGGGGCACCCGATGTGTTCCTGGCAGACCTCGACAAACCGACTGACCGATTCAGCAACCTGACCCGTACAGTGGGGCTCGTCGAATCCGATCCGAGCTTCAGCCCGGACGGGTCGCAACTCGCCTTCAGCATTCAGATCGAAGGCGTTTATGGCATTCAGCGGTTGAACCTGGGCCAGGCAGGGGGCGGCGCGAGCTGGGTCGGGCAGGGTGAAGATCCGGCCTGGATCTCAGATGGCCGGGCATTGTCGGGAATCCTCCGCACTCCCTATCAGTCCCATGTGGTCACGTACCCATTGGAAGACGCGCTGAGCACGGTTGGCGGGTCGCTGGGCGGAAGGATCTCCCAGCTCCACTGGTCTCCCATTTCAGTAGTTGATCTCAGTTTCCCGCTCCACGATTCGCCTGACCCGTTGTACGAAGTCTTGTGGGACGAACCGCGAGCAGAGGGCGATCGGATGGCAGTTGTGCCACTGGCCGGCGTGACCCCTGCGGGCCTGACTATGTCGGACGCAGCGGATGAGGCCTTCGAGGCGCTGCGGGCACAAGTTGCTGTCGATGCGGGCTGGGACTTTCTCTCCCAACTGCAGCACGCCTTCGTCGGAGTCAATGATCCGCTTCCACCAGGGTACGCTTATAACGATTGGCTCTTCACCGGTCGGGCCTTCGCGATCAGTCAGGCGGCCTATCAAGCCGGGTGGTTGGAGGTCGTGCGGGAGGATTTCGGCCTCCAAACCTACTGGCGGATCTTCGTGCGGGCCTCCGCGCAGGACGGTTCACGTGGGGAGCCGCTGCCATCGCGCCCTTGGGACTTTAAGACCCGCTATGCCGGCGACCCTTCTGCCTATGATCAGGGCGGAACGCCGAAGGAGAGTATCCCGGCTGGCTACTATGTGGATTTCACCGCGTTGGCAGCAGACTTTGGTTTTGAGCGCCTGCCGGCACTCGCCAACTGGAGGAGTTTTTACGCGGGCGCGCGATTTGGTGAGTTCGCATTGCGCGATTCCCTGGATTGGGTAAGCGCGATGCGGCAGCTGTACCCCGACTCAGCCATCGCCACACCTACTCCATATCAGACCCCCACGCCAACACCGACAAACACGCCCCGCCCGACCCCAACTCCCTGGTGGTGGCGCTGGCGAACTCCGACTCCCTCCGCTCAACCGTAGCTGTGATGCGGCAGGTCTCGTCAGCGGTCCTGGCTCAACTCCTGCTTGCGCTCCTGGCAGGTTGTTTCCCGGTACCCGAGCCAGCAATCCTTGCGCCTGCAGCGACGGCCAGCCGACCGGGTGAGGCCGAAGAAACCATAAGGGCAACCGAAATCCCGGCGTTAGATCTCATTCTCCAGCCTGAGCCCACGCGCTCTTCAGTTGTCCTGCCAGAAGCAGCTCCGAATCCGGTGTCGGAGTGGCGGCCGCCTCCCTATGCGGTGCCCCTGGCAATCCGCCCAACCGACCACTTCTACTTTGTACGACCGATTCCGTCTGGCGAGGTCAATTGGCCAAACCCACGCTATCGCTACGGCAGCACCTTCTTTGGCGAGGAGACCATTCACACGGGAGTGGACTTGGGTGCGGCCCGAAACACCTCGGTCCTCGCAGCCGGCGCCGGTGAGGTGACCTGGGTCGGCTACGGCTTATATCGGGGAGTCTATGATCCCACCGATCCCTATGGCCTCGCGGTCGCCATTCGCCACGACTTTGGCAACCAGGATCAGCTCCTGTACACGGTCTATGGCCACATGCAATCTGTAATCGTTTGGCCGGGACAACGGCTAGCCGCGGGAGATCAGATCGGGACAGTCGGCGACACGGGCCATGCCAGCGGGCCTCACCTGCATTTTGAGGTGCGCCAGGGAGAAAATCGCTACTTCGCCTCGCGAAATCCAGAGCTTTGGATGGTCCCGGCGGAGGGCTGGGGGGTTTTGGCCGGGCGGGTGCAAGACACTTATGGCCGGGATTTGAGCGAGTTTCGGGTCCAGATCAAGTCTGTCGACACGGAACAGATCTGGGAAGTCTGGACCTACGCGCTGGGAACAGTTCAATCAGATGAGTACTATCAGGAGAACTTCGTGATCGGCGATTTGCCCGCCGGCCCCTATCAGTTGGAGATCAACTTCCTCGGCAGATCCTATTCGATTTTCCTGTACATTTACGCGGGACAGACTAATTTTGTCCGCTTTCAAGGCCGAAGAGGGTTGACGGTCGAGCCGCTTGCTTCGGCCGAAGTCTCCCCTTTCCCTCCATATCCATAGCCTCGGATTGCGCTTATGTAAAGCAAACTTGACGGGCCGCTCGCGGTCGTGATATTCTTCACGCTCGCCAGGGGCAGTCGGATTGCTGCGCGAGCGAGTCTCCGAAAACGTCTACGTTTTCACCAGTGAGATCTACGCCCAAGTGAATGCGGGCGCGATCGTGGGTCCGGATTGGGCGGTCCTGATCGACACCCTCGCACACCCGGAGGAGATCCTCGAAGTCAAGAGCTTTGTCGAGGACAAGCTTGGTAGGGGGGTCCGCTATATCATCAATACCCACCATCACTCGGACCACACCTTAGGGAATGGGTTCTTCCCAAGAGCGACCATTTTGTCCCACGCCCTCTGCCGGGAGTATCTCGAGGCGAAAGGCCGGCAGGCCTTGGAAGTCGCCAAGGCAGCCAACCCCGAGCTAAAGGACGTGCGGCTGAAGCTCCCGACGGTCACATTCTCAGAGGGGCGCGCCACGATCCGGGTTGGCCGGCGGGCTCTGCAGATCCTGCCGCTGCCGGGTCACAGCTCCGATGGAGTCGGGGTGCTGGTTGTGGAGGATCGAGTGCTTTTCTCGGGCGATATCATGATGCCTGTCCCATATCTCGCAGACGGCGACTACGACCAGATGGTGGCCAGCCTCAAGTCCATCCCCCGGATGAAGCTGGAGAACCTCGTGCAGGGACATGGAGAATCCGTGCTGCGAGGAGAGGTCAACGCGGCGGTCCGCTCCAATCTCTCCTATCTTGCTGCCATCCGGCGGCATGTTCGCAAAGCGGCCCGGCTGCGCGACCCTGAAGCCTATCTGCGGCAGATCGACGTGGAGGATTGTGGCAAAAGCCGCATCCTGATGAACGGCCTGGCCCCCGAACTGCACACCCGCAATTTGTTGGCGCTGCTTCGCCAGTGGTACGAGCCATCGGATTAATTCCACCCTTGACCAGGCGGGTCGTTCTCACGTTTGATGGCGGCAGCATTGGAAATCCGGGCCAGGCCTATGGTTCTTTCCGCCTCGCCCCTGTCCCGGGCAAGCCGTTCCCTCCCGAGCGGGTGCAATTTGGCCACGGGACCAACAATCAGGCCGAGTATCGGGCGCTGATCTCCGGGCTGGAGGCGCTGCTGTCGTTGTTGAAGACCGAAGGAACCGACACGCGCTCCGTGAACGTGGAACTCCGCGGCGATAGCCGGCTCGTTCTCAATCAACTGGCCGGCGAATGGAAGGTCAAGAACCCAGAGCTGCGCGGGCTTCATCGAGAAGCAGGCTCGCTGATCGATCAGCTCGGGCAGGTCAAATTCCTTTATCAGCCTCGATCCCGCATCGTGCGCGTGCTCGGTCATTGACCGCGGGGAATGCGCGTGGCATAATCAAGCCCTTTCCAAAGGCAGTGAAGGGGAGGAGTAAGCCTTCCTCGCTCTGAAAGCGAACTCGGGAAAGTGTGAGCCGAGGCGGAGCAGCGGGCCGAATATCACCCCAGAGCCGCGACCTGAACCCAGCAGTAGGGAAGCCGGATTCGCCCACCGTTACTGAGGGCGCAGGTATGAGCCCACGCAGGGCCGCGCCTGGCTGAGGGCCCGCCGGCGGCGGGAAGCAGGGTGGTACCGCGGGAGCGACAATCGCTCTCGTCCCTGAAGCGGACGAGAGCGATTTATTTTGTGGGCTGGGAATCGGATCGAAACCAGGAGATGACTGAGAAACTCTATTACCAGGACGCCTACCTGCGTGAGTTCGAGGCGGTCGTGAGTGCCATTTCGGATCTCGGAGTGGCGCTCAATCGCACTGTTTTCTACCCGGGCGGCGGCGGCCAGCCAAACGACACGGGCGAGCTGATCAGAGATAGGCAGCCATACCCAGTGAGTGCGGTTCGCATTCAGGACGGTGAGATTTGGCACGCCGTGGAGGCTGGCGCGCTGCAGGTTGGGGATCCGGTGAGCGGAAGCCTGGGCTGGGACCGGCGGTACCGCTTGATGCGCACCCACACCGCAATGCACATCCTCTGTGGAGTGATCTGGCGAGATTACAGAGCCAGCGTCACCGGTGGCAATATGGAACCACTGCGGGGCAGGATGGACTTTGAGTTCGAGCGCATGCAGAAGGAGCTGGTCTCCGAGATTGAAGCAAGAGTGAACCAGGAAGTCGCCGCCGCCCGGCCGCTCCGCTCGCAAGTGCTGCCGCGCGCAGAGGCCTTTCAGATCCCGGACCTGATCCGCACGAAGATCAATCTGCTCCCAGACGGAATCCAGCAGGTTCGCGTCGTCGAAATCGACGGCCTCGATCTGCAAGCCGACGGAGGCACCCACGTCGCCAACACCCGTGAAGTCGGGCGGATCCAGATCGTCGATTACAAGAGCAAAGGCCGCATCAACAAGCGCCTGGTCATCGAGCTGGAGGATTGAGTGTTCAAAGAAGTTCCAAGCAAGGTTGACTTCGTCGCCCAAGAGCACCAGATCCTGAGATTCTGGGAGGAAACCGGGGCCTTCCAAAAACTGCGGAAGCTGCGCCAGGATGGCCCCATCTGGTCGTTCATTGACGGACCCATCACGGCCAACAACCCGATGGGCGTTCACCATGGCTGGGGCCGCACCTACAAGGACCTTTTCCACCGCTTTAAGTCCATGCAGGGCCATAGCAGTCGATACCAGAACGGATTCGACTGCCAGGGGCTGTGGGTCGAAGTGGAAGTGGAAAAGGAGCGAGGATTCAAGACCAAGCGCGACATCGAGAAATTCGGGCTGGCGGAGTTTGTGTTGCTGTGCAAGCAGCGGGTGCTCGAATACGCGGCAGTTCAGACTGAACAGAGTATCCGCCTGGGGTACTGGATGGATTGGGATCGGCCGGCTCGGCTCCGGGAGCTAAAGCACCGGCTTGCCGAGAATCCCAACGCCGTGATGACGCTGGAGGGTCCCACGGGGCCGATTGAAGGCACGGTCGAGTATCTGGTCGGTCATCTTGGGATGCCCGAGCTGGGCGGGTCATATTTCACTTTCTCCGATGAAAACAACTACACCATCTGGTCGGTGCTCAAGTCCTGCTATGAGCGCGGCTGGATCTACAAGGGCAGGGACGTGATGCCCTGGTGCGGCCGCTGCGGCACCGGCCTCTCGCAGCATGAGATCGTCACCGAAGGGTATCAAGAGATCTCCCATCCCGGTCTGACGCTTCGCTTCCCGCTAAGAGACCGCCCTGGAGAAAGCTTGCTGGTCTGGACCACCACACCGTGGACGTTGACCAGCAACGTGGCGGCCGCGGTCGGCCCCGAGCTGGACTACGTGCGGGTCCGGCAGGGCGAGAAGGTGCTGTACCTTAGCAAAGGTACGCTGAGCATCCTTCAGGGCGAGTTTCAAATTGATGGAGAGCTCAAGGGCAGCGCGATGGAAGGATGGCGCTATCGTGGACCTTTCGATGAGCTGCCGGCTCAAATTTCGAGCGGTGCGCCGGACGCCCACCGAGTGATTCTCTGGGACGAAGTCGGCGAAGAAGAAGGCACCGGAATCGTGCACATCGCTCCAGGCGCGGGGGCCGAGGACTACAAACTCGGGAAGCAGCACGGGCTGCCGGTCATCGCCCCGCTGAACGAATCCGGCGTGTTCGTGGCGGATTTCGATTGGCTCACCGGCATGCCGGTCTCGGAAACCGCCCAACCGATCTACCAGAAACTGGTCGAGAAAGGTCTGGCCTACAGCCTGCGAGATTACGTCCACCGCTACCCGGTCTGCTGGCGCTGCGGGACGGAGCTGGTCTTTCGACTGGTCGACGAGTGGTTTATTTCCATGGGTCAGCAGCTCGACAAGCCATACGGTGAAATCACCGAAGAAGAAAAGCAGGCTAACCTGCGATACCAGATCATGGAGGTCGTGAACGACCAGACCCGCTGGTACCCCGAGTTCGGCTTTGACCGTGAGCTCGACTGGCTGCGCAACATGCACGACTGGATGATCTCGAAGAAACGCTACTGGGGATTGGCGCTGCCGATCTACGAGTGCCGGCACTGTGGGAACTTCGAAGTGCTCGGCAGCAAAGATGAATTGGAGGAGCGAGCGATCGCGGGCTGGGAGGAGTTCAAGGGGCATACGCCGCACCGGCCATTCATCGATGCGGTCAAGATCGCCTGCAAGAAGTGCGGAGAAGCCGTCAGCCGAATCCCGGACGTCGGGAATCCCTGGTTGGACGCAGGGGTGGTGGCCATGAGCACACTTGGCTACAGCCAGAATTCTGACTACTGGGCGCGGTGGTTCCCGGCAGACTTGATCAGCGAGAGCTTCCCCGGCCAATTTCGAAACTGGTTCTACAGCCTGCTGGCGATGAGCACCATATTGGAGCGCAAGGCGCCATTCAAGAACGTGTTCTCGTACGCCACCTTGCTGGCCGAGGACGGTCGGGCCATGCACAAGTCCTGGGGAAACGCCATCGAGTTTAACGAGGCCGCGGATAAGATGGGCGTTGATGTCATGCGCTGGCTGTACTCCGATCACCAGCCCGAGAAGGACCTGCTGTTCGGCTTTCAGCGCGCCGACGAGGTTCGGCGGAGCTTCCTGCTGCCTCTGTGGAACGTCTACAGCTTCCTGGTTACTTACGCCTCGCTCGACGGCTGGTTGCCTGGGGCCAGTGACCCGGTCTCCTACACCGAGTTGGATCGCTGGATTCGGGCGCGGTTCAATGAATTGGTGGAAGCGGTGACACACGCGCTGGAGCGATTCGAGCCAACCAGCGCTACCGCTCGAGTGAGCGAATTCCTGGATGACCTAAGCAACTGGTACCTGCGCAGGAGCCGCCGCCGCTTCTGGACGAAGGCAGGCGCCAGCCCGGCGAGCGATGCCGACAAACGGGCGGCCTACGAAACGCTCTACGGGGTCCTGGTTGAGCTGGTAAAGCTCCTGGCTCCGTTCGTCCCGTTCGTGACGGAGGCCATCTATCAGAACCTCGTTCGGGGAGTCGACCCGAATGCCCCCGAAAGCGTGCATCACTGTCGTTGGCCAACGGTCGTTCCGGGCCAGCAGGATCCAGACTTGACGCGTGACATGGGCGTCGTGAAACGGCTGGTCTCACTCGGCCACGCGGCCCGAAACCAGGCGGGTGTCAAGCTGCGCCAGCCTCTTTCGGAGGCCGCCTTCGCGGTGCGGGATGATCCGGAACGAGAAGCCGTCCGCCGATTCGCGGACCTGATCGCCGGTGAATTGAACGTCAAGGCTGTCAGGCTACTCGACGTGGCGAGTGAGGCGGCCGAGTTTCGCCTCAAGCCACTGCCCAAGCAGCTCGGTCAGAAGTACGGCGCCCGCTTCCCTGCAATCCAGAAGGCGATCCTGGGGCTAAATGCCGAGCAGGCCGCCCAGCAGCTGGCGCAGGGAGAGCCGTTGCCGGTCGTGGTCGATGGCGAGGTCCTGCAAGTCTTGCCCTCGGAAGTTGAGCTGATCGTCTCCCCCAAAGCCGGCTACTCTTCCGCTGCGGAAGGGCCGTACTTGGTTGCCCTCGTCATCGAGGTTGATCGCGAGCTCCGGGCGGAGGGACTGGCGCGCGAGTTCGTCCGCAGGGTGCAAGAGCTGCGCAAGCAGGCCGGATACTTGGTCGACGACAGAATCCATATCGAGCACGCATCAACCCCTGACCTGGCTGAAGCAGTCGAGGTCCATCGTCATTTTGTCGCCGCCGAGACCTTGGCGCTGAGCATTGATGCCGTCGAGGCGCCCAGCGGCGAGTCGACGTCGGAGTTCGCCTTCGAAGACCAGAGGCTGAAGCTTGGATTGGCTCGGGCGAAGCGGGAAGATTCCGAAGCCGCCAGGTGACCCAGCGAATGGGCTCTACGCCATGGCCCTGATGCGGTTAGGATAGAATCCTGAGCTTCCAAGCTGGAGGGCAGCTATTGAACAAGGCGAAAGACTACCTCGCCCTGGCCGGGATCGCCGGGTTTGTTGTGGCGCTGGATCACTGGAGCAAGTACCTCGTGCGGATGCGATTGGCTCCAGGCGAAACCTGGTCGCCCTGGGAGTGGCTCGCCGCGCACGCTCGCATCGTCCAGTCTGACAACACCGGAGCGGCCTTCGGCATCTTCCAGGATGGGGCGCTGTTCTTTACGCTCGTGGCCGTCCTCGTGTCGCTGGCCATTATCTACTACTATCCCCGCGTGCCACGCGCGCAGCGAGCACTGCGACTGGCGTTGGCCTTGCAACTCGGCGGTGCAATCGGCAATCTGATGGATCGTCTGCTGCAACAGGGCCGGGTGACTGACATTATCTCTATCGGGAAGTTTCCAGTCTTCAATGTTGCCGACGCCGGCATCTCGATTGGCGTCGCCATCTTATTGGGATCCATGTTGGTTACGAGGAGCGAGCCGATCGAGGTCGAGGAATCGCTCACCGAGATCGAACACACCCCCAGCTAGTCCGGATCCAACTGGTTTGTTGTGGATAATTCAGCGAGTGAAGACCACCCGGTTGAGTTCAGGCTCAAGACTCCAGGGCGGCTGGATCTGGCGCTGGTCTCTGAGCTGGATGGGCATTCGCGGGCCAAGGTCCAAGCCCTGATTCGGCAGGGTCTCGTTCAAGTCAACGGGAGGGTTGTCAAGAAGCCGGGCTTTGCGGTCCTAACGAACGACGCCGTCACGGTCGCCCCGCGGCCGCGTGATCGTACTCGGTTAGAACCCCAGGCTTTTCCGCTCGAAGTGATCTTTGAAAACGAGGACCTGCTGGTGGTGAATAAGCCTGCAGGAATGGTCGTGCACGCTGGAGCCGGACAAACCCAAGGCACGCTTGTGAATGCGCTTTTAGCCCATGTGCCTGAGCTGCGGGCTTTGGGTGATGGAGACAGGCCTGGGATTGTCCACCGCCTGGACAAAGACACCTCTGGCCTGATCGTGGTCGGCAAGAATTCCGCGGCGGTTGAGTTCCTGCAGCGGCAGTTCAAGCTGCGAGAGGTCGAAAAGGTCTACCTGGCCCTGGTAGACGGAAGACCTCCGAGCGCGGCCGGCCTCATCGAGGCGCCGCTCGCTCGATCCCCGCGCCAGCGGAAGCGGTTTGCTGTGGTTCAGTCGCCGAGCTCGCGAGCGGCCGTGACGAAGTATCAGACCAGGGAGCGGTTCTCGAAGCACACCTTGCTGGAGCTGCACCCCCGTACTGGGCGGACCCATCAGATCCGGGTGCATCTGCAGTTCCTCGGGTGCCCTGTCGTCGGCGACCGGGTGTACGGTCGCAAGAATCCCAGCCTTCCGGTGGAACGCCAGCAGCTGCATGCATGGCGCCTTCGAATCAAAATTCCTGGCGAGAGCAGCTCGCGCGAATTCGAGGCCCGGATTCCGGAGGACCTGCGCTCAGCGATCGAGATGGCTCGCGGGTTGTGATCGGCCCGGGTTCAGCGCGGTGCGCATAGCCAAGACTCTGCGCAAGTGGCGGCCGGCGAAGTTTGACGCTGAATTTCCTACCGAGCATCGAGAACAGAATTTACTGCCAGCAATAGGGGACAAAGTGATGGATTGGATCGACCTTCGTTCAGATACGGTTACGCATCCAACACCCGCGATGCGCAAGGCGATGGCTGAGGCCGAGGTGGGGGATGATGTCTTCGGCGACGATCCTACGGTTCGAAGGCTTGAGGCGCTTGCGGCCGAGAAGATGGGAAAGCAGGCGGCGCTCTTCGTCGCCTCGGGGACGATGGGCAACCTGGCGGCGGTCTTGTGCCATTGTCAGCGCGGTGACGAGATCATTTTGGGCGACCGATCCCACACGTTTATCAATGAGGCCGGAGGTGTTTCGGCCCTCGGAGGTGTACACCCGCATCCGGTGCCGAACCAGGCAGACGGTACGCTCAGGCTGGAAGACATCGACGGCGCCGTCCGTGCGGTGGATGATCACTTTCCAACAACTCGGTTAATCATCCTGGAAAATACACACAATGGCTGCGGTGGCGCGGCGCTGGCGGCCGAGTACACGCAGCAAGTCGGCGATCTCGCCCATCAGCACGGACTGCGACTGCACATTGACGGAGCGCGGATCTTCAACGCGGCCGCGGCGCTCGGCAGGCCCGCGGCTGAACTGGCTGCGCCGGGTGACTCGATCACGTTCTGCCTCTCAAAGGCCTTGTGTGCGCCGGTTGGATCGCTGCTGTGCGGGCCGGAAGAGTTCGTCCGGAGGGCGCGACGAGCACGAAAGCAGCTGGGGGGAGGGATGCGGCAAGTGGGGGTCCTCGCCGCGGCTGGGATCGTGGCTCTGGAGACGATGGCCGACCGCTTAGGCGAAGATCACGCGCGGGCCTACCGGCTGGCGGCAGGACTGGGCAACATCGCGGGCATCCGGCTCGAACACGATCCTCCGCCCACCAATATGGTCTACATCCGCCTCGATCCGCAGGCTAGGAGGACAACCACCGATCTAATCCAGTCGCTGGCCCACCGAAGAGTGAAATTGACCGCACGTGACCCGTACCGCATGCGCCTCGTCGTTCACTATTGGATCGATGACGCCGCGATCGAGCGGGTGATCGAGGGGATCAGGGGCGCGATGGCCTATGGTAGACTTCCCGGGCTCGGGGGTGTAGTGTAGCGGCCCAACACGCTGCCCTGTCAAGGCAGAGACCGCGGGTTCGAATCCCGTCATCCCCGCCTCGCCTCATGATCTGAGGCTCACCGCGCCTCAACGGCAATCAGAGGGGGATCAGACGTTCGCACTCCATCGCTCGGCTTCGGGCGAGCGCTTTTTTGTCGCCGGACGAGGATTGAATGACGGACTCCATCGAAGG
>ERZ1292640.2483-Hain-H43-02um-R1-2483-length-14728-cov-5_pt1 | contig 14728 bp, 10 predicted proteins | sample MGYA00564404_ERZ1292640 | MGnify/ENA primary metagenome ERZ1292640 (study PRJEB36523, sample SAMEA6512636) | groundwater metagenome | collected 2019-01-08 | study: AquaDiva: Metagenomics assemblies of 32 groundwater samples
TGGTGTGCGCGCGCTGGGCCCGGGAGTTCCTCGACTCGGAGCCCGTTGTGCCCGCCTTCAGGCGGACGTGGCCGGGTCCGGCTGCCCTCGACTGGGCTCGGGCCAGGGAAGCCGGACACTACACATGAATGCGAGAGCCTGGCGCGCGTGAGATCCTCAGTCGGGAATCCGGTAGAATCGGTCGACCTCGTCGATCTCTTCGTCGATTCGCGACCGACCCCAGCCGAGTTCTCCGGCCATGACGTCGGCGGCGGCCCGGACGGCGTCGCGGCCCGGATGTCCGGCCGAGCCTGCGTCGGTGCGCCGGATGACGGCGTCGGCGAGATGGACGGCCGTCTCGTGCCGGGCGGCGTGCGCGATCTCGGCGCGCGTGACCGGACACGCGGGGGAAAGGGGGGCGCCGAGCGGGGGCGCGTGCTGAATCAGGCTCGTGAGCGCGGCGTGATCCGTGCCGTAGCACCGCACCAGACGCTGCAGCGTATCAGCCGTGATGCCGGCCGGGGCCGACGCGAGCGCCGCGCGCTCGTAGTCGGCGAAGCGCTCGATGTTGCCGCCGGCGAGCGGGGCGAGGTCAGTCCGGCAGGGCGCCGCCCTTCGGCCGAGCAGGGCGCAGGCCAGATCGACGGCGCGCGCGGCCGTCGCCCGGGCGGTCGTATAGCGCACGCCGAGCACGGTCATCAGGCCGTCGAGGCCGTCGCGGCGGTGGTCCACGATGAGGCTGTGCTTGACGAGCCGTGCGTGGCCGCCGGGGCCGGCCGCGGCCGGCAGCAGCCCCCGGTGCACCAGTCGCACGGCGGCGGCCGTCAGGCCCGCGAGCGGGAACGCGCGCCGGGCGTCGGCGAGGAACGCCTCGACGTCGCGCCGACGGACGGTGAGGTCGTCCGCGCCGCCGTCGTGCGGGTCGTGGGTCGTGCCGATGATCGCGCAGTCGCGCCAGGGAGCGATGAACAGAAACCGCCCGTCGACGAGGCCGCCGAGCCCGTGCGTCGAGTCGACCGGTCCCGTGATGACGTTCATCGCGCGAGAGAAACCGTGATCCGGCGCCGCCGGACGCCGCGCGCCGAGACGATCCAGCAGGGACCAGGCCCACGGCCCCGCGGCATTGACCACGAGCGCCGCGCGCACGTCGAAGCGCTGATCCCCGAGACGATCGCGCGCCTGCACGCCGGTGATCCGCGTGCCGTCGCCGAGGAACTCCGTGGCCTCGACGTAGTTCGCGGCGGCGGCGCCCGCGTGCGCCGCCGAAAGCAGAAACGAAAGCGTCACGCGATCGGCGCTGTACATCTGGCAGTCGTACCAGATAGCGCCGCCCGTGACGCCGCGTGGATCGATCACCGGGTTGAGATGCAGGCACTCTTCGCGCGAGACCACGCGGCTGGCCAGCAGATGCTTCGACGGATCGGGCAGCGCGTTGCGGTCGTGCGCCACGAGGTCGTTGACGGCCAGCACGGCGCGCATGAGCGGCCCATTGCGCATCGGATGCCGGTAGGTCGGGACGATGAAGGGCAACGGATGCACGAGATGCGGCGCGATCCGGCAGAGCGCGCGCCGCTCGCGGATGAACTCGCGCATGTCGCTGAAGGCGGCGCGCTGGAGCGATCGCAGGCCGCCATGGACCGTCTTGAGGCTGTTGAACGAGGTCGCGCCGCCGAAATCGCCCCGATCGATGATGGCGACCGACAGGCCGCGTTGGGCGGCGTCCCAGGCGAGCGTGGCGCCGTAGATGCCGGCGCCGATGACGAGGAGATCGAATTGAGTATTGGCGAGTGGCGCGAGGTCACGATTCATCAATGACGGTATTGTACGACACTCATCGCACTGACCCCGCGTGGCGGGACTCCGAATCCGGCGGCGCACGGCGCGTAGCGCAGGCCTTCCCTGGCCCGAGCCCAGTCGAGGGCAGGCCTGCTGTGTCGGGCAGGCGCTACATCAGGGCGATGTCCTCCCAGGCTCTTCAGCCCTGTGCGATCCGCTGGGGCGCGGCCACGCTGGTCGCGCTCTTGATGGCGTGGGGCGCGGCGTGCGGCGGCTCGCCGGCGGCGCCGACGCCTCTGCCGCCTCCACCGCCGGCGCCGACGCCCGACCCTCCGGCTCTGACGTGTGCGGCGAACGTTACGGCGGAGTCGCCGAACGGCCAGCCGGTCACCGTGGCTCTTGAAACACCCGCGGCGCAGGGCGGGGCGCCTCCGGTCGCCGTGAGCTGCGACGCGCCGGAGACGTTTCCCGTCGGGACGACGACGGTGACGTGCACCGCGACCGATGCGCTGAGTCGAACCGCGGCCTGCAGCTACACCGTGACGGTGACCGCCGTGCCGGATCCGCCGACGCTGACCTGTCCGGCGAACATCACGACGCAGTCGCCCAACGGTCAGCCGGTCAGCGTGAGCTATCAGACGCCCACACCGCAAGGCGGCGCGCCGCCCGTCACGGTAAGCTGCAACGCGCCGGCCACGTTCCCCGTCGGCACGACGACGGTGACGTGTACGGCGATCGACGCGCGCAGTCGGTCGGCGGCCTGCAGCTTCGCGGTGCAGGTGCAGGCGCCGCCTCCGCCTCCGCAGTTGCGCTTCACGCGGTTTCTGGCCTTCGGAGACAGCCTCACGGCCGGCGAGGTCTCGCTCTCGTCCGTCGTGTTGTTCCTGTCGCCGACCGACGCCTACCCGTTCCGGCTCCAGAACAAGCTCAAGGCGCGCTATCCAACGCAGAGCATCACGGTCATCAACGACGGCGTGCCGGCCGAATTGGCCACCGACGACGGCATCGCCCGCTTCGACGACGAGATCAACCAGTACCGGCCGGAGGTGGTCCTGATCATGGAGGGCACCAACGATCTGAACTACCGCAGCATCGATCGCATCATCCAGGCCCTCGAGGGCATGGTGCGCGACGCGAAGCAGCGCGGCGTGCTGCCGATGATCGCAACCGTGCCACCTGCCAGGCCCGGGGGGCAGCGGGATGCCATCGCGGTGAGTGCCCCGGCGCTCAACGACCAGATTCGCGCGCTGGCCCGGCGGCAGGCGGTCACGCTCGTCGATGTGTACGCAGGAATGAACTTGTCGCTCATCGGCCTCGACGATCTCCACCCGACGCCGCAGGGCTACGACGTCATGGCGCAGATCTACTACACCGCCATCGTGGCGGCGCTCGACGTGCCGGTCACGCTGACTTCGCGCCGATGAGGACCTTCCCGAACGTGGCCACCCTGAACCAAGAAATCCGGCGGTACTGGAACGATCGCATTCATGACCTCGAGATGACCGAGCACGAGGTCGGCACGCTCGCGTTCTTCGACGACCTCGACGCCTATCGATTCGACAAGCTGCGCTACCTGCCGCAGGTCGTCGACTTCGGCGGGTACGCAAACCGGAAGCTTCTCGAGATCGGGTGCGGCATCGGGACGGACCTCTTGCGCTTCGCGCAGGGCGGGGCGAGGGTGGCCGGCGTGGATCTCTCGGAGACCGCGATTCGCCTGGCGCGCCGGAATCTCGAGCTGCACGGCGCCACGGGCGCCGGCCGCCTGTTTGTCGCTGACGCCGCGCGGCTGCCGTTCGCCGACGCCAGCGTCGACGTCGTGTACGCGCACGGGGTGATTCAGTACTCCGCGCAGCCGCGGTGCATCGTCGAGGAAGCGCTGCGCGTGCTGCGGCCGGGCGGCGAGGCGATCTTCATGGTCTATAATCGGTGGTCCTGGCTCATGGCGCTGTCGAAGCTGATGGACGTGCCGCTCGAGCACGCGGACGCGCCGGGCCTGACCTTCTACACGATTCCCGAGTTCCAGCGCCTGCTGGCCGGCTTTGCGGGCGTGCGGATCGTGCCCGAGCGGTTTCCCGTCCGCTCGCGGCTGCACCGAGGCTGGAAAGCGGCCCTGTACAACGGCCTCTTCGTGGGCGCGTTCAACGCAGTGCCGCGCCCGATCGTGCGGCGGTTCGGCTGGCACTTGATGGGGCTATGCAGAAAGTGAGCGTGCGGCGGCATCTCGCCGTGCTGGGGCTGTTTGCCGCACTGGCGGTCCTGCACACCTGGCCGCTCGCGCAGGCGCCCGGTTCGCTCTCCCGCCACGACAACGGGGACGCCCTCCTGAATGAATGGGCCGTGGCGTGGGTGGCGCACCAGCTTCCGCGCGACCCGCTCCACCTGTTCGACGCAAACATCTTCTTCCCCGAGCGCAACACGCTGGCATTCTCCGAACACCTCTTCGTGCAGGGCCTGCTGGGCGCGCCGCTTCTCTGGGCCGGCGTCTCGACGACGGTCGTTCACAATCTGCTCATCCTGTTGGGACTCACGCTGACAGGCTGGACGATGTACCTGGTGATGGTTCGATGGACGGGCGATTCGACGGCCGCGGTGGTGAGCGGGTGTCTGCTCGCGTTCAACGCCTACACGCTCACGCGCCTGGCGCACCTGCAGGTGATGCACGCCGAGTTTCTCCCGCTGGCCGTGTGGGCGCTGGACCGGCTGGTCGAGACGCCGCGCGTGCGGTACGCCCTGTGGCTGGCGCTCTTCTTCACGCTGCAGGGCCTCACGTCGAACTACCTGCTCGTGTTCACGATCTTCGCGCTCGCCGCGGCCGGGCTGGCCCGTCCCGAAGACTGGTGGGGCAGGCGGCGAGGTCCGCTTGCCGGGTCACTAGCGGTCGCGGCCGTTGTGGCCGTCGCCGCGATGCTGCCGTTCCTGCTGCCGTACTACTGGGCGCATCGAGACCAGGGGCTCGTCCGTTCGCTCGAAGAAGTGCGGCACTTCTCGGCGTCGTGGCGCGACTATCTCGCGACCGGCGGCCGGCTGCACTACGAGCTGTGGAGCCACCGGGTGTGGCGGGCGGCGCCGACGGCGCTCTTTCCCGGCCTCGCGGCTGTGGCCCTCGCGAGCGTGGGTCTCATGTCCGGCCGCGCGTTCGGTGATCGGCGCCAACGGATGTGGCTCGCGATTGGCGCGATCGGTGTGCTGCTGTCGCTGGGGCCCGTCGTTCCCGGGTACTCCACGCTCTACGGCGTGTTCCCGCTCCTCCAGGGCATCCGGGCGCCGGTGCGGTTCGGCTTCCTGATGCTGGCGGGAGTCGCCGGGCTCGCCGGTTTCGGCCTGGCCTGGCTCCGGACGCGGTGGGCCGGTCGAGGCGCCTGGCCGGCGATCGCTGGGTCTGTGGCGCTGCTCCTGGTCACCGCGGAAGCGTTCCGCGCGCCTGTCGTTTTCAGGCCGGCTCTCCGGATCCCGGCGGCGTATGACGTGCTCGCACACGAGGACGGTGCCGTCATTGTCGAGTTCCCGCTGCCACCGCCGCAGACCATCTTCAGGAACGCGCCTTACATGTTGTACTCGACCCGTCATTGGAAGCCGATGTTGAACGGCTACAGCGGCTTCATGCCGCGAAGCTACCTGGAGCATTGGGAGCTCATCAGGGAGTTCCCGAGTCGGAACGCGCTCGCGGCCCTGGCGCAACTCGGCGTGACCCACATCGTCGTCCACGACCCGGAGATTGCCCGCGACGCGGACCGGGCCGCCGCTCTGGCGCGCGTGGTGTCGCGCGACGGCGTCACGATCTATCGCCTGGATCGGGAACTGGCGCGGCGGCTCCCGAAAGAGGAGACGCGGCCGTGACGGAAATGGCAGCGCCGAGTCGAACGCCGACGGGCCGCGACGCGTCGCCGAGCCCCCCGCGCGGGCCGGGCGTCGGGGCGGCGCTCACGCTCGCGGCGATCGTCATCGTTGCGGCGGTCGCTCGATTCTGGGGTCTGCAGTTCGGCCTGCCGCTCGTCTACGCGCGACCGGACGAGCTGATGATCTCGGATCGCGCCATAACGTTCTTCCGTGAGAGCACTCTGAATCCAGAGTTCTTCGACTATCCCAGCCTCTACCTGTATCTGACGGCGGCGCTCTACTTTGTGTATTTCCTCTGCGGCCTGGTGGCGGGCTGGTTCGACTCGCTCTCGACCTTCATCGAGAGCTGGGCGACCCACTGGGTGCCGTTCTTCCTGATCGGCCGCACCGTGGGTGCGGCGACCGGCACGGCGACGGTGCTGGTTGTCTACGCGATCGGCCGCCGTCTGTTCGACGCGCGGACCGGGCTCGTCGCCGCAGCGTTTTTCGCGCTGGCGTTCCTGCACGTCCGGGACTCGCACTACGCGACAACCGACGCGCCGATGGTGTGTCTCATGATGATCGCCGTCCTGTTCCTGGTGCGGGCGTACCAGGAGGGAAGGACGCGCGACCACGTGCTGGCGGGCGTGTTCGCCGGACTGGCGATGGCAACCAAGTACAACGCGTTTCTGTTGGCGCTGCCGATGGCGGCGCTCGTGTTGTTCCGCGTGTGGGACGCTCCGGGAGCGCGGCTCGAGGCGCTTCGCCGCAGCCGTGTGCTGCACCTGCTCGTGCCGTTCGGCGCGATGTTCCTGCTGGCGAGCCCGTACGTGCTGCTCGACTTCCGCCAGTTCCGGCACGACATCGCGGCGCTGTCGGGGCTTCATACGGCCGGCATGACGCCGCCGGAGATGCTGGGCATCGGGTGGAAGTACCACCTGATCTTCTCGCTGCGGTACGGGCTGGGCTTGCCGCTGCTTGTGACGGGCCTTGCGGGGCTGGCCTTTCTGCTGGCCCGGAGGCCCCGCATCGGTGTGCTTCTGGCGGTGTTTCCCATCGTCTACTATCTTGTGGCGGGGAGCGGCTACACGGTATACGTCCGTTACATGATTCCTGTGGTGCCGTACCTCTGCCTCGCGGGGGCCGCACTGGTCGGGGTTGTCGCGGATTGCGTGCGGCGCCTGGGTCGGGGGACAGTGGTCGCCGTGACCGTGGCGCTGGCGGCCTGTGTCGTCTGGCCGTCAGCCGAAAGCGTCTGGAGGTTCGACCGGCTGCTCGTCGAGCGGGACAGCCGGCTGGTGGCGGGCGACTGGGCGCTCGCCCACATCCCACCGGGGAGCACCATTTATCAGGCGGGCGCGATCTACGGTCAGCTTCAGCTCGAGTCGTCGCGGCCCTTCAAGTACCGATACTGGGTCTGGGACGAAGGATCGTTCCGGGTAAGCCGGAGGCCTTTCCGCTGGACGAACGACTGGCCGGACTGGATCGTGGTACAAGAGTCACCCCTGCCGTACGCACACGTCTCGCCGACCGTCGCCGCCAAGCTGAGGCACGACTACGCGCTGGAATACGCGTTGCGGGTGGTCGACCTGAACGAACCGCGCAACGTCTACGACGTGCAGGACGCGTTCTTCCTGCCGTTCGCGGGATTCGAAAAAGTCCGACGGCCGGGGCCGAACATCCTCATCTACCGCCGGCGGAGCTAGAAGGGCCGCACCATGCTGAAGCACCTCCTTGCCCTCGCGATCGTGGTCCTGCTTCTTCTCGCCGGTTTTCAGGCAAGGAGCCTGCGCCTGATGCGCGGCGAGATCGCCCGGCTTCAGGCAGCGTCGACGGACGAGACCCGCGCCGTCGCGTTGCGGCAGTTCACGCCTGAGCGGCACGACGAGGCGATTCGCGCCCTGCAGTGGCTCGATGCCTACGCTCGAGCGACCGAGGGCCTGCAGCGGGCGGAGGGGCTGTGCGCCGGCGGCCGGCTCGACGTCGAGGGGGTCGCCTGGCTCTTCGACTGGTACTGGAAGGAGCGTGTCGCGGGCGCGTCAGAGGAGCTTGCCCGCTTGCGCCTGATCGAGGCCATCAAGCGGACGCCCGAGTGGATCCAGAAACACGGGGGTGGCTAGCCTCAGGGAGCCCGGCGCGACAGCGCGGACGCCCAGACGTCGTCAGCTCCGGGCCGCACGCGGATCGGTGATCCTGCCAGGACTTCAGGCCGCAGCGGTGGCACGTCGACGACCGGGCTGCGCCGTCCTGGCGCGGACAGTAGGACGACCAACGGATCGTGATCGGCCGGAACGAGCGTCTTCGGACCATCGCTTGTCTCGACGGTCACGGCCGCGGCGATCGGGACGCAGAGCCGCCCGTCGCTCGGCCACGGATAGGGGCCCTGCAAACGCCAGGCGCCATGGGCCCATCGCGCCACCCATAGGTTGGTCCGGGACGTTTCGCCGCGCTCGCCCGACACACACATCCGCTGCTGCTCGAGTTGGACTTCCGTGATCGCGAGCGTGGGCAAGGCGCGCGCGATCTCGTCCGGCAGCCCGCTGATCTCGGCCGGAACCACGCGCTCGCCGGCAGCAATCGTCGTGTCGGCGGGATAGACGCGCACGTTCAAGGCGCGGGTCCACGAGAGCGAGTCCACCTTCAAATAGGCCACCACCGCGTAGGTACCCGGACGGGCGTAGCGATGGGCGATCCGCGTTCGTCCGGCGCTGTCGATTGCGGGCGCGCCCTGGCCGTCTCCGAAGTCGACACTCACGGTGCCCCGCGCGGCGCCAGCGCCACCTCCCTGGACGTCCACGGTGATCCAGGTTGACTGTCCCGCGATGGGATGCGCCGGCGCCCGGTTGAGCACGAACTCCTGCCACGGATTCTCGATCGCGCGCCGCCGCGGCAGTTGGCCACGGGTCGAGGAGACGCAGCCCCAGCACCCGTGCGCCAGCCAGAAGTCGCGCAAGTGCGTGCGCGCGAGTCGAACGGGAAACAGGTATTCCGGTGTGAACGTCTCCGCGGTGAACTCGCTCACCGCGGACGCCGCCAGCCCAAACGCCGTGACAACGACCAGCAGGAGCGCCGCCGGCGAGAGGCCCGGCCGCCGAGTGCGAAGAAACGCGAGCCGGGACGCGAGAATCGGGCTGGCGATGCAGAGCGCGCAGACGAGCAGCCACGCCGGGAGCAGCCACGATTCAAAGCCGGGGTCCGTCCAGTTGAGGCCCGAGATGGGACCGGGGAAGAGGAGGTTCAGCTTCCAGCCGCTGAAGCTCTCGTCGTACATGCGGCCGATGGCCTTGAGGTGGTGGTTGTTGTAGACCCAGGCGGCCTGCAGCGACACGAGCGCAAGGAAGAGCACGAGCGCCTTGAAGACCCGACTCTTGCGAAAGTGTGCGAAGGCTTCGATGAGCCCGACCCCCGCAAGCGGGATCACCGCCACCAGATACCGCCCCGGCGTCGAGCCAGCCGCGCTGAAACCGTGCGTCGCTGCCGGCGCGGCGACACTGATGATGACGAGTAACGCAAACAGCGCGAGGGATGGCTGGCGCCGCGCGAGCGGGACGAAGCCGGCCATGGCGGCCAGCAGCAGCGGGTCGTGCGGCAAGAGTCCGTACTTCCGATCGAACAGGAACCCGAACAGGCCGGGGCCGATGAAGTTGACCTGAAGGAATCCGGCCGCGGCCGGGTCGTAGAGCGCGGTCGGCACGATCGTGCCGGTGATGTGGTAGACGTAGAGCCCGAAACCCGCGATTGGGATCATCCAGCCGGCGGCGAACGAGAGGACGAAGCCTCGTGCTCTCCAATGCCGCACGAGAGACCACACGAGCAACGCCATCGCCAGCGCCGCGTAGCGCATGTGCAGCCAGGGGAGAAAGCCGGCCAGCAGACCGAAGGCCGCAGCCGTCAGCCGGCTCCCTTTGGAACCGAACAGCAGATATCGGGCGAGGAGGAACACGATCACCCCGGCCGCGACCTCGGGGTAGCACTGGAATCCGAAGGCCCCGATGGGGAGTGTGACGGCCATCGCGAGCGCGGCCAGCGCGGACGCCAAGGCCGAGCGTGTGGAGGCGTGAAGGAAGCGGAAGACGACCGCCGCGTAGACCGCGTACAGCAGGACGACGAACGTGACGCTGAAGAACAACTCGGTCGGAAAATCCGGATGGATGCGGCTGTCCCAACTGAGCAAGTACCGGTCCACGAAATACGCCGGGAACATCACGAAGCCCAGGCCCGGCGTGTGCACCTGGTAGATGCCGCCGGTCTTGCCGCGCACGAACCAGTCGCCCGCCGACTCGACGCGGGTGAACCGGAAGCCGGGTTCCCTGACGAGACGGACCAGATCGCCGGCCGCATTCTCCAGCTCTTGCGGGATCGTCTCGATCACCCATTTCAGGTTGTCGGCCAGCGGCGGTGCGTAGTCGACCGGCAGTTGTGACAGGTCTTTCCGGTTCGTGATGTCGAATCCCTGGCCTTGATACAAGTTCTCGGCGTAGCGGAAGTACTTCGGCTCGTCGCCATGCAGGTTGAAGCGATCCTGTGTTCCGCTCGTGACCGCGAAGGCCGCCGCCACGGCGGCCACGGCGAGCTCGATCCTGAACGACGTGTCGCCCGCGAACAGGCGTTCCCCCAGGCGCACGAGCGTCGCTCGGACCTTGCCCCCGGAACGCGCGTCGATGCTCGCGACGAACAGGCCTGCCGCAGCCAGTGTCAGCCACGGCCGCAAGTCGATCGCCAGGTACGACCAGACGAAAAGATGGCCGTAGGTCGCCGGCAGCAGGTTCGCGAGCGCGACGAAGCTGAAGGCCAGAATACCGAGCGGGGCAAGATACCGCAGGTCGCGCGCGCGGAAGCTCGTGGGCTCGCGGAAGACACGCGCGGAGAGCAGAACGTGCAGGAGCAGCAGGCCCAGCGTCGAGCCGGTGATTGCGGCGGCAAGTGCGGCCGGCGAACGCGAGAGCAGGACGTATTCGATGCGGCCGTCACCGAGGACGGGGACGAACGAGCTGGCGGCCAGCCAGGCGTGGCCTCCGGCCACGAGGCCGAGGAGCGCAAGGAGCAACAGGCCGGGCGCCGAGAAACGGGCGCGGCGCATCGTCAGGCGACTCGACGAATCACGGGCGCCCGGAGGCGGGCGCGGGCATCAGGTCGCGGGTCTTTCGCTTCTCGCGGGATGCCCGGAGCAGGAACTTGGCGTACGGCACGACCTGCTTGATCGCCGCGACGTTCATCTGACAGGGGCTCAGGCAGGTCGGGCACTTCTCGCGCTTGATGAAGTCGCGGTGTTCCTGGCTGGTCGCGCGGAAGTAGATGGCCTCGGCATCCTCGTCCCGCACGTTCCCCACGACGTCGCTGTTCTCGCAGAAGAAGAACCCGCCGTCGGGGTTGAGCATGACACCCTGGGTCTGGAACGGGCACGGGGCCAGGCGGTGGTAGCCGTTGGCGATCATGTCCGCGTAGTGCATGTAGACGTAGTTCTGGCCGTCGAGCAACGGATCCACGCGCACCCGGTCGAGGAAGAACTGGCGCATGCGCTCTTCTTCGGGGCCGATCGGCTTGCACGTCGTCGCCAGGTCGGCGTTGCCGAGCATCGGCTCGGTGAAGCGGACCATGTTGAAGACGATGTCGAGCTTCTCCTTCCTGGCCCACGCGAGGATGTTCTCGGCGTCGTCCAGGTTCTGCGAGAAGATGGTCGTCGAGATCCCGAAGTTGAAGCGGTGCCGCTTCTGCAGCGCCTGCATCGCGCGAATCGTCTCGTTCGCTTTGTCGAAGCCGCGCTGCACGTGGCGGACCTCGTTGTGCATCTCGCCGATGCCGTCGATGGAGACGCGCGTGCTGAAGATGACGCCGCGCTGGCTGCAGAGCTCGACGATCTCGGTGAGCATCGGGATCGCGCGGTGGGGCGTCAGCCCGGTCGTGTTCAGCCCGAGCTTGCGGAGCCGGGGGAACTTGTCGAGCATCAGGCGGGCGATGTCCACCAGGTCGTTGCGCGTGGTGGGCTCGCCGCCCGAGATGTTCGCGTTCTCGATCTTCTTCCAGAGCCTCGAGGCAAACGTACGCTCGATCTCCCTGAGCGTCATGTCGCTCTTGCGGTCGCCGCGCTTCCAGTTGCTGCACATCTCGCAACGCGCGTCGCAGACGAACGTGCAGTGGAAGATCAGGACCGTCGGGCGAATGGGCCGGAACTGCGCGATGTAGGCATTGGCGAGGTCGCGAGGCGCGCTGAGCGCAGCTTTCGCGAGGTACCTCGCCGCATATATCTGTGCCATGAGCGCTTATTGTACGTCTTTCCTCGCCCGCAGGTAAAGCCAGGCGCCCGGCAGATTGCCCGCGAGGCCGCTCAGCACGATGAGCGTGGAGAGCGCGAACGACTGCGGGTCCGGGACGCCCTGCGGCCGGAGCATCCAGACGATCATGCCCTGTGGCAGCCCGAAGCCGCTGATCGAGATCGGCAGCAGGAGCATGAGCAGGCCCACCGGCATGAACACGAGGTAGTAGCTGAAGCCGACCGTGATGTCGATCCCTCGGCCGAGCACGTACGCCTCGAGCACGCGCAGCACCTGCACGCCGATCGACAGGGACATGACCGAGCCCAACGCGCCGTGCCGGCCGCGATAGCGCGCGAGTGCGTCGGCGAGGTGCAGCAGGCGTCCTGCGTGCCGCGAGTCGCGCCACGTCCCGGGCAACACGGCGCGCAGGAGTCGATCGGACCAGAACAGGCCGCCGGTCAGGCCCGCCGTCAGGACCGCCAGTACCATCGTGGGTTGCCAGAGTCCGGGATCGACGCGCCGCGTCCACACAGCCACACCCGCCACGCCAAGCAGGACGATGGACAGCATGCCCAGGACACGATCGACCGCGACCGACGCTAACGCCTCGCTCGTCGCCGCGGTCTGGCGGCCCAGCGAGTACGCGCGCAGCGCGTCGGCGCCCACGCCGGCGGGCAGGAAGCTGCCGGCGAACGAGCTGACGAGGTAGATCCGGATCGCGGATCGAACCGACACGGCCGTCCGACTCGCGCGCAGCAGCAGAATCCAGCGCCACACCATGAGCGCCCGGTCGATGGCGAGCAGGATCAGGACGAGGCCGGCGGCGCCAAGGTCGAGACGGACGAGCGCTCTGCCGGCCTCACCGAGGTCGATGCGAGAGCCGAGGTAGACGAGGATCGCCGCGGTCAGGAGGATGCGGAGCCACGTCGCGCCGGTCAGATGCGGTGTCACTCGGCTGGCTTGCGCGCGACGAATTCGAGCGTCGCGAACAGGTTCTTCCGGACCTTGAAGAGCAACTCGCCCGTGCCGGTGCGCCGGGCGAGGAGATCGATCCCGGGCAGGTTCGCGAACATCGCGCCCGCCGCGAGGAGATCGCGCGTGACACCGGTGGCGGCGCCGATGCTGTGCAGGATGCGTTCGATCTCGAACCCGCCGTCGTAGAGAAGCTGCCGCACGCGACGTTCGGTCGTCACGAAGTTGTGCGTGTAATCGACGTCCCAGAAAAACGTCCGCTCTTTCAGATAGTCGGGCACGACGACGAACAGCACGCCACCCGGGCGCAGCGTGCGGCGGGCTTCGGCGACAAACGCCCGGGCCGCGTCGATGCCGGGCATGTGTTCCAGCACCTGATCCGCATACACGACGTCGTGGCTCGCGTCCGGCGCGGGGATCGGCGGCGCCCACGCCTCGATGACCTCGAGGCCCTTTCGGCGGAGTTCCTGGATCAAGACGGGGCTGGCCTCGACCGCGCGATACCGCCAGCCGGCGGCGACCGCGGCTTCAGCCAGCGTGCCGTGGCCCGGACCGATCTCGATGAGATCGCCCGGCGCAGTGATGTGACGCATCAGCAGACCGAGACGCGATTGCTCGGTGCGCGCGCGGCGGGCGCGGCCGAATCCGGTCAGCTCCTTTTGACGGTCGGAGAACCAGCGGTAGAACGTCGCGGGCATGGCGGTCGCGAGTGTACAGCAAGAAGGGCGCAGCCGCAGGACCGCGCCCTTCATGGGTCGTACTCAGTTGTGCAATCGGCGATCAGAATCGGCCGCGGCCCGTCCAGCGGCCGATAGTCCGGTTTTCGGCCGTGATGCCCGTCACGTCCACCCACGCCGGCCCCGGGCTGGGACCGCAGTGGCCGCCGATGATGTCGATGATGTAGACCTCGGTGCTGTTCTCGTCCGGTCCGGGGCCCCAGTGGTAGTCGACGACGTCCATCGAGGGGTCGCCGATGTTGCCGCGCTTCCAGTTGTAGCCCCAACGAGTATCGAACTCGCGCAGGCGGTCCACCACTCGGTCCATGAAACGCCAACTGCCGCCGTGCTCCTGGCACGAGTTTCTGAGGTCTCCGGGGTACCTCGCCGCGATTTCCCGCACGATGTGCTCCATGTTCGGTCGCGGCAGGCGCTGGCCGGCCGGCGGATCGGGCGTGCGCGGGCCTCCCCTCGGCGTGACGAACGAGTGGACCGCCGAGAACGGTCCCGTGATGGTCCCGTTTGTGCCGTATGCACGCCAGAAGAATGTGGTCGTCTCGGCATGCGGTCCGACCGAGGCCGAAGTGGTCGAGCCAGAGCTGCGCGTGGCCCTGCCCGTTGCCGTGACAGGTCCGAGCGCCTGCTGGCCGGTTGCTGTGACAGCTCCCAACGTCTGCTGGGTGGAGACTTCAAACACGTACGTCACCTGGCCCACGTTGCCACGCACCGTCCCGTTGGTCACCGTCAGGGTCGGGGTGCGGCTGGTGGCCGTAGCGCCACCGATCGGCGACAGGGGAGTCGGCGCGTCGATGAAGGTCTCTTCCGGCGTTCTGAACGTCTGCGCGGCCGAAAACGCGCTTGTGGCCCTCGTGGCCGTCGCCCACGTGCGCCAGTAGAACAACTGGTTCCACGCAAGTGTCCCCACATCGTGGACCGTGGTGGTTCCCGTGCTGCGTTGCATGCTCCCGCTGGCGATGATGGTGGAGAAGTCCGGATCAGTGGCGACCTGGAACCGGTAGACGATCTCGCCCGCCGGACCGCTAAACCCGCCGTTCGTGACGGCGAAATCCGGCCGGTTGCTGTCGACCGTGACGCCGCCCACCGGAGAAACCGGTATCGGGGTGTCGACCGTGACCGGCTCGAGCGTCCTGAACACCGCGGTGTCGGACCAGGGGCCGACGAACCCGTCCTGCTCGGCACGCACCCGCCACGTGA
>ERZ1292640.2484-Hain-H43-02um-R1-2484-length-14727-cov-7_pt1 | contig 14727 bp, 11 predicted proteins | sample MGYA00564404_ERZ1292640 | MGnify/ENA primary metagenome ERZ1292640 (study PRJEB36523, sample SAMEA6512636) | groundwater metagenome | collected 2019-01-08 | study: AquaDiva: Metagenomics assemblies of 32 groundwater samples
CGTGCGGCACACTTCGCAAAGTGTGCCGCAGCTCTTCAGCCCTTCCTCAGCCCCCCGCCAGCCGCGCCAACTCGCACCCGAAGGCTCCGGGACCGCCGGCCACGGCGTACATCCCCTGCCGACAGGTGACGAAGCCCCGCGCTTCCAGTGTTCGCAAATACTGACTGGCCACCAACAGCGGCGGCCTTAGGCGCGTGGCCACGGCGGAGACCGTCTGGCCGGGTTGCTCGACCAGAAGTGCGAAGATTTGCAGGCAGGTGCGGTTGGTGATGGCGCGGCAGGTGCGCCAGAGGGTAGGGTGAAGCGGAGGCGGGGCAGTCATAGGCACACTTTGCGAAGTGTGCCGCAGTCCGTCCAGGGCGCTACGCGACCGACCGGCTTCGCGACCAGCCTCAGGGCGGCTTTGCCTCGGTGGTGGTAGCGATTTACGCTTCGGAACACGCTGCACGCCGTCGCTGCCCGGGTGGTGCAACCATGGACGCAACTCATGCGGAAAGGAGGGTTTCCCCCTGCGGAGGCCGAGCAGGCACCGAAGAACGACCCGAATTCCAGGGCCGATGAACTCGGTTCATCGACCAAGATTCAGGGAGCTTCGCCCGGCTTCAGGAAAACGATTTCCCAGCGGGATTGGCCGCGGACGAACAGGCGCGCCGTTCGCCCCGCGAGTTTATCCGTCTCGCGCTTCGATTTGTCCAGGCCCAGCACTTGCGGATACCAGCGGTCTTTGCCCACGCTATCCAGAATTTTTGCGGGTGGCGTCCATCGCGCAGGGTTGGCCAAGTCCGGGTTGAACGTGGCGTAAACGCCTTCCTGAGTCCAATTGCCGTCCTGGGCTCGATTGAGGAGGATGACGTATTGCTGCAAGTGTGTGTTCCAGTGGATGGAAGGCCCCCAAAAAGCATCGGCCTCCACGCGGTGCCAATCCGTCTTCACCGGAAAAATCGGCGTGACGCGGCCGCCCAGTCCCGGTTCATTCCAACGGGCCGCGTGCCATTTCCAGACCTTTGCCACCGGCTGGTCGCGATCGGCATACCGCATGCGGGCGACGGAGACGCCTTGTTCCGAAACCTCGCCGGCATAGGTGCTGATGAAAAAATAGAGATATTCCAGTTGCGCATCGGCCATGACGGAGAAATCGCCGTTGCCGCCGGCGAAATAATAGTTCTTGGTGTCACAGCGCAGTGTGTTGGGGCGCGCTTCCAGGATGATCCCCAGGTCGTGCCAGGTCGCCCCGTTGTCTTTGGAGCGGACCGCGCCGATTTTCGGGGCGGTAAGGCGAGTGCCCGGACAAAGCCCGCCCGGTTCGTTGTGATACCAGCCGTAGAGCACGCCATCATCGGCTTTCCAGGTGCATTCAATCCAACGGCCGCCATTAACCTGGTTGTTGTAGGCCGTCCGCACATAGGTTTGATGCAGATGAAACAGGTCGGGGCCGGAACTCCGCCAGGGATGGCCGGCGGAATTAAAAAGAAAAAGCGTCTCGCCATCCCAGTGGGCCGGGCTGTTGCAGTCGGTGTCCCCGACGTGATTCAAGTTGGTGGAGTTGGCGCCGCGAAACTGAACGAGCGGCGCCTCCCGCAGCACCACGGAAGGCGGGCGCTCCTTGCGCGAGGCCGTGGGCGTGGACTGGCACGCCGACAGAATCGCCAGGACGGCGAGCGCAGCCAGTGGCCAGGTGATTTGAGCCGGGGGAGAATGCTTTGACATAGGATGGTTTTATCGGTTTTGGACCGCCGCTTGAAAGCAAAATCAAAGGCCCGCCGCCACGGCCTTCTCGGAAACACCCTCCCCCAATTCCACCGCCTTCTGCGTATCAACCAGATCATTGGCCAGCAGCTTGATTCTTTCGCTGCTTTTGCCATCGATCCGCAGAAAGGCCGCCGCGTGTTGCGGACCGCGGCATCCGTGAAGGAAGGCGTTTCTCACTTCGTTGAACCGCAGCACGGGCGCTGCCGCGACCGCCGAATTCCAGCCGAACACGTCCAGGTTCTCCACGTCCTCGCACACCAAGGCCGGCCGTGCCTCGGACGCCGCGACATCAAGCCGCATATTGCTGAAGCGCAGGCCGCGCACGTGACGGCAATAAAAGCCATACGCCGGCAGGGGGCCGAACATCGAGTATTCTGGATACTTGTCCGGATGCTCGGGCACGGCTCTTGGCGCAGCCTCCACCGGGCCGCCGCCCGCAAAGGAGATGCGAATGTTTTCCAGCGCGATGTCCTCCGCCGGCTGGCCGGGCAATCCCGTGATGGAGCATCCGATCCGGTCGGCGCCGACCGCCTGCAGGCCGCTGATATTGATCCGGCGCAATGTTCCCAGGCCCGGCCTGGCCGTTCCTTCCTGGTGGGGGCGCGCCCGGTTGCCCAGGCGGATGAAAATGGGGCCGTTCACGTTGTGCATCGAGACATTGGAGATGGTCACGCCGTCCAGCGAGCCGCCATCCACCAGTTCCAAGGCAATCCCGGCCAAATGGGTGTCATACAGGGCGCAATTGCTGAGAACGATGTTCTCGAACCCCCCATTGGATTCGGTCCCAAGCTTGAAGGCGTTGCAGGCGCTGCTCAGTACGCAATTGGTGATGGCGACGTCTTTGCAGGGGCGGTTCAAAGTGCTCTTGAGCACAATCGCGTCATCGCCCGAGCTGATGTCGCAATTGGAGATCCTAACGCGCTGGCAGCCGTCGATGTCGATTCCGTCGTTGTTGTGGTTGCAGCGGCTGCGAACCGTGATGCCTTCAATGCGGACCCCGTCGCAGGCCAGGAAATGCTGGACCCACATGGGTGAATTCCGGAGGGTGATGTCCTGCACCGAAACGTCTCGGCACGCGATGAGGCGGATCAAATACGGACGCACTTTGTACGGTCCTTTGAAGGCCGCCCCCTGGCCGTCAATGACTCCGTGGCCTTGCAGGGAAATCTGCTCCTCGTTCTCAGCGTAAAGCAGGCTTTTCTCCGTATAGTTGTCGGTGTAAGACCGTATCGCCGGAATGGCGGTCGGATAATCCTGCAGGTTCAGGCTGCCGAGCAAGACGGCACCGGCATCCAAGTAAAGCGCCACGCCGCTTTTCAGAAACAAGGTGCCCGTCAAGTATCGTCCCGCTGGAAAGTAAACCGTTCCGCCGCCCGCCCGCCCGCAACGGTCAATCGCTTCCTGCAGGGCCTTTGTATCCGGACGGGCCCCGTCTCCCCCGGCGCCACAATCGCGAACGTTCAAGGCATTTCCCGTAAGGGCGACGGCGGCGGAAGATGCGCCGGGCGACAAGGCAACAGCCGCGCCGCCCAGGCCGGCGAGGCGAGCAAGAAACTGGCGTCGCACATTCGCTGTGTTCATGGAATTGCCAAGCTCGGTTACTTGATCTTCCTGGCAGGCCGGTTCTCCCCGGCGATGTGGAACGTCAAGGCTTCGGCGGCGCCTTGAGCATTGGTTTGAAAAATGACCTGCGAATCCACCGACTTTGCGAAAAACTTGGTCTTCGATGCAGCGAACAAGGGATAGGCGTGCTCACGGTTCGGATGCACCAGACGCATGGTCAACTGGTTGTCCTGGCGCGAAACAACAATCGACATCCGCTCATCGACTTGAAAGGTGCCAACGTAACGGTCCAGCAGATCTCTGGCGAAGGTAAACTCTTTTTGCGCCGCGTCCGTCAGCTCGCGAATCCAGATGTTCCGGTAACGGACAGGATTGCCGTGGTCCTGGAGAGACAGCGGCAGCTTGTCCGAATGAGCCTGGTACGGCTCGCGTTTCATCCAGCCGGTCGGGCCCGTCAGCGCGACGTTGTTCTGCACCAAGACCCCGTTGTGCAAGACGGTCAGGCGGGCCGCAGAGAGCAGCGCTCCCTTGTCGTCAAAGTGCGGCCGGGTGAAAATGATGTCGTAAGATTGCCACTGGCCCGGTGGGCGGGCGGCATTGACGAGCGGCGGATACTGCCCGTAAACCGCGCTCGCCTGGCCGTCGGCATAGGTCATGTTCTGGTAGCAATCGAGCACCTGCACTTCGTAGCGGCCCATCAGGAACACGCCACTGTTGCCCCGGCCCTGGCTCTCGCCCCGGGCTGGCACAGGCGCCGCCCATTCGATATGAAGCTGGCAATCGCCAAAATTCTGCAAGGTGCGGATGTACCCGACATCCTTGACGCATTCCATGCAGCCGTCCTTGACGATCCACTGCGGCGGGCTGCCATCCAGACTACACCACTGGCTCAGGTCTTGGCCCTCAAACAAAACGGTTGCGTCGGAGGGCGGTTTGCCGGGCTGATCCGGCGTGCTGGCCGTGCCCGGCTCGATCACCGGAGGACGCGGACGGCTCCAGTCATGCACTTTCCAGGATGGGTCCGGTTCGGCCAAACCAGTGCCGGGCGTGAGAAGAGTCAAGGTGCCGAGCCACGCGCCGGCCAGAACGGTGGCGGCTGAGGCGAAGGAAGAAGTCGTTTTCATAGAGTAGGTTAACGTTCGGTTCCGGTGTACATATAAAAACCACCGCGTTTTCCAAGCACAATTTGGCAGTCGAATCCTGGTTACTCCGTGTTCCAATCGGACCTGCTCACCGACCATCAGCGGTGCTCCGGCTCTGCGACGCAGTAAAGGAAGTGTTCGCCGCGCCAGCAGAGTTCACGGTCCACCAATGCAGGAGAGGCGCTAACTGAGAATAATTGGCTCGGCAGTTATCGTGTGGCCAGTTGCACTCCAACGATTCTAACCTCTTTGACCGCATGATCCGGCCAATAAGACACCAACCATCGGGCAAAGCGCTTTTTCTGAATTTCTCTTCCTGTTGAATCGAGGAAGGTCTCATCACCGACCTGGAACGGATCATCGGCAAGCGCACGGAAAAACCTTATGAACAGATCGCGTTGCCGGCCGGACAAGCCAAAGATGCTTTCAGCCACCGCACAGTCGAGCACATAGCGGTAGCGCATAGCGGAATCAACGGCCTTGGATGCTCAATCTCCGATGCTGCCGCTCGAATTCCTCCATGCTCATCTTCTCACCCGCATCCATATCCTGCATCCGCTGATCCACCTGCTTGCGGAATTCCACTTCGTTTTGCTGCTCCAAATCAGCCAGAAAGGCGGACAGCTCCAAACGTTCCGTTGAGGACAATCCGGCAACTTTATCTTTTAGCTCAGCCAAACTCATAAAACACCTTTACCTCAATCCTAATTCCAATTCAATGACCGAATTGTTTTGTGCCGAATTGTCTTGGTAGTTGGCGCCGCCCGAAGCGTTTTATCACACCCTCCGGGACCCTACCCGCGCGACGCGGGTGCTACCCGGAAGTCGGCGCCGGTCGAAACGTTTTATCACACCCGCCGGTGCAGGCCTAAGCATGCCGCAGCAGGCTCAATTCCAGGTTTCAGGTTCGCATTACTTCTCCAGGCGCACGCGCGCGATGCCATAAGGCTCAATGGTTTCCTCGAACTGCCGGGCCAGGATCACGCGCGCGGGTTGATCGCCATAGTTGAGCGCCAGAAAATGTCCATCCGACTGCACGCTGAGGAAGACACGGTCCGGATGCGTGACGGCCAGCGCCTGGCGCGTCCAACGGTGCAAGCTGGGTGTCGCGCGCAGAACCGATCTGATAAAGTCGCCGTAGTAACTGGGCGGGTCCACGTCGCCTTTGAACCGGTGAAAGGCTCCCCGGCCCGTGTCGCCATTATTCCAGCGCTGGAACATGGAGGTATCGCCCTCAATCGTTTCCTGCGGGATGCGCGGGTAGGAAGGATAGATGATCGTGCCGCCATTCCGCAGCCATCTGTCAATGGCGTGTTGCACGTCGGCCTCGATGCGTCCGCCCCAGGCAAACACCAGCGCCTGGTAGCGGCTCAAAAAACCGTCGCGAATGAGCCGGTCATCCAGGTAATCCACTTCCACAACGCGCCGGATTTCGCGCGCGACCGGGTTGAATCCCCAGGCGTAAATGTGCCGAAAAGCGGCGTCGCTCAACTGGTTCTCTGTTTCGGGATAATACACCGCCACATCAATGACCGGCTCCTGGCGCATATCGAGGACCGGCAAGTATTTCAGCCACTTGGCAATGGCCAATTGATGATCAAACACGTTGCCATGATACGTGAAGAGGTGGTCGCCTTTGGTGGCGGTCGTGTTAAAAACCCGCGCGGCCACGCCCCGGGCCGTGTGTGAGCCGGCCGGTTCGTAACCCAAGCCAACCCGATAAAGACGCGCGGCCGTGGCGGCGAGGCGCGTGGCGTAGAAATTCTGTTCGTAGCTGTCGGTCTCATTGGTGAGACGGACGCCGCCATCGACTTCCACCATCGCTTTGGTTTGCGCCGAATAATCGGTTCCAGCTTCGCGAAATCCCCAGCCGCCGGCGGACTGGTAAAGGCGCGTTTGGGGCATGGCCCGGCGCGCTTCCCGCGCCCACCATTCGCACCAGTCGGACATGGAATCGGTGTACCAGGCCGTGAAATCAAGGCGCTGCCGCCGGGACAGGATGGTGTTCGGCAGCACGGACTTGACGTCTCCGAAGGTACCAAGCTCCGATTCCCAGGCCCGGTTCAGCGCGGCCATTGTTTTGTATTTTTCCTGGAGCCAGCGCCGGAAGTCCGCCCGCCCATACTCGTCGCCAGCCCACCAGCCGATGTGGAGATGCATTTTCTCGCCTTTGGCCGCCCAGCCGCCGCTGGCCGGATATTGTGACTCGCCGTAGTTGCCGCTTGGCCCCAGGCGGACCCCTTCGAGCACGCCCATCGGCTCGTAATGTCGGCCGAAGGCTTGGAGGAAGCGCGTCACGTGCCGGCGGTGATGAGGGCTCCAGATGCTTTGAATTGAATTCGTCAGGCCGTGTTCCAGACAGACGAAGCCCACATATTCCTTGCTCTCCAGGAACCAATCCGGCAACGCGTAACCCGAGCCGACGATCAGCAGCGGGAACCATTTCAGATTGTAATCCGCAAGCTTTTTGACCACGGCGTCATAAAAACTGAAGTCGAACTCGCCTTCTCGCCGCGGCTCCAGCCGCTTCCAGGTGACGTAGCTTTCGATGGAAGTGAACCCCATCACTCGGGCCAGGGGCGCAAGTTCATGCAGGGCATCGAGCGAAGCCGGCAAGGCGGACAGGTCGCCCAGCACATCCACGCCGGCGGTGGTCACTAATTCCATCGGGCGTCGCAAGACCACCATGGGCTGAACCTCTTTCGGCACCTCGGCTTTCCTGGCGACCCAGGCTTCATCGGATTGCCCGGGCCACAAACGGATGGCCTTGACGTATTGCAGGCCAGCGACCCGCAGGGCGGGGGCGTTGGTGGCCGGATTGGCCGGTGCCGGAATCTGAAACTCGAACCAACCGCGCCGCACCTTCATCGTGTTCAGGCGCGTGTAAGAGTTTTTTCGGGCCGGGTGAAGCGAGGTGGCGCCAGACTTGGAGTCCGGCAAAAGCCGGGGGTCGATCACTCCCGCCCCCTGGTCGAAGAATTCGATCTCCAGCACCACGGTACGGTGAGCGGACAGCGCCACCTCAGGGAATTGTATATGCCACTCGACTCTTGAATATGGATCGGTGTCCGCTTCGATTTCCAGGCATTTTTCGTCGGCGATCGTCGTCACCCGGCAGAGCGCGCCGTTGGATACCCAAGCCGGCACCTGACCAGAGTTCCCCAAGGTCAGAGCCGCAAAGTTCTGCGATGGCGGGTCGGGCTTGTCTGCGCCCAAAATGTCGCCACTCGCGTCTGCCAAAAACAGAGGGGTGAACCATGTTGTGCCAGCCAGAACGAGAGCGTGGATTAGCTGCATTCGATTTTTCATAGGAACCGGAGGGGCGGCTTTCCAGCCGCTAACCCCGTCGGCGGCTGGAAAGCCGCTGCGCTCAAGGTTTCGTCTCACGCCTTTCACAGTCTTCATCATGGATTCTATGAGCGGCCCAAGAGGGTTGGTGTCTATTTCTTCGCCGCAAACACCGCGATCTCCGACAGCCCAATATTTGGACTCCCTTTCTTCGCGCCGGTCACGATGAAAGCCAGCCAGGTCACGGTGCGCGGTGGGAAGGTCACTTCGAGGCCGCGCCTGGCATCGTCGGGCAATTCGCCCATGGTCAACGTGCTGCCATCGCTGAAAACCAGCATGCCGGCGGTGATTTGGTCAAGGCTGTTCGGACGATCGAAGAGCCAGACGCGGTCGATGGTCTGCGGTTGCTTCCAGGTGAGCCGAAGCAAGGCCGTGTCGTGCTCGCCGTGGCTGGCCCATTCGTGGCGCGTTTCATTGGGAAAACCGCCCACCACACCGTCCACCGCGCCGGCGGCCGAGTAGTCAGGATGCGCAGAGCCGGCGGTGAGCGTTGCGTCCGGCGCGATGTTCTCCGACGCGTGGAGCGCATCGGTGGTAGTGGGATCGCCAGGCGCGAGCAACCGCACTTCCTGCAAACACATCCCATAGCGGCTGCCCGGCGGGCGGGACTTGAAAGTGATCCCGCCCCAGCCGGAGCTGAAGTTCGCCGCGTAACAGAGCCATAAGCTGCGCCCGTCAGGACCGATGAATTTCGAGGGGATGTTCACGAAATAGGCCTGCTCGCCGAAATGCGTCAGGTGGGACACCAGCCGCCACGGGCCGGTGATGCGGTCGGACTCGTGGATGTAGGTATTGTAGCGGGACACCGTGTTGCCGCCGTCGGTGACGCAAAGGAGGTATTTCTTCAGCGGGGCGTCGTAGGTCATCGTCACGCAGCCCGCATGGTCGCGCCATTCGGCAATGGGTTTGATCTTCGCAAAATCGTGTGTCCAAGCCGGCGCGCCCTTCTCGTCGGGGCCGGCGAAGAACTGGTATTGGGCGGCGTCATTGATGTTCTCGATGCTGGGCGTGACGCGAATCAGGTAAACCTGATCGGCCGTGATCCAACTGTTGTAGGCGAAGCGCCGATTGGCGCCGTCGGAGGCGCCGTGCCCGACAAGGTACGCTTGGCCGTCGGGCGAGTGCTCCATGTTCTTCCCGAAATCCACAAAGTGGGGCGCGCCGATCTTGACCGGCTCACCGTGCAGGGCCGACTCGCCGAAGAGCGGCTTGGCCGGCGTGCAAGGCGTGTCCGTCCAGGTCTTGCCAAAATCGGTCGAGTAGCGGAACCCGACGAACGGTCCCAGCCACGGCCAGTTGTACGGGATGCCGTCGCGCGGCACCTGGCCGTTTGGATGCAGGCAATAAGTGCCGTAATACCACACGCCGTTATAGACCAGGCTGCCGCACGGATAGCGGCCCTCGTACGGCCGTGGATTGCCTTTGAACACCCCTTGATTGGTCACAACCAGCTTCAACGGATCGTCGCCAAGAATCGTGGCCTGGCCGGTGGTGGCGTTGGTGCCGCCGGAGAACGCGCCGAGGCCGTTCACCGTGCCATCGGTCCAGGGCGAATAAAGACTGCCGTCCGATGCCCAGGAAGGATACCAGGTGTCCGCGCCGGTGTAGCTGGCCTGCCGGCCGGTGAAGCCGATGCCGACCAGCGACGGCGATTTCTCGAACGGACAATCCGGCGGCGGTGGGGAAGGCCAGACGTGGTAAGGCGCCTTCTTCGGCGCATCGATGAGCCGCTCGCCGGCTTCTGTCAACGGCCCGCCGGTCATCATCACGAGGGCGGCGCTGATCGTGAACGCGAATTTCGAGCAAGAGAGAGGGAGATCGGAAAAGGTTCGCATGGTTTGAGCATGAAAACGGAGCCAGAAGAGAACCTTGATGCAGATCAAGGTTGAACCAGCGAAGCTTTTGGCAAAGTGCGGCAGGTTTTGCTTTGCCTAAGCGCGCAACGCGGCGAAGCCGCAGCCCAGCCGCAGCGCCAAGAAAACCGCAAAGACGCGATGAACAGAACGAAGCGCAGCCGCAGCCAATCACCCCTGGGTAACAAGTTACTCGAATAAATGCCCGCTTCGTCACCAGATCAGGCCGCGTCTCAGCCTCAATTGGAGTCTGGCTCAAGGGTGGCTGTGATAGGAGGCGGGCCGGCCGGCTCGTTTTTCAGCTATTTCCTTTTGGAAATGGCGGAGAGGGTGGGCATCGATCTCCACCTTGATCTTTACGAGGCGCGGGATTTCTCCTTGCCCGGCCCGGCCGGCTGCAACATGTGCGGCGGCGTTATCTCGGAGTCCTTGGTGCAGACTCTCGCGACCGAAGGCATCAATCTGCCGCCGTCCGTGGTCGAGAGAGGCCTCGATTCTTATGTGCTCCACACCGACGTAGGAACGGTGCGCATCGCGACGCCCACTCAGGAAATGCGGATTGCGGCCGTGCATCGGGGCGCGGGTCCCAAAGGTGTAAAGGAGATGAAATGGCGGAGCTTTGACGGCTTTCTTTTGGATCTGGCCACGAAGAAAGGCGCTCATCTGGTGCGCGGACGAGTCGAGGCCGTGGCTCTGCAAGAGGGGCATCCTCAGGTGAGAGTCCGGGGGGGGCGAACTTGAGAAGTATGACTTGCTGGCGGTTGCGGTCGGCGTCAATTCCGCGTCGCTCAAACTATTTGACGGTCTCGGGCTGAAGTACCGGCCTCCCAAGTCCTCGAAAACGTATATCAGCGAATTTTACTTTGGGCAGGAAACATTGCAGAAGACCTTTGGCCAGGCCATGCACGTGTTTCTGCTCAACCTGCCGCGGCTGGAATTTGCCGCGCTCATTCCCAAAGGCGATTACCTGACGTTCTGCATGCTGGGCCGGGACATCGACGACGACTTGGTGCAATCGTTTTTGAACTCAGCCGAAGTGCGCCAATGCATGCCTCCGGGCTGGCAGATTCCGGCGACCTATTGCCATTGCTCGCCCAAGATCAACGTGCAGGGCGCTGTCCAGCCTTTCGCGGATCGGCTGGTCTTTATCGGCGATTGCGGAGTGAGCCGGCTCTACAAGGACGGCATCGGCGCGGCCTATCGCACCGCCAAGGCGGCGGCGGTCACCGCGGTTTTTCAGGGCATATCGCAGCAGGATTTTCAGCGCCACTTTTGGCCGGTCTGCCGCGCTCTCATCAACGACAACAACGTCGGCCGGGTGGTTTTTGCAGCGACCCGTCTCATTCAATTGCTGCGCTGCTCACGGCGGGGCCTCTTGCGCATGATTCTGAGAGAGCAGCAGCAGGCTGGAGGCTCCCGGCGCATGAGCAAGGTGTTATGGGACACGTTTACCGGCAGTGCGCCTTATCGGGAAGTCTTTCTGCGCACTCTGCATCCCTTTTTTGGAGCCAGATTCCTCGCGGACATCGCGTGGGGATTCTGGCCTCATCACCACAACACCAAACCGTAGGAGGACTTTATGGAAGCCAGCGCCTTGGGCAAGACTTACAATAATGGCGAGATTATCGTTCATGCAGGAGAAACCGGCGATTGCATGTATGTCATCCAGGCCGGCCAGGTCGAAGTGCTGCAAAAAAAGGGAGATCAGGAGGTGCGGCTGGCCGTCATGGACGAAGGCGATTTCTTTGGCGAAATGGCATTGTTCGAGCGCGAAGTGCGCTCGGCCACGGTGCGCGCTTTGGGCGAGGCGCGGGTGCTGACGATCGATAAGAGAACTTATCTGCGGCGGGTTCATGAAGACCCTTCTTTGGCTTACCGCATGGTGCAGAAGATGTCGCAGCGCATCCGCAAGTTGAATGCCGAATTGGTCCGATTGACGGGCAGCGGCGGATAGCCACGGGGACGGAAGGCGACCAAGCCGTCTTTATGCAGCAAGGATAGCGGGAAAGAAACCGCAGAGACGCGAGGGACGCTGAGAAGATGGAGTTTCGGATCGGCCGGAAACCATTTGCGACTCGGTGAACGAATCTGATTTGGCTCACTCTCTGATTTCTCTCAGCGTTGATCGCGTCTCTGCGGTTCAATTGGCCGCTCTGCATGGATACGGCCGAGCACCAAGGACTACCGACCCGCCACGACCAACGTCTGATTGATGGCCGGCGCGGTCGCTGGAAAAACGGCCGGCTCGCCTCCCTCCGGCACCACCTGGATGTAATATTCCAAGCCGGCATCGCCCGCGGAGGCTTGCGGGAGCTTGGCCGAATAAACGCCCCGGGCGACATGAACGAGCGATATCCGGACAAATTGGCCCTGGCCCATCGGGCGCGAGTAAAGGGCGGCTTCGCGCAGCGGCTTCTCGCTTAGGATGATGACCTTTAGCGACAATCCCTCGCCCGGCTGGACACTCGTGCGAACCGTTGGAACGATGACGCGGGTCGGACCTCGGTAGGTCTTGGACGGTTGCGCATCGGCCGGCAGTTCTTCACCGAGGATTTTGGCCAACTCCTCGCCCGGTTTGGTGAGCAGCCCCGGCAGCAAATGTTGATCCCAGTTCGCCACCGTCCCCAATTCGCCTGGATTGCTGACCGTGGCCAGCAAATGCTGATAGACCTCTCCCACCCATTGCACCAACTGCCGGCGCAATGGCAGCGCTGTTTGCCGGGCCAACTCTTTCTGGACGGTGGTTTCCTTCTCCGCGTTAACCTTGGCCGTAGCGCGGTTGTATTCGGCCCAAACGCAATTCACGCGGGCCATGGCTTTCATGTAACGAAACGTGTTCAGCCAATAATCAAATCGCTCCAGGTTTCCCGCGCCCTTGACGCTCGAACGCAGTGCCGCCAATTCTTCGACAAACTCGTATTCCTTGGCGACCAACTCCCATGGCCGTTGGTCAGGCCGGATGCCGCCCGGGCCATCGACCCAGTCCGATGGGCGCGGCAGATCGCCATCAATCTTCTCAAAAATCGCCGCTGCCTTCGGGCCGATCTCGACCCCGAAATGCTGCTGCGCCCAATCGCGGTAAAAATCCGCCGTGGAGGGAAAGACAGCTTTGGGCACCGGCGATCCTGGCGAATCCGCCACGTAGTCTCGGTAGGCCGACCCGCCGCAGTTGATCTTCTGATTGACTCCCGCGCCCTGGACGACGATGGCCGCGATGGAGGGGAATTCCACTTGGGGCACAAACTCAAGTGTAATCCAGCCGTCAGTCACGGCGACATTTTCGTAGCGATAATCCAGCGCGCGGTTCTGGCCGGTCTTGGCGAAAATGTCCAACTTTTCAAGCACCATTCTCCCTTGCAGCTTCACGTCAAAGACCCGCCGCCCGGCCTCCGGATAATGCGGTTCGCAGAATTTCAGCGTGACGGAATATGGGCCGTTCGGCACCGGCAGATGATAGGCCGACAAGTTGTAGCGCACACTTTGATAGAGCGGATCATCTTCGGTGTCGGCAATCGGGTTGTTGGGATAATCCACAACTTGCCCGCCCACGGGACCGGCCTGGCGCGGTGTTTCGACCGGTTGGACTGGCGACTTGTTCCACTCATCCTGGTTCCATGCGGCCTGAGCCAGCGCGGAGACGGCCGGACCGAGCACGCGCGTTCGCCAATGGATGCCCATCAAACCATCGCAGCCGTAACGCCGGGCATCGGCCGCATCCCGCCGCATCCGCCCGACCCACAACTGCGGCGAGGTCAGGGCCGGATCGTCCTCCAGCCAGGGAATGGCCCATTTCCCGCGGCCGCTTACGTCGGCGAAGCCTTTATCGACCGGCGTCTTGCCCACTTCGCGGTTGATGCAGCTTACGGCGATCTCCTTGGGCAAAACCTTGTCAAACATGGCCCGGTCCTGTTGCGGACCAAGCACCCAGCCACAGGTGGCAAGTTGAAGCTGTGGCGCCGCTTTCCTGGCAGCGACAATGGCGGTGGACAAATCGTTGATGGTGGCTTTGATTTGGGTCTCTTTGACGCTTTCCCAGGTCCAGCCTTCCGGCGTCCAGAACCAATAGTAATCCAGCGGATAGGCCTTGGCTGCGCGCTGAAAGAGGCCTTCGTAGAGTTCTTGAATGACGGACGGCTCGTCGGGATTCTTCCCGGCGGCCTTCAACCGTTCCTGCACCGCCTTCGGCACGATGAGCGGCGTTTCCGTGCCGACGCAGGTCTTGACTCCGAGCCGATGCGCGTGCCGGAACGCTGCGCGCAACAGCGCAGCGGTGCGATCGAAGACCTGATTGCACGCTTCGGCCGTTTTTGGCTCCGGGCAGGCGCCCAGCATGACGTCAGCGCCGAAAGCGTCCTGCTCAAACAAATTGGCAGCGCCAAAGACAAAATCACGGGTCTTCTTGGCCGCATAGCCCCAGTTGCCGCGCAATGTGTTCTGGTAGCTGGATGGATAACTGAATTTGACACGGCCCTCGTCAGCAACCTCGCCGGGCGAGCCAATCCAGACGGTGGGTTCGGCATTGGGCCGGGCTTCAGGATACGTATGCAGGCCAAAGAAATTCATGCGCAGCTTGGGCAACTGCGAGAGGATGGCCAGATAATCGTCCTGGTTCCACCAGTCGGGGCCTTCGGGAAAGTCATGGAACGGCTGGATGCCGCGCAAGGCAAAGAGCGGCTTGGACTTCTCATCGAGCGCCGGAATTTTGAGGTCGATCCGGCCATCCGGAATGACATCGCCATGCAGGTAAAAGCGGATGCCGAGATGCTCGGCGAAACGATACGCGGCATAAAGCGTCCCTGCCGCATCGCCGCCCGCCAGCAACAGGCAGGGGCGGTTGTTCACTTCCACGGTTTTGAGCAGGTATTCCTGCGCTTGCAACGAGGCCAGGGCCTCCCTGAGCTGGGGAACGCCCCTCAAGGTTTTGCTGACAGGGCCATCTTTCCGCGCCACCACAATGGCCGCCGTCTCCGGCAAGGTCTCGTCCGCCGTCTGAATCGGGAGTAATTGGCCCGTCCGCACATAGAGGTAACGGCGCACCTCTTGCGCCGCCAGGTTTTCCTGCCAGGAAGCTT
>ERZ1292640.2173-Hain-H43-02um-R1-2173-length-15880-cov-11_pt1 | contig 14708 bp, 23 predicted proteins | sample MGYA00564404_ERZ1292640 | MGnify/ENA primary metagenome ERZ1292640 (study PRJEB36523, sample SAMEA6512636) | groundwater metagenome | collected 2019-01-08 | study: AquaDiva: Metagenomics assemblies of 32 groundwater samples
CGCGACGGGTGAAGCCGGGTCGATGCGGCCAGCGCCAGAATGCGGGGATGTTGGCCCCCGGCCATCGCCTCGGATAGCCGCCGGAGTAACGCCCGGCCGGCGGGCACTTCCCGTTTTGAGAGGAGGGGCATGAGGACAACGGTGAAGGTGTTGCTGGTGACGCTCCTGATCGGGATTCCCGCCTTCCTGCTGGCGCCGACCGCGCCCCTCGGCCCGGCGATCTGGCCGGCGCCCGCACCGCTGATGCCGGCACCGACGCCCGGCCAGGTCACGCTGCTGATGGTCTTCGGCGCGCTCGAGGCCGCTGCCCTGGGACTGGGTGTAGCGTTTGTTATCCTTGGGTGGCCGCTGGTGCGGCGGGCGGCCGCCCCCGACAGGGGGCGCGCCATGGCGATGTACCTCAGCACCGCCTGGCTTCTCGTGAACTGGTGGCTCCACGACGGTCTCCACATGGTTAGCGGGATGAATCCGCGAGGGTTGGTCTGGATCGAGTGGGGGTTTCATGGGACGCTGATCGTCGCCGGTGCGGCGCTGGCTTACTGTTTCGCGAGGACGGATTGGGAAGGGAGCTCCCGGAGGGTCCGGTGATGACGATCAGCATCACGCGCGTATACACGCGCACGGGCGACAAGGGGACCACGGCGCTCGTCGGGGGCAAGCGCGTGCCGAAGGATTCGCCGCGGATCGCCGCCTACGGCACGATCGACGAGCTGAACTCGATCCTCGGTCTCGCGCGCGTCTTCAACGAGGAGCGGCTGGCGGAGGGGGAGAAGCACCGCTGGCTCAACGAGGTGTTCCGGCGCCTGCAGAACCAGCTCTTCGATCTCGGCAGCGAGCTGGCCACGCCGCCGGGCGCGGACTACGAGGGGATGTTCCGGGTCGGCGACGCCGAGGTGAAGGAGCTCGAGACGCTCATGGATCGCTGCCAGAAGGACCTGGAACCGCTCAAGTCGTTCGTGCTCCCCGGCGGCGGGCGCATCAGCGGCTTTCTCCATCAGTGCCGCACGGTCTGCCGCCGCGCCGAGCGGGAGATCCTCGCCCTGTCGCGCGTGGAGCCGATCGGCGAGGCGCCGCTCCGCTACGTGAACCGGCTGAGCGACGTCTTCTTCGTGCTCTCGCGCTGGGTCGGCAGGCACCTCGGCGAGCAGGAATATCTCTGGGAGCGCGGGCTCCAGAGCCACGCGCGCAAGAAGCGGAAGTAAGGCCCCCGATGCTCCGCGTCGCCTTCGTCGGGGCCACGCCCGGGAGTCTTGCCGAGCGGGTCCGGCGTCACCTCGCGACGGAGTGCGAACTCCTGCTCACCGACGAGAGCGGCGCCGCGGGCGTCCTCCCGGAGGTGGACGTGCTCGTCACCTTCGTGTTCACCCGCGAGATGGCCGCGGCGGCCCGGCGGCTGAAGCTCATCCAGGTCCCCGGCGCGGGCCTCGACCGGATCGACCTCGCGGCCGTACCGAGCGGAAGCCGGGTCGCCAACGTGTACGGCCACGACAACGGCATCGCCGAGTACGTCCTGGGCGTCATGCTGGCGCTGGGCCGGGGCTTCTGCCGTATGGATGCCGCCATGCGGGAGGGGCGCTGGGAGGGCAGCTGGGTCGTGTCGGCGCCGCCCCGGCTGGAGCTGGCCGGCAAGACGCTGGGCCTTCTCGGTTACGGGCGAATCGGGGGGCGCCTGTCGCAGTTCGCCCAGGCGCTCGGCATGGAGGTCTGGGCGCTCCGGCGTGGGGCCTGGACGACCGAGCCCCCGGGCCCGGCGTTCCGCGGCGGCCCGGACGATCTGGACAAGGTCCTCGAGCGGGCCGACTATCTGGTGATCGCCCTGCCCCTCACGCCCGAGACGCGGGGGCTTCTCGGAGCGCGGCAACTTTGGTTGATGAAGCCGACGGCTTTCCTCATCAACGTGGCCCGCGCCGAGATCGTGGACGAAGCGGCGCTCTACGAGGCGCTGCGCGAGGGGACCATCGCCGGGGCCGCCCTGGACGTGTGGTACCAGTATCCGAAGGGGAGTGGGCCGGCCTATCCATCCCGCTTCGACTTCCACCGGCTTCCCAACGTCCTCATGACGCCCCACGTCTCGGCATGGACGGAGGAGACGCAGGAGGGGCGGGCGAAGCTCATGGCCGGGAACATTGACCGGGTCGCCCGCGGCGAGCCTCCGCTGAACCTCGTTCCCACCTCCTGAGGAGTGCGCGCATGAGCGGCCTGACGACGGAAAAATGCGTGGCGTGCCGCGGCGACGCGCCGCCGGCGACCGAGGCCGAGATCGCCCAGTGGAAGCCCCAGGTTCCCGACTGGCAGCTGGTGGAGCTAGACGGCATCCGGCGGCTCGAGCGGGTATTCCACTTCCCCAGCTTCGCCGAGGCGCTGGCCTTCACGAACCGCGTGGGCGCGCTCGCCGAGGCGGAGGGCCACCACCCGGCGCTCCTCACCGAGTGGGGGCGCGTGACGGTGAGCTGGTGGACCCACGCGATCCGCGGCCTGCACCGGAACGATTTCATCATGGCGGCGAAGACCGACGCGCTCGCCCATGCCCGATGATCACGACGCGTTCGTGCGCCACCACCTGCGGCACAACCTCGTCGCGCTGGGAGCCGACTACGCGCTGTTCCTGGTAGGCTTCTCCTTCGCCTCGCAGTCCACCATCCTGCCCGCCTTTGCCGAGCACCTGCGGGCGCCGAACGTCGTGATCGGCGCGATCCCCGCGGTGATGACGGTCGGCTGGTACCTGCCGTCGCTGTTCGCGGCGGGGCACACGGAGACGCTCGCGCGGCGGCTGCCGTTCGTGCTGCGCTATACCGTCTGGGAGCGCGCGCCGTTTCTCGTCCTGGCGCTGGCCGCCTTTCTACTGGCCGAGCCGGCTCCGGCGCTCACCCTGGCCCTGCTGCTGGTCATGCTGCTCGTGATCACGGGCGTGGGGGGCGCGCTGATGCCCGCGTGGATGGACGTGGTGGGCCGGACCATCCCGACGACCCTCAGGGGGCGGTTCTTCGCGGTGGCGAGCGTGCTCGCGAGCGCCGGCGGCCTCATCGGCAGCTTCGGGACGGCCTATATCCTGGCGGCGGTCCGGGCCCCCTTGAGCTACGGGGTCTGCTTCCTGATCACGACGGTGTTCATGGGGCTCTCGTACGCCGCCCTCACTCTGACGCGCGAGCCGCCGGCGGTCGTGACGTCGCCCCCGGTGCCGCTGGGCACGTACCTGTCGCGCATCCCCGCGCTGCTCCGTCGCGACCGCAACCTGATGTGGTTTCTGGCCGCCCGCTCGTTCGCGATCTTCGGAATGATGGCGAGCGGCTTCTTCACGGTGTACGCCCTGCGCGCGTTGGGCGCCGCGCCCTGGCACGTCGGCGTGTTCACGGCGGTGCTCCTCGCCGGCCAGATCGCGGGGAACGTCGTGCTCGGCTGGCTCGCCGACCACGCCGGCCACCGGCTCGCCATCATGATCGGCGTAGGGGCGACCGTGGGGGCGAATCTGGTGGCGCTGGCGGCGCCGTCGCTCCCGGTCTTCAGCGTCGTGTTCGCGCTCTCCGGAGTGCAGGTGGCCGCCATCAACGTCTCAAGCCTCAACGTGCTGCTGGAGTTCGCTCCCGGGACGGCCGAGCGCCCTACCTACGTCGGCCTCGGGACCACGTCGCTGGCGCCGGTGGCGTTCGCCGCGCCGCTGCTGGCCGGCGTCCTGGTGGACACGGTGGGGTTCCCGCCGGTGTTCAGCGCCGCGGCCCTGTTCGGCGTGGTGGGGCTCAGCCTGCTGGCGACGCGGGTGCGGGATCCGCGCCATCTACCCGAGGCGGTCACGGAGTGACGGAGGAAATCGATGGACATCGATCCGGCGGCGCTGGCGGAGAGGCAGCGGGGAACCCTGGCAGAGCTCCTGGGGGTCCGGTTCGTCGAGGCGAGCAAGGATCGGGTAGTGGCCGAGCTCACCATCCGGGACGAACTGAGGACCTGGGGGGGGAGCCTCCACGGCGGGACCCTCATGGCCTTCGCCGACACCGTCGGCGCCACAGCGACCGCTCTGAACCTTCCGCCGGGGGCGGGCACCACCACCCTGGAGTCCAAGACGAATTTCTTCGCCGCCGGCCGGCAGGGCGTCGTCCGCGCCGAATCGGTCCCCCTCCATCGGGGCAAGCGGACGATGGTCTGGCAGACGCGGATGACCGACGAGAGTGGCCGACTGCTGGCGCAGACGATCCAAACTCAGATGGTCTTGCTCGATTGACACCCCCGGCCGCTCTGACTAGAATAGGCGCACACGCATGACATCGGAGGATCGTTGATGATGCGACGTCCCGCTCTGATCCTTCTTGCCGTCGTCTCCATCCTGGCGGTCTGCGTCGGGCAGGGCGCCTGGGCCGGCCCTCCTAGCGACCAGCTCCGCGTCCAGGTCGACAAGGTGCTGAAGGTCCTCGGCGACCCCGAGCTCACGAAGGACGGCAAGAGCCAGGAGCGGCGGGTGGCCATCCGCAAGATCGCCAGCGACATCTTCGACTTCACCGAGATCACCCGGCGCAGCCTGGGCCGCCACTGGCAGGCGCGGACGCCGGCCGAGCAGGCCGAGTTCGTCGGGCTCCTCACCGATCTCCTGGAGCGGACGTACGTCTCCAAGATCGACAACTACACGGGCGAGAAGGTCGCGTTCGTCGGCGAAGCCCTCGACAGCGGGGTGGCGACGGTGCGCACCAAGATCGTGACCAAGCAGGGCACCGAGATTCCCATCGACTACCGCATGTACCAGGCGGGGAACCGCTGGCTCACCTACGACGTGTCGGTGGAGGGCATCAGCCTCGTCGCCAACTACCGGACCCAGTTCAACGCGATCATCCAGAAGAACTCCTACCAGGAGCTCGTCAAGACGATGAGGGCCAAGCAGGCCGAGGCGCCGGAGCCCAAGGTCGCCAAGCGGCGGGAGCCCGAGCCGACGGGCGCCGCGGCGCGGGCCGAGGAGCCGCCGGCCCCCGTCCACTGGCAGGCGCCGTAGTTCCCTCCCGGCTCCCCGTAAATAGTCCGCCGGGCTCCTCCGTCCAATGCGGCAGGAGGGGTCCCATGCGTGACGACTGCCGAGCGTTTTTCCTGGTCCTGGCCGCGGCCGCCGCGCTGGCGGGCTGCGCCCGCACGCAGAGCCCGGTCCTCTATCCGAACGCCCACCTGCAGCAGGTCGGCCAGGAGCAGGCCAACCGGGACATCGAGGCGTGCCGCGAGCTGGCGAGCCAGAACGTACCGAGCGCGGCGGGCAAAGAGATCGCCAAGGACGCCGCTGTCGGGGCCGCGGGGGGCGCGGCCGTGGGCGCCGTCGCCGGGGCCGTCACCGGCCACGGGGCGGGGCGGGGAGCCGCCGTCGGCGCCGCCACCGGGGGCACGGCGGGCGCCGTGCACGGGACGGCGAAGCAGGTCGAGCCGAGCCACGTGTACAAGAACTTCGTGAACCGCTGCCTCAGGGAGAAGGGGTACGAGGTGATCGGCTGGCAGTAGTGCTATCCTCGGGGCGTGGACACGACCCCCGTCGAGATCCGCCGCGTCGAGGATCGCGAGATCCACATCACGTGGGCCGACGGGCACCAGAGCATTCTCCCGAACGCGTATCTCCGGGAGAACTGCGCCTGCGCCGCCTGCGTCAATGAGCTCACCGGCGAGCGGATGCTGAACCCGCGGGCGGTCCCGGCAGACATCCGGGCCGTGGAGATCTCGCTCGTGGGGCGCTACGCGGTGCAGATCCGCTGGAGCGACGGGCACTCGACCGGGATATACCCCTTCGAGCGGCTGCGGGCCCTCTGTCCCTGCGACGCCTGCCGGCCTCGCGGCGCCTAGCAGTCAGACTCAAACGTGGCGGGCCAAATGACGAGCCAGACAAGGCCCGAGGGAGGAGCCGGCCGGAGGCGTAGCGACCACGCCGGCCTGCGGCCGGACGTGGTGCCCGCAGAGGAGTGGCGACGACCGACGGCTGACAATGGCCGAAGGCCCTCCTTGGCGGGCACCCACGAAGTGGGTCGTGGCGAAGTTCGTTGGCCCGCCACTAGCAGTCGGGCTCCGCCCGCCGCGCCCAGAGGAGATAGACGAGGGCGGCGATCAGCACGGTCGGGAGCGTCGTCGTGATCCCCTCCCGAACGCGGGGGAGGCCGAAGGCCACCACCCAGTACACCGCCGTCCCCAGCAGCAGGCTCCCCACCGCCGGCCAGTTCCACCCGTTCCGGTACCAGTAGAGCCCGCCGCGCTCGCGGAAGAGGTCGTCGGGGTACCGCTCCCGCTTCACGAGGAAGTAATCCACCAGCGTGATCGTCCAGAGGGGGATCACGATCGCCCCGAGGGAATCCAGCCAGAAGATGTAGAAGCCCACGAATTGCGGGGCCAGGAGCGGCAGCAGGGCGAGGGGAACGATCCCGAGCGCCGAGAGGCCCAGGAGGAGCCGGAGCGCCACGGGGCGCCCCTGGAGGAGGTTCGAGATTCCGAGCGCCGAGGCGTAGATGTTCCTGGCGTTGGTGGCGACGGTGGCGGCCAGGATCACGACGTAGGCGATCCAGCCGAAGCCGAGGAGCGTCGTGGTCGTGCTCGCCGGACGCTCCTGCGGGGCCATGGGGTTACACGGGCGCCCGCTCCCGGAGGGCGGGGATGACCTCGCGGGCGAACTGCTCGACCTGCTCCAGGCGCGCCGGCCAGCTCGGCACCATGAACTGGAGCGCGATGTGCTCCACGCCGATCCGCCGGTAGGCCCGGAGCGCCGCGACGAGCTGCTCCGGGGTGCCGTGGAGCCGGTCCTCCTCCTGCGCCACGGGCCTCATGCTGACCTCGATGGGGAGGCAGCACGCGAGAGCGATCCGCTCCGGATCGCGTCCCGCCTCGCGGGCCCACCGCCGCACGTTGTCGAAGCGGGCGGCCAGCTCGCGGGGGGTGATCCTCACGAAGTACGGAAACCACGCGTCGCCATAGGTCGCCGCCCGCCGCTGGGCGCGGGCGCCTTCCCCACCCACCCAGAGGGGGATGCGCGGCTTCTGAAACGGCTTGGGGTTGAACGCCAGCTCGCCGAAGCGGTAGTAGCGCCCCTCGAAGCGTGGCCGCTCCTCAGTCCAGAGCCGGTCCACCAGCCGGAGCTGCTCGTCGGACAGGGCGCCGCGCTCTTTGAAGGGGACTCCCAGGGCCTCGAACTCTTCTACCATCCAGCCGACCCCCACGCCGAGGATGAGACGGCCTTTGGAGAGGTGGTCGATCGTGGTGGCAATCTTAGCCCAGTAGAGCGGATGGCGATAGGGCATGACGAGGACGCTCATCCCAAGCTGGATCTTTTCGGTGCAGCCGGCCAGGAAGGCGAGGCAGGTCAGCGGCTCCAGGAAGGGGCGATCGGGAGGGACGATGAAGCGCCCCTCCGCGCTGTACGGATAGACGGTATTGATCTCCCAGGGGATGATGATGCGGTCCGCCGCCCAGACCGAATCGTAGCCGAGGGCCTCCGCCCCGCGCGCCGCCTCCATCAGCACGGGGCCGGCCGCTCGGCCGGAGACCGGGAGGAAGACCCCGAACTTCACAGGCTCTGCTGTTTGGCCTTCAGTTTCCGGACGAGATCCTCGTAGGAGGAGGTCTGGATAATCTTGTTGAACTGGACGCGGTAGTTGTTCATGAGGCTGACGCCCTCGATCCAGACGTCGTACACGAACCAGCGATCCCCCCGCCGGAGGACCTGGTAGTCCACGGGGAGCTCCGCGCCGCTCTTGGTGATGATCGTGGTCTTGACGGTGGCGAGGTTCCCGTCCACGGACTCGCCGGTGTACTGGATGCGCTCCCCGGCGTACTGCTCCAGCCTCGAGGCGAACGCGCGCTCCAGCAGATCCCCGAGGAGCCGCGCGAACTCCTGCCGCTCCTCGGCGGTCCGGCGCTCCCAGTGGGGACCCAGGGCGCGCCGGGCGCTTTCGGTGAAATCGAAGACGTCGCTGGCCACCCGGCGGATGGCGGCGCGGCGTTCCTTGAGTTTGGCGTCGCCCTTCAGGGTCGGGTCTTCGAGAATGGGGATGATCTTGTCGATGGAGCCCTTCAGCTGCTCGGTCGGCGTCACCGCCCAGGCCGGGGCGACGAGGAGGATGAACACCCCCGCGAGGACGAGCGCCACATGCGGCACACGAATCATCAGTTTCCCTCCGTTCTGGATTTTCTTGCTTGGGAATCAGGCGTGACTCCCGAACGGCCAGCGCACGACTGGCGGGACAACGCTTTTAGTGTAGCACAGAAGGGGCCGAGGCGGGGGGGCGTGTTGACAGTCCTTGCCCCGCCGCCTACACTCCACCCCGTGATCGGGGACGGCGGGGGATCAGGCGCAGCCGGGGCGCGGGGCGCCGGGCGCGCGCGGGGGCACGAGCGTGCAGGCGAACGTGGCGGGCTGCTTCTTGTACTCCTCCAGCGTCGCCTGGAGGCGGGTGAGCGTGCGGTCGCGCCGGGCGAGGCCCATCCCGTAGACGGCGAGGTCGTTCACGAGCCGCAGGTAGAACTGATGCGGGGCGTCCCCGCCGCCGCCCACGCAGGGGGACGGCTTCTGGGCCAGGCGCAGCAGATGCCCGAACGCGCTCGCGTACTCGGCCAGAAGGGGCTCGTCGCGGAGGTCGCGCGGCACCTCGGGGAAGCGGGCGAGGAACTCGTCCACCGTCATGGGCCCGCCCGCGGCCCGCGTCCGGTCCTCCACGTCCTTCGAGAGGCGGATCTGGATCGCCATAGCGGCATAGTACCGCGCGGGTTCGGCGCGCGTCAAGCGCCGGACTAGACGGAGGGGACCGTGGCTTCCTTCGGGCTCACGCTGGCCAATCGCGGCGTGATCATCGGGATCGGCAAGGCCGGCGACCTGATCGAGCTGGCCCAGGAGGCGGAAGCCGCCGGCGCCTTCGACGCGGTCTGGGTCGGGGACAGCCTCCTGGCCAAGCCGCGCCTGGAGTCGGTGACGCTGCTGGGAGCCCTCGCGGGCGCGACCCGGCGCCTCCGCCTTGGAGTCGGCTGCCTGGCGACGTTCGTGCACCGCCATCCGGTCCTCTTCGCCCAGCAGTGGGCGAGCCTCGACGTCCTCTCCGGCGGCCGCGCGTGGCTGGCGGTCTGCCTGGGCGGGCCCGACGAGCAGAGCCCCGCTCAGGCCCAGGAGCACCTGGTCATGGGCATCCGGTCCGCCGAGCGGGTCGGGCGCCTCGAGGAAGGCGTCGTGATCCTGCGCAAGCTCTTTCACGAGAAGAAAACCTCCCACGACGGACGGTTCTACCGGTTCGAGAACGTCACGCTGGAGCCCGTTCCCGTCCAGCAGCCGTGCCCGATCTGGATCGCGAGCAACCCCACCGGCCTGACGTGGAAGGGCGGCGCGAGCGCGTCGGGGGCCGCGGTCGAGCGCGCGTTCCGCCGCGTGGCCCGCTACGCGGACGGCTGGATGACGAACAAGGTGAGCCCCGACCAGTTCCGCCGGCAGTGGGCGCGCATTACCGCCATGGCGCGGGAGGAGGGGCGGGATCCGGCGCGGCTCGGGAGCGCGCTCTACCACAACCTCAATATCAACGCCGACCAGCGGGCGGCGCTCGATGAGAGCAAGGCGTTTCTCGACCGGTACTACTCGTCGAACTTCAGCCCGGCCTTTGTGGAGGGCTGGACGGCGGCGGGCAGCCCGAAGCAGTGCATTGCCGAGATCGCCCGATACTTCGAGGCGGGCCTGCAGCACATCGCGCTCAGGCTGACCTCCTGGGACCAGCGCGGGCAGCTCAAACGCTTCCTCTCGGAGGTCGCGCCGGCCTTCGGAGGCCGCTGATGCTCCTGGGCATCGACCACCTCGTCGTCGCGGTGCCGGACCTCGACACAGCCATCCGGGGCTACACCGAGCTCGGGTTCACCGTGGTGCCGGGCGGCCGGCACCCGGTCGGCACCCACAACGCGCTCATCTCGTTCGCGGACGAGTCGTACCTCGAGCTGATCGCGTTCTACGAGCCGAGCCCCGACCACCGCTGGTGGGCGCCGCTTCAAAAGGGCGGCGGCCTGGTGGACTTCTGCATGCAGACAGACGACCTCCGGGGCGACACCGCGGTATTCCGTCAGGCCGGCGTGGCCATCGACGACCCGAAGCCGCTGTCGCGCGTCCGGCCGGATGGCTACACGCTCAGCTGGGTGCTCTCGATCCCTCGCGACGCGCATCGCGGCGCGGCGCCGTTCCTGATCCAGGACGAGACGCCGCGGGAGGAGCGCGTGCCGCGGCAAATGACTCACCGGAACCAGGTCAGGGGAATCGGGACGGTAACGGTGGTCGTGAGCGACGTCGCGCCAGTCCGCCAGTGGTACGCTCGCGTTCTCGGCGCTGCCGGGCAAGACGTGAGCCGGGATGACCTCGCCGCGGCCGGCGCGCGCTTCACGATCGGGCCTCACGTGCTCGATTTCGTCGCGCCGCGGGGCGCGGGATCTCCGCTGACCGGCTGGCTCAAGGCCCGGGGCCCGTCCCCGTATGCCGCCACGCTGCTGACGGCTGCGGGGAAGCCGGGTCCGCTCGACCAGGCCAAGACCCTCGGCGCTCGATTGTCCTTCGCCTGAAACTCTGGAGGCTGCCATGCGAAAGCCGCTCGGGATCTTCTGGGTGCTCCTCGGAATGACCGCGGTGGCCGCCCCGGTGGGGCGGCGGGGGCGCTGGGCCTTCTACTTCAAGGACCCCAACGGCTACACCATCAAGGTGTACGCCGACTGACGGGCTAGGGCTGGGTCGGAGTGGGGCTGACCAGCTTCTTGAGGCGGATGAAATCGCTCCCGCTGAGATTGATGAAGACGATCGCCTGCCCGTCGCGGTCGATCCGCCACACGAGCCCCTTGATGAGCATGGGCGGCTCCCCGTCGGGCGGGGCGAAGTGAAGCTGGAGGGTGGTCCCTTCCGGCGGCGCGGGGTTCTTGGCCCTCGGGTGCAGCTTCGCCCCGAACGGGTTGAGCCCCGAGAGTTTCGCCTTCTGCGAGCGGCGCCCGGGAGTTTCCACCGTGACGTCCCATTCCACCGCAGCGCGCGGGAAGCGGCGGGTGTCGGGCTTGTTGAGGATCCGCCTGGGGCGGGCCTTCCTCCCTCGGGGCTTGGTCGGGCGTTTCATAGGATGGCTCCTATTCTAACCAAAACCGCGGCAGTAATGCCACGTGATTGTGCTACACTTCCGCCCGCCGGCATGGACATCCAAGGGCTGATCTTCGACTTCGGCGGCGTCATCTGGAACATGCGCTGGGACGCTTGCCACGCGCTGGAGCAGGAGCACGGTCTCCCGCGCGGGGCCGTCTTCCAGACCCTCTACCGGACGGAGACGTGGCGCGCGATCGAGCGCGGCCGCGGAGATCGCCGGGCCTGGCTGGACGAAGCGCACCGGGCCCTGGAGGAGCGGGCCGGGCGGCCGCTCCCCCGGCTCCACGAGATCTGGGGCGAGCGGCAGCACCTCCTGTCCGAGAACGTCGCGCTCATTCGGGCCCTCCGCCCCCCCTACCGGACCGCCATCCTCAGCAACGCCGACATCTCCCTCCGCGCCCGCATCGAACAGGAGCTCCGCATCCACGACCTCTTCGACGCGATCATCTGCTCGGCCGAGGTCGGCCTGGCGAAGCCCGACCTCGCCATCTACCGGCTCGCTGCCGACCGGCTGCGTCTCCCGCCCGACGCCTGCCTCTTCGTGGACGATTACGAGCCGAACATCCAGGCCGCCGAGGAGGCCGGCATGCAGGCGCTGCTCTACCGCGTGGATCAGGGGCATCGGTTGAAAGAGCAGCTGGCTCAGCTCGGAGTGACCGGTCAGGAGGAGTGAAGCAATGCCAACGCGCGGCGCTTTCTTCTTGCTCCTTTGGCTGCTCGGGAGCACATTCGGGTGCGGAACGGGTGATGAACGCCGGTGGCAGAAGATGGGAGTAGAGTACACCACCGCGGAGTTCAACCGCGACGTGGATGCGTGCACGAGGAACAAGAAACTGGACGACGAATGCATGAAAGCCAGGGGCTGGGTACCCATGAATCCCGATCGTCCCGCGCCGACCCCTTCGCCCACGCCCCCACGCCAACGAGGCTACTAGCGGGCCCGGTCCGCATGGGAGCGCTCAAGCGGCGGATCTGGGGGGTGCTGCTCGCCCTCGGGGGCGTCGTGGCCGCGGGTACGCTCGGGTACATGATTCTCGAGGGGTGGCCGGTCCTGGACTCCGTGTACATGACCGTGATCACCATCGGCTCGGTCGGGTACGCAGAGGTCCACCCGCTCTCCACGAACGGGCGGATCTTCACGATGGGGCTGATCGTGGCCGGGCTGGGGGTCATGGGCTACGGCCTCAGCACCGTCACGGCGTTCCTGGTTGAGGGGGAACTCACCGACGCCCTGAGGAAACGACGCATGGAGCGAAAGATCGCCGGCCTGCGGGACCACGTGATCCTGGTTGGAGGGGGGGAGACCGGGAAGCACATCGTGGAGGAGTTCTCCAAGACGGCGACTCCCTTCGTCCTCATCGAGCGGGACGCGGCCCGGGTGGTGTCCCTCGAGCGCCTCGGCTCCGTTCTCTACATGCTGGGAGACGCCACGGACGGCGCCGTCCTCGAGGAGGCGCGCATCCGTGAAGCCCGGGGGCTGATCACCACGATTCCCTCGGACAAGGACAACCTCTTTGTGATTCTCTGCGCCCGCGAGCTGAACCCGACGATCCGGATCATCTCGCGGCTCACGGACGAGCAGTCCCGGTCCAAGTTCATCCGGGCGGGGGCGGACGTGGTCGTCTCCGAGAACCTGATCGGCGGCCTCCGGATGGCCTCCGAGATGCTCCGCCCCCATGTGGTCTCGTTCCTCGACGCGATGCTCCGGGAGACCGGGAGCGTCGTCCGGGTGGAGGAAATCCAGATCCCCGCCGAATCCCCGTGGGTCGGGCAGACCCTGGCCGAGACCCAGATCCGCGAGCGGGTGGGGGTCGTCATCTTCGGCCTCCGCGAGGCCACGTCGGGGCGGTACGTGTTCAACCCGAACCCCACCGCCCGCCTCAGCGCCGGCGACGTCCTGATCGGCTGCGCCGACCGGGACCAGCTCGCCACCCTCCGCCGTTTAGCAGGCAGCGCTTAGGGCTTGCCGTCGAGGGCGCGCTTCAGCTGGTCCAGGTGGTTATCGTCGTGCCACGCCATGAAGGCGACGAAGTCCCTCACCGTCAGCCGCCCCCGGCTTGAATGGAGGCCGGCGCGCTCCCACTGCTCGGGCTTGAGGGTGCCCAAGAATTCCAGGGTCTCCCGGCGTCTACGCCGAAAGCTGGCCAGCGCGTCGGCCACGTCGTTCCTCAGGTACTGGCGGTCGAGGGCCCAGGCGTCGGGGTCGATGGGCAGCAGTTTGGGCTCGTCGTTGGCCAGGATCGTCTGAAACCGGTTCATCCACAGCTCCTCGACGTCGCGGAGGTGGCAGACCACTTCCTTGGCCGCCCAGGCCTTCTCGGCCGGGCGCTTGGCCACGCTGGCCTCAGCCATCCCCTTGAGCGCGGCCGCGAGATCATCGGCCGTCCGGCGCAGCCGCTCCAATTGTTCCGCTACTGTGGTCATGTGAGTCCTCCGTGGCGGGGATTAATTGGTGGAAGAGGCTCGACTCCCGCTTGTAGAAGCCTTCCGTGTGAAAGGAGTCCGGGAGCCTGAAGCGGCGGTAATCCAGGTGGTGGCAGAGCTCGTGGAGGAGCGTCCGGAGGAAGGTCCGGAACGCCACGACGCGCCGCTGGCGGGCGGTGCGCATCCAGAGAGTGATCTTCGGCGGCCTGGCGCCGCGCGCCTCCGTGTAGAGGCCGTGGAGCTCTCCCCAGTGGGCGTGGGGGCGAGCCGCGAGCACCTCCACCCTCACGGGGCCGACGCCGAGCGCCCCCGTGAGTCCATCCAAGAGACGCTGGCACGCCAACTGGGTCTCGGCCCGCTCCTCCCGGGCGAGCGCCTCGGCGAGGGCGGCGACCACGGGGCGCAGCGATTCGGCCCCGGGGAGGCGCACCTCGGTCACGCCGTCGCTCTTGTCGTAGATGGCTCTCTGGCGCCTGGAGAGGCGAGCGTAGTACCCGAAGGGCATCTACACCGATATGCGGCGCGCGAGGACCTTGGCCACGCTCTCCGGCGCAAAGCCCAGCTGGAGGTACGCCACCCCCGAGTCGAAGTACTCCCGGTAGGAGGCGGCCTTGCCGCCCTTCAGCTCGAAGAGGCTCATCCCCGAGAAGCGGACCTTCCTCCCCGCGCTGCGGGGGATCGCGTCGCTCACCGTATAGCTGAACGTCCACTCGGCGGCCGCGCGGAGGGGGTCGGCCACCACAACGTGCATGCTCCAGGTATATTCCCGGCCGTCCCGGAACATCCGCTCGAACAGATCCTTGAGCCCGGCTCGACCCTGGTGGCGACCGTAGAAGGTATCGTGATAGACGGCGTCCTCCGTGAAGCAGGCCAGCAGCCCCGGCATGTCCTGGCGGTTGAAGGCCGCGGCGAACTCCTGGACGAGGTCGTTGCCGGTCATGGCGTCTCCTTCACCTGGGGCGGGCACCCGGGCTGTCGCCACGCCCGCCCCCGCCGGATTCCTCGTGCTCCGTCATATTCTATGGCCGATCTCAGGTGCTGCAACCACGGCCCGGCCATCAAATCCGCGAGGCCCCTCTTCACCTGACGATCCCCCGCGCCTTCAGCTCCTCGATGACGGCGCCGGAATAGCCCAGCTCCTTCAGGACTTCGGCCGTGTGCTGGCCGAGGGTGGGCGGCGGGCCGCCGTCCCGGCCCGGGGTGT
>ERZ1292640.2491-Hain-H43-02um-R1-2491-length-14700-cov-7_pt1 | contig 14700 bp, 12 predicted proteins | sample MGYA00564404_ERZ1292640 | MGnify/ENA primary metagenome ERZ1292640 (study PRJEB36523, sample SAMEA6512636) | groundwater metagenome | collected 2019-01-08 | study: AquaDiva: Metagenomics assemblies of 32 groundwater samples
AGATATATCATATTGCAGCGCAATATATTATGAGTTTTATGCCAGGCACTACGTAAGCCGAAGCCGCTTGTTTTCCCCACCCGCGTGGGGATGGTCCGCATACAGGTTGAACAGGTTGGTTCGCAGTTTAGTTTTCCCCACCCGCGTGGGGATGGTCCGAAATGGGGAGGGGAAGGTTTCATTTTCAATTCGTTTTCCCCACCCGCGTGGGGATGGTCCGCCAGCGCCAGCCATACGTGATTCCGATCCAGTGTTTTCCCCACCCGCGTGGGGATGGTCCGTCTTGAGCGCGATCATGCGACCGTCGTAAATTGTTTTCCCCACCCGCGTGGGGATGGTCCGGCCGATAAACCCCCGTCGCGTAACGCGGTCAAGTTTTCCCCACCCGCGTGGGGATGGTCCGCGGAACCAGCTTAGCGACGCACACCGGCTTCCGTTTTCCCCACCCGCGTGGGGATGGTCCGGTCGATGAGTTCAATGCTGGTCGGCTGGCCGTGTTTTCCCCACCCGCGTGGGGATGGTCCGTTTTGAATCGTGCACCAGCCGCAGCCTTTGTAGTTTTCCCCACCCGCGTGGGGATGGTCCGGTGTGCTTCGCCTGGATTGTCTCTTTGATCTCGTTTTCCCCACCCGCGTGGGGATGGTCCGTTTACTGTGCCCCCTCCACTCGCAGGAACCACGTTTTCCCCACCCGCGTGGGGATGGTCCGAGTTGACTGGCACACAAGCAACCAGTCTTCTGGTTTTCCCCACCCGCGTGGGGATGGTCCGCTGGCAAATTGTTGGATGCCGCCGACGCTGTCGTTTTCCCCACCCGCGTGGGGATGGTCCGTTTCGTCCAGAAATTCTATCCGGGTGGAGCCAGTTTTCCCCACCCGCGTGGGGATGGTCCGGCGCTGCCGGTATTGGCCTGCTCAAACTTCCCGTTTTCCCCACCCGCGTGGGGATGGTCCGGTCTGCCGCCCAAGCGGTCAAGGTTAAGAGCAGTTTTCCCCACCCGCGTGGGGATGGTCCGTTGGTTGCCGCGGTGGGTGTGATCGTGCCGAGGTTTTCCCCACCCGCGTGGGGATGGTCCGCCGCTTCCAACGTAGCCATCACTGGTGGCGCAGTTTTCCCCACCCGCGTGGGGATGGTCCGATACGCGAGGATTCCTTATATGCAGCTCCTGAGTTTTCCCCACCCGCGTGGGGATGGTCCGGAGGGCGGGAGCCTGTGGCTGCGCGGCCTGTTGTTTTCCCCACCCGCGTGGGGATGGTCCGGTGTAGAGCACGGTCTTGAGGAAATTCCAATCGTTTTCCCCACCCGCGTGGGGATGGTCCGTCAACAGCGAGGCCGCCAAAACCAAAATCGAAGTTTTCCCCACCCGCGTGGGGATGGTCCGAGTCGTATCTCCGTTGATCGTCAGCGTTCTTGGTTTTCCCCACCCGCGTGGGGATGGTCCGGTGGGTGAGAGTGTGAGCGGTGAAATGAAGAAGTTTTCCCCACCCGCGTGGGGATGGTCCGCCGGCGCGGGTGCGGGAATGGGCGCGCACGGAGTTTTCCCCACCCGCGTGGGGATGGTCCGGTGTTAAAGAGCGTGTCCGGTCCGTTGTGCGCGTTTTCCCCACCCGCGTGGGGATGGTCCGTCCACGGCGGATTCTTCCACCATAAACATGGGGTTTTCCCCACCCGCGTGGGGATGGTCCGAGACGTAACGACCGTCACTTGTTCTTCTGATTGTTTTCCCCACCCGCGTGGGGATGGTCCGAGTTGAATGGGGCGGACGTGTTTGCCCTCCCGGTTTTCCCCACCCGCGTGGGGATGGTCCGTGGTCCTCCCAGACGCGGGCTTGGGCGGGATCGTTTTCCCCACCCGCGTGGGGATGGTCCGGTAAGCAGGGCCATGCCTTCGTCCGCCGGAATGTTTTCCCCACCCGCGTGGGGATGGTCCGGCTGGGGCACCTCCATGCTGCCCGGCGTGCGCGTTTTCCCCACCCGCGTGGGGATGGTCCGCGGCGGGCTACGACCTCGCGGCCTACCAGCGCGTTTTCCCCACCCGCGTGGGGATGGTCCGTTGATATGTCCTTTGTAGTGAGACCTGATCGAGTTTTCCCCACCCGCGTGGGGATGGTCCGATGAGTTGCGGCGGCTCCTGGGCCGCGCGGCGGTTTTCCCCACCCGCGTGGGGATGGTCCGCACCTTTCTCCCCTCCCGCTCCTGCCGGTGTTGTTTTCCCCACCCGCGTGGGGATGGTCCGCATTGATCCGAACGGCCCCAACACAATGCTTTGTTTTCCCCACCCGCGTGGGGATGGTCCGTACAAAAAGAAACTTTATCGTCCGGTGAAACAGTTTTCCCCACCCGCGTGGGGATGGTCCGCTGAGCGGCTCCGAGGGGTTGCGCATCACCACGTTTTCCCCACCCGCGTGGGGATGGTCCGCGTTCCGAGGTGTGAGGCTTCCCGATTTTGCGGTTTTCCCCACCCGCGTGGGGATGGTCCGGCGGTTTGTTGACCGGGCGGAGCGACGGTGGAGACCTTTGGTTATCGGATCGATTGGAGTGACGGAACGAGTGCTGACACGGGCGCGGCGACGGCAGATGTGGCTGGGAATCGCGGCGTGCGGACGGCGGGCTCGTTTGACAGCACGCACATTTATGCGGACAACGGAGCTTACACGGTGACGGTGACGGTGACGGATGATGATGGCGGGGTGACAGTGGACACCTTGATTGTGACGGTGCAGAACGTCGCGCCGACGCTCAACGCGGGCGTGGACCAGACCGTGAACGAAGGCCAGTTGACCTACCTCGATCCTTCCGCCTTCAATGATCTTGGGACGTTGGACACTCACGCCGCGACGATCAATTGGGGCGACGGCACCACCACCGAAGCGGGCCTGGTGGCTGAGTCCCCGTTTGGTCCTCCGGGATCGACGGCTGGAGCCAACGGAACCATTTCCGGGAATCACGTCTATGCGGACAACGGAGCTTACACGGTGACGGTGACGGTGACGGATGATGACGGCGGGGTCACAGCCGACCAGTTCAACGTATTGGTCCTGAACGTGGCTCCCAGCTTGCTGATGACCGGGTCCAATTTCAACGTGGATGCCAGCAATACCCCCATAGCCTTCTCTGGTGTTCGGGGTCAGATTTTGACCTTCCAGGGGGGCCTGACCGATCCTGGTTTTGACAATCCGCACAATCCCAACGGCGCCTCCGTCGAGCGGTTCACTTACCGGATCAACTACGGGGACGGCACACCCGAGGTAACCGGAGCTGCGAGGATTGACGGCGTGGGCGGCCCTGGCGCGCCCACAACAGGCTCACTGCAGGAGGTTCATATCTTCACCAAGGAAGGCGTTTACATGGTGACCACCACCGTCACGGATGATGATGGGGGGACAGTCCTGGTGAAGAAGACGGTGACGATCGAGATTGCGGCAGTTCAGGTGGACCAAACGGATTCAAACAAGCGTGTGCTGGCCGTGGGAGGCACCGTCTTTGCAGACGAGATCGAAGTGGAAAGGGAAGATAATCCGGCGCTGATCGAAGTTGAGATTGAAACCAATGATAGTCACTCCGAATACGAGAAGGTGTTCAACGCGAATGTCGCCCGCACGTTGGTGTTCGGCCAAGCCGGTGATGACAAGATCAAGGTCGAAGGAAAACTGGACAGCCTCCAGTTTGGCGGGCTTGGAAACGACAAACTCCAGGGTGGCAAAGGGAACAACGTCCTCGTCGGAGCTGAAGGAGACGACTTCCTGAATGGGGCGAGTTCTCGAGATATTCTAATCGGCGGCCATGGGGTGGACCGTTTAGTAGGATCATCCGGCGAAGATTTGATCGTCGCCGGATACACGGACTTTGACACCAACACGATGGCATTGACGGCCTTGCAGGCGGAGTGGATCAGCACGAGAGATTCTGCCACCAGGATCGCCAACTTGGCAGGAACGGCCTCTTCGACAACCCCGAGGCTGAATGGAAGCTTCTTCCTGAAGGCAGACTCCACCGACTTGGGCCGGGTTTTGCTGGGAACGGTTCACGATGATCGATCGGTGGACAAGATCACCGGGAGTTCCGGTCCGGACTGGATTTTTGCCAACATTGATGGCGGGGTAGGGAATTTCAAAGATACGATCACTGACAACGACAAGCGCCGGATCCTCTCCGACGTCGATTACGTCCCGTAGCGGTTGCATTCCAACTCTCTTGAGAGGATCGCGCACGGGTCGTCACCGCAGTGCTCAAGCGCGGAACAGGAGCGGCGCTAAGGTGACGGTCTGCCCGGCGATGAGGCGGCGATGACATGTCGATCGGCGGCGAGGGGAGCGACGATGTTAAGACTCCTTGACCCGACAGCATGAGCCACCGGGTTGCGAGCTTTACGATTCTGATCAAGCAGACGGATGATGGTTTGCCGCAGAATTCCGTCATTTCAATCGCCCAAACTCCGGATGGCTGCCTTTGGCTGGCGACGTTCAATGGTCTGGTCCGGTTTGATGGGGTCCGCTTCAAGGTGTTTGACCCGGAGAATGTGCCGGCCTTGACCAGCAGCCGAATCACCTTGTTGTTTGCCGACCGGAGAGGAGGTCTCTGGATCGCCACGGAAGAGGGTGGATTGATTGTTCGCCAACAAGGCGCGTTCCGAACCTTGCCCACCACGAACCGGGTTTGGGCGTTTACGGAGCGCAAGGACGGCATCGTTTGGATCACCACGGCCAAAGGACTTTATGAATGGCGCGGGGACACTCTGAGACCGGCGCAGGGACCGATGGCTTCGTTTCAAAAGGGTGTTGCCCCACAGACAGAGCCATTGCCGATGAAATGATTTTAGAAGTCGGTAGCAGTCGAAGGTAACGAGGCTCTGGTCAAATGTCGAATCTCGTATGGCGAATGACGAATGAAGACTCTCCTCACGTCGGCTGCTACGGTATTGAAAGAGGCGTCTTGTGCGCGCGCTGGGCGGCAGGCGCGGACATGGAATGACGACTTCCGAATGGCGAATGCCGAACGGCGGCATCGACCCCGCGCCGCAGGGCTGGAATAACGTCGGCGGACAGGAGTTTCCTGATGCCAAGGGCTTGTCCAAGCCGGCCGCGAATCCGGGCACTGTCACGATTTCCGCCCGGCGCCGATGCGGCGAAAGATGAATTCGGTCTCGGCCTTGACGGGTGTGCCGGCGATCTCCAAGACGGGGTAGGCCAGGAGATTGATGGGGCCTGAGGTAGGTAACGGGTCCACCAGCAGGTCGCGGCCCTGACTCAGTTCGATCCGATTGGCCGGGTGATGCCCGAAGTAATAAGTGGCCAGACTGGAGTACTTGTCGGCCTCGCTGATGTCCACCGGCCACCACTTGCCGTCGGCAAAGAACTCGGCCCAGCAATGGTAGCCGTCGATCTTGCCGTCGTGCCGTTCGGACGGAATCGCCGCGCCGATGGCCAGGCGCGCCGGGATGCCGATGGCCCGCGCCAGGGCGATGAAGTAGGCGTGGAAGTCCGAGCAGTTGCCGGTGCGCGCGTCGCAAGCCCGCGAGGCATCACCCACGCCCCAGCCGGAGCCATATTTCATGTAGCGCATGCGGTCGATCACATGGTCGTACAGCGCCCGCGCGCGCATCAGATCGGTCGTTCTGCCCCGAGTGGCTTCCGCGGCGATGGTGTGGAAGTTTTCATTGAGGGGCACGAGGCGCTCCGGGTTCAGATATTTCCGCGCCATCGGTTCCTGCACCGCGTAGGCGGCCTTTTCCAGGCGCTGGACGCGATATGTGATCTCGATGGTCCGGCCGCTCTCCGCCGGGCTGGCGATCAGGAACAGCACCTTGTTGCCGTGTGCGCGATCGTCCAACTCCCGCCACTGCACCGGCGCGCGAACGCCTTTCACCTGGACGGTCTGGAAGCGATCCGACTGGGCGAGGGGAAGCCACATCCGCGCCGGGGCGGAAATCTGCGGCAGTTTGACGCGGTAGATAAACTCGAACTCGTCCTTGCCGTTGATCACGCCCAGCAGGTGCTTGGATGCTTTCTTGACGGGCACCCGGCGCCAGGCGCCGTTGCGTTTCTGCTCCCAGGTGTAGCGCGGCTGGCCGTTGATCTTGTGGACCGTGGTTTCGGTGACGGTCATTGCGCCCGGATCGCCGGCCAGGAAGAAATCCACGTCGTAAACCTCGCCATCGGTCCCGACCAGGTCCACGCACGCGAAGTGCCGGCCCGGGCCGAGATTAGCCAGATACTCCAGATGCACCCGGACCAGCTTGAGCGCGAGCTGTTTCTGGTCGAACGGCAGCTTGAAGCAACCGTTCCCGACGCGGGTTTGCTCCTCGATGTGCTTTTCAATCCCGGCCTGAATATCGGCGGTGACGACATTCGGCACCGGCGTGCCCACCGCTTCCGCGTTGAGCAGGGTCGTCGGAAAAGCCGGCAGGAGACCTGCTAAAAACAGAACGGCAGCGAACGCGCTTCGCGCTTTCACCTTAATTCCTTTCTGAGGCAGACGTTGAACGGGCCGGCAACAGCCGCGCTCGGCCTATTTGGGTTGCTCCGATTTGGCCGGATGGTCAGATTTGCCCGGGTGTTCGCCCGAACTCTTGCAGGCGGTGAGGCTCAGCGAGGCCAGGGCGGCGAGGAGCGCGACAAGCGCGAACTTTTGGTAGGTCTTTTTCATAGTTAATGACTTTCTCTAAACTGCCATATCGCGCGTAATATGGTCGCTGGGGTGAACTTGTCAAAAAGAGTTTCCGGGCATCACCGGCTCTGGGATCGGTCAGCCCTGCAAGTCGGCCCTGCACCTGGACGGCTGGGTGGCGCGGTTCCCCTCCTGCTCCGCAAGCGGATGCTCGCTGGCGGAAGCAACGACCAACGCCAAAGCCGTCTGACGCGCGCCAGTCACCACGGCCACGCACTGCATGCCCCCTTTGGCAACGATCAATCAAACGGGGAGGGCTGCGGGGCGATGGCCGTGGCGGCTTTCGTGACATCATTGTTCCCGAACAAACTGGCCTCGGTCACGTTGCGATGCGTCAGGAAAGTCGTCGTGCCCTCCGCCGCCTCCGAGTTGCGCACGATGACCCCACGAACCGCCTCGAGCCGGATCGCCGCGCGCCCGTCGTCCGATCCGGGCTAGCGGCCACGGAAACCGTCAATCACCAGGCGGCTCGTCTCTTCGCACCGGACGGCATGGGTATGATAGTCCGGCGCGTCGGCGTCCCAGCGCACCTCGACCTGATTCAAGGTCAACCCGCTGGCTCCGTGGCAAAAAATCCCGGCCAGGTCATGCCGGAAGATCGCCCATTGAGGATCGAAGGCGGGCCGCAGGTCGATGTTGCCGCCGTAGGACTCGCTGAGCGGGCCTTTGCGGAGGCGCAGGCGGACGCGGTCCAGGGTGACGTCTTCGATCCGGCCCGGCTCCTGGGCCCAGATCACCGCGCCGCTTTCGCTCTCGGCCAGGATGTTCGCGAAGGCGACATTTCGCACCCGGCCCAATTCCGCGTTCGATTTCCGCTCCGGCAGCACCGAGATATAGATTGCTTTTCTGGCGCTACGCCAAAGATGCAAGAGACGATGGAAAGAGCGAGTCGAGTGATCATGGGTGATTCTTCTTGTTGAACAATTGCCGCCGCAGGAAACCCAGGATCGCGGCATTGTCCGCCTCTGGAGACTTGCCGACTTGTGGGCCGATGCGGCAGGTGGACTTTACCCCCGCCTTTTCCAGGGCCTCGGCCAGGAGCACGGAGTGCCAGGCCGAATGCGGATCGTTGATCACCTCCGGCACGGATGGATGCCGGTTTGCGTCCATGGCCTCGCCGGCTGCCGCCATGAGGAAAGCCGGCGGATCATCCGCACTCACCAGGAACAGCGGCGAGGCGTCGCGGACCTTCCGGCGTATCGTTTCGTCGCCTTCGAACTGTTCGGCAGTGCAGCCGAACGCCGCGGTGAACGCGTTGGCGAAGTCCTGTCCGCGCAGGGGCTGACGCGCCAGCTCGGTCGGGCGCACGCGGGTCAGGTCCATCGGCCCCGACAACGCCACGAAGCACGCCAGCCGGCTGGAGAGCCGTTCCACCGCGTCCGGGCTGTCCGGCTTGGCCAGGTCGTCGTGCAATGCCACCCACGCCGCCAGGTGCGCGCCCGCCGAACCGCCGAGCGCAGCGATCCGGTCGGGGTCGAGGTTCCATTCCTTGGTTTTCGACCGTACGAACTGCACGGCCCGGACCGTGTCGTCCATCTGGGCCGGCAACGTGTGCTCGGGGGTCAGCCGGTAATCGATCGAGATGACGGAGATGCCAGCGTCAAGGATCGTCCCGATCAGGTTGCCTTGATAGACGAAATGGCTCTTTGAGCCGCGCCGCCAGCCGCCCCCGTGGATTTCGATGACCACCGGCGTAGGCTGTGCTGACTTCACCAGGCAGGCGTCCAGCTTCTGGATTCCAGGATGCGTCCGGCCATAGACCACGTCGCGATGGAAAATCAGCCGCGCATCGCCCTCGAACGGCAGTGCGTTGCGGACAGGCGCGCCGCTGGACTTCAGGTGCATGAGGTTTTCGTAAAGCCTCTTCAGATCGGTCGTCGCAGATTCGGGCCGGTAGGCTTGGGAGAAGTGTTTGATGAAGAGCACCCAGCCCTGGTGCCGATGCAGGTTCTCAGGACTTTTGCCGGCATCGGCCAGGATCGCCTCTGCTGCGTCCGCATGAGTGGGGAAGCCCTTCGAGACCGCGCTCTCGTCCGTTTGGATGAACGACCGGTAGTGCGAATCCCACGCCGTGCCGCCGGGACCGGTCTGTGAGCGGTGGGTGGCCGCGTCGTCCCACTTGGCCAACTCGGCGCCGCCTTCAGAGCCTGTTTGAGAAGCAGCAGCCGGCGTGAGGAGGCTCTGGCTTTCTCTTGGCCTTGGCTCCGGAAGCTGAGGTGTTTGAGCCTCGTTACCTCGGCTGTTACGAGGATTCGGGTGGTTAAGGGCCGGCACCTGCGCGGTGATCTGCATCGTACCGGGCTGAGGTTGCAGCGTAATGCGACCGGGCGTTGTGGCGGTTCGCTGCCGGGCGCTCGGGGTGGACTCAGCGCCTCGGGCCGCGGCGGCAAGTACCCAGGCACGGCTTTGCGGGCCAAGCCAGACGATTACTGCGACCAGGAAACCAGCCACGGCGCGGCCCCGCGGACCTTGAGCGAGCGCTGTCATGCGCGTCATATATCCAGTACAGGGGACGGTAAGGAAGCGCAGGTTACTAAAGAAGCGATTGGCGCGAGTATCGGGGCGAAGTGAAACGGGCGTCATGGTTTTCTCTAACCGTGGCTTGCGTTGTCGTTTTTTCGTTAGGCAGGATGGCCATATTAGCAAGCAACGGACAGCCAGCCTCAATCCAACGTGTAAGGGATCAACACCACCTCGTCGTCGAACATGAAGGTGTAACCGCCGGTAGCAAATCGCGGCACATCCTCGACCGTCGCTTGCCCTTCGGGAGAGGCGAGAATGGCTTCCAGGTCGGCGCGCGTATCGGCGTAAAGCCCGACAATCATATAATAGGGAGGCGGTTGTCCAGCGACGGCGGACTGGCACTTGCCGATGGTCCAGCCTTTGAGTCCCTTCATGGTCTTGGCGATGGGGATGTGGACCTCATGGTAATAGCGGTCGAACTCCATTGGGTCTTCGGGGTGGTTATAGAGAACGGTCAGTCGGCACATGGTATTCCTTTCGTAGTGACGCAAACCAGCGTGAGTTTTCTTTGGCCTGGCATTTTATTAAAGACGCTTGGTTTCGCTGCCTGATTCAACCTGCCAAGTGCCCTTGCGCCGAACCGCCGAGGATTGTGACTCTCGAATAGACTGGGATTCATTGCCGTCTTTTGGTCGAATGCCCGCCATGAAAAGAAGCGTCGTGATCGGATGCCTGGCCCTGCTGGCAGGATTCAACACGGTTTCCGCGGCTCACGATGACCTGGCCGCAGGCTTTGCCAGTCCGCCGGATTCCGCCAAGCCTTGGGCCTACTGGTGGTGGCTCGACAGCTACGCGACCCAGGAAGGCATCACCAAGGATTTGGAAGAGATGAAACGGCAGGGCATCAGCGGTGTGCTGTTGTTCGATGCCGGGGAGGGCGGGCCGGACGCGCCGAAAGGGCCGGTGTTCATGAGCGCGGCGTGGCGGGAGCTGTTCAAGCACGCGGTCCGGGAAGCGGATCGTCTGCAAATCGAAGTCGGCGCAAACCTGTGCAGCGGCTGGGATGCGGGCGGGATGTGGGTCACACCTGAGCATGCTGCGAAGGAACTGGTGTGGTCGGAAACGCGAGTGCGGGGGCCGGCAGCGATTGACACGGTTTTGCCGATGCCGCCCACGCGGGAGAATTTCTACCGCGAAGTTGCGGTCGTCGCTTTCCCGGAGAAGATTCGACCGCAGGGAGAGACGCGAACGGCCACACCACTCAAGCATTGGGAACTGAAGGCGGCGAGACGATTCCTGACCGGCCCGGCAGAGATGCTCCACGAGGAAGATGCATCCACACCGGGCGAGCAGGATTGCGATAGCCGGCAACTGATCGACCTGACCAAGCATGTGGACGCCTCCGGTCGGCTGAGTTGGGACGCGCCTGCCGGTGCGTGGACCGTCTTGCGATTCGGCTACACGCTGCTCGGTGCAAAAACCAAGTGCGTGAGTCCAGGCGCGCAGGGCTTGGAAATCGACTTTTTCAGCGCCCAGGCGATGGATGTGCACTTCGCCGAGACGGCGGAGAAGATGATCGCGGATGCCGGACCGCTCGCGGGCAAAACGTTGAAATACCTGCACGACGACAGCTACGAGGTGGTCAGCGCCGACGGCATCCAACCGACGTGGACGCCCGAGTTTCGCGCCGAGTTCGTCGCGCGGCGCGGATATGACCCACTGCCTCGCTTGCCCGTGCTGGCCAAGCGCATCGTGGACAGCCGCGAAGTGGCCAATCGTTTTCTCTGGGACTACCGCCGCACAATCGGCGATCTTTTCGCGGCCAATCATTATCGCCGGATGCGGGACCTGGCGCAGCGGCACGGTTTGGGGACGCATCCGGAATCGGGCGGACCGTTCTGGCTGCAGATCGACGCGCTGGAGTGTGAGGGCATCAACGACATTCCGATGGGCGAGTTTTGGAAGCGCGCGCCGGAGCCGAACGGATCGATCGCCTGGTCGAACACCTATCCCATCTGCGACACCGTGCGCCAGGCGGCCTCGGCGGCGCACATTTACGGCAAGCGGCTTTGCCAGGCCGAGGCGTTCACTTCGATGGGGCCGAATTGGGAGGAGGATTTCTTTGATTTGAAAGACATCGGCGACCGGGCTTTTTGCGCCGGGCTGACCCGAAACGTTCTCTGCTTCTACGTACATCAGGGGCGCCTTGACGCCAAGCCGGGCTACCAGTGGGAAGCCGCCGGGACACACTTCGACCGCAATGTCACGTGGTGGGACCAGAGCCACGCGTGGCTCAAGTATCTTGCCCGCTGCCAGTACCTGCTCCAGCAAGGGCTGTTTGCCGCTGATGTGTGCTACTTCTACGGCGAGGACGTGCCGAACTACGTTCCGGCAAAGACGCATGCGCGCCCGCTGCTGCCGAGCGGTTACGATTGTGACACCATCAATGCTGACGCGCTGCTGCGGCGCCTGAGTGTCAGAGACGGGCGGCTCGTCTTGCCTGATGGAATGAGTTACCGACTGCTCGTGCTGCCCGAGCGGAGGGCAATGTCGCCGCACGTGCTCCGCAAAGTCAAGGAACTGGTCGAAGCCGGCGCGGCGGTGGTCGGGCCGAAGCCGGAGCGCGCGCCGGGTTTGACGGATTACCCGCGATGCGATGAGGAAGTGAAGAAACTGGCCGCCGAAGTGTGGGGTGACGTGGACGGCCAAGGGATGAAGGAGCGCAAGGTCGGCCGCGGTCAAATCATTTGGGGTAAGCCGCTGGCGGAGATACTCGCTTCGCTCGGCGCCCCGCCGGATTTCGAGTCGCGGAACGGGAAGCCGGGCGCGCCACTGGACTTCATCCATCGCACTCTTCCGGGCGGCGACATTTATTTCGTGTCCAATCAACAAAACCGGCCGGAGAAGGCCGAATGCATGTTCCGTGTCCGCGGCCGCCAGCCGGAGATCTGGGATGCGGTGACCGGCGAACGGTGGAAGGCGGCCGATTTCCGCGACGAAGGCGGACGGACGGTTGTGCCCCTGGAGTTTGCGCCGCGGCAATCGTGGTTCGTGGTGTTTCGCGAACCGGCCAGCGCGCCGAAGGCGAAGCAACGCAACTTCCCCGTCCTTGCCACCGTCGGAGAGTTGGGCGGAGCGTGGACGGTGAAGTTCGATCCGAAGTGGGGCGGGCCGGAGTCGGTGTCGTTCGAGCAACTTGAAGACTGGACAAAGTGGCCCGAGCCGGGAATTCGCCATTACTCCGGAAAGGCGACTTACACGCGGACCTTCGACCTGCCGGAGGCTGTGCGCACTTCACGCCAGCGGCTCTATCTCGACTTGGGCAAGGTGAAGAACGTCGCCGAGGTGCGGCTCAACGACCGGCACTTGGGCGTGGTGTGGACGGCGCCCTGGCACATCGAGATCACCAGGGCGGTCCAGCCAACGGGAAATCGGCTGGAGGTTGACGTGGTGAACCTGTGGCCGAATCGCCTGATCGGAGATGCGGCTCTGCCGCCGGACCAGCGCTTCACGGTCACCAACGTGAAGAAATTCAAACCGACCTCGCCCCTGCTGCAATCGGGTTTGTTGGGCCCGGTGACGCTGCGGATGGTGGAAGCGGCCATCGGCCCATAGACGGGAAGCCCGGCCTGAGGCCTACGCGATCGCTGCGTCTCATTTGCGGTAAGCGAAGATCATCCCTTCGTTGTCCATGGTGAACGTGTCACCTTGGACGGTGCCGGTGGTCATGCCAGCCCCCTCCCAGCGCATGGTGAGTCTTGAGCCTTGGCGGGTGTAGTTGGCCTTGACCTCACGGCTAGAGTCGCCCCCTGACGGCAAAGAGAAAGTGACCCTGCTGCTGCAAGTGCCGCCGGGATTGATGACGAAGGCGCCGGCTTTGATAGTTGGCGTGGCCCCTTCGTGCGTTACAGTGCAAGGGACCTTGTTGCCGTTAACGCTCACCAGGCTGTAAGTGCCGGATGGATCGGGGTCCGCCGCGACCGGCGCCCCCTGCTTGCACCCGGCCCAGACCACCACCACCACCACCATCAGCAGCGGCGGCAGCATGCACAACCGATGCGGATGCCGTGTTGCGAGCCGCCGCTCGACATTGAGATTGTTTTGGTTTTGTTTCATGGCACCAATTGAACGTCATGTGGCAGAATCGGACAAATTGATAGATTTGCTGTTTGCATCGACAGAATCAATAGTCGTGGATGAACAAATGGTTATGCTTATGAACACGAAAGAATCCGTATCGCGCAGGGCTGCCCTGAAGGGCCTGGGCGCGGCGGGAGCCGCCGTGGCCGCATTCGGCCACCACCCCAGCCGTGCCGCCGACGTTGCGCAGCAAAATCCGCGCCCGATGCCTGCATCGTCCGATGTGCGGAAGCTCATCTCCGAGCGCGTCCGCCAAGCGCCGCTCATTGACACGCATGAACACTTGATCGAAGAGAAGGAGCGGCTCCAAGGGGCATCGTCCCCGCGTGTTCCTTGCGATGATTGGGCGCTGCTGTTCAGTCACTACCTCAACTCGGACTTGCTGACCGCCGGGATGCCCAAGGCCGACATGGACCGATTCTTGTCTCCCAAGGTTGATCCCTTGTCGAAGTGGAAACTGATTGCGCCCTACTGGCCGGCGGTCAGGAACACCGGCTATGCCCAAGCGGTGCGCATTTCGATTCAGGAACTCTATGGTGTGGAGGAGTTGACGGAGGAGAGCATCGCCAGAGTCCAAGCCGGCTACGAGCAGACGCGCCGCGCCGGCTTTTACAGACGAATCCTTCAGGACCGCGCCAACATCGAGTCATGCCAGGTCAACTGTCTGACCGGCGAGCCGTTCAAGCAATCCGACATGCCCACGCTGCTCATGCAGGACCTCAGCATCGTCGGGATGTTCGCCGGCCCGAGTTTCAAACAGTACGCGCCACCCACGGGCATCGAAGTGAAGACACTGGCCGATTGGCACCGCGTGATCAACTGGTGGTTCGACCGCTACGCGAAATACGCCGTCGCGGTCAAGTCGCAGCACGCCTACAGCCGCGATATTGACTACGCGCGCGTTCCGGCTGAGAAGGCGGAACCGGTCTTCAAGAAGACTCTGCAAAAGGACCCGGTCACTGCCGAAGAGCGAAAGCTGCAGGAAGATCACTTGTTCTGGCAGGCCGTGGACCAGGCGACCGCGCATAGCCTGCCCGTGAAATTGCACACCGGCTACTACGCGGGCCAGAACTCCATGCCGCTGTCCCGCCTGCGGCTGAACGCGGGTTCGGCTGCCGAGCTTTGCCGGGTGTCGCCGGACACAAAGTTCGTGTTCATGCACATTTGCTACCCGTTCTACGAAGAACTGCTCGCCGTGACCAAGCAATGGACCAATGCGCACGTCGATATGTGCTGGTCATGGATCATCAATCCGCTGGCGGCCAAGGATTACCTCAAGAAACACATCGTCACGGCGCCGATCAACAAGCTGCTGCCATTCGGCGGGGACTACATCCCCGTGGAACCCGTGCTGGGCCACGCCGTCATGGCGCGCCGCGGCATTGCCCAGGCGCTGTCGGAACTGGTGGAGGAAGGCTGGCTGAAGCTCGCGGA
>ERZ1292640.2493-Hain-H43-02um-R1-2493-length-14698-cov-11_pt1 | contig 14698 bp, 15 predicted proteins | sample MGYA00564404_ERZ1292640 | MGnify/ENA primary metagenome ERZ1292640 (study PRJEB36523, sample SAMEA6512636) | groundwater metagenome | collected 2019-01-08 | study: AquaDiva: Metagenomics assemblies of 32 groundwater samples
CTTTGCCGAAAAAATCCCCGGAGCCTTTTACCTTCGACTGGAAGCAGGTGCAGGCGTCACTCGGGTCTCAACCGGTCCTCGCTCCGTGAATGAGCGGAGAGCCAGAAGCGATTTCTCGCAACAAAATGTATTTTCGGTTATAATCCGATCGCTGTGCCTTACAGGCAACGGGGAGTTATCCACTCATAACAAGGAGGAGAGCTTATGTCGAAGAAAGTGCTCATGTTATCGGTTGCGGTGCTCTTTGGCATGCAGGCAGGTTTTGCCATGGCGGCCAATCCTGACAGCGGACCTGGCTGCGGGCTAGGCAAGCTTGCCTGGAGTGATTATGGTCATCAGAAGAACATCGCGCCTCAGGTGATGATGGCCACGACCAATGCTACGTTCGGTAGCCAGACCTTTGGGATCAGCAGCGGGACATCGGGCTGCACGAACGATGGGACGATAATGGCCGAACACAAGACGACCCTGTTTGCTCAGCTCAACTTTGAAAACCTGTCTCAGGAAATGGCGCAGGGCCAGGGTGAGCATCTCGCCTCACTCGCCGTCTTGATGGGTGTGCCGGCCGAGCATCAGGCGGAGTTCTTTGCCCTGACCCAGGAACGGTATACCTCCTTGGTCAAGACCGGTGAAGCCTCACCGATTGCGATGGTGAAAGCGATCAACAGTGCAATTGCCACGCATCCAGTCCTTGCTCAGGTTTCCACTCGTTAATCATCAGCACAGGGCTTCGACCGTGAGGTCGAAGCCCTGTGTCTTTCTAGCCCGTTGCTTGTACGCCATTTTTTTCCTTCTCAGCCTGTTTTTTGCTTGCCCCTCATTGGCACATGCCGAGGAGGTAGAGAGCAATCCATATCTAGTTCAACTCATCAATCAGGCGGCCCAATCTCAGCTTGCCAGCGAGCGAGAGTGGCATCTTCTGCTCCACTATCGAGAGAACATCCTTGGAGGCTACAGCAGCGAACAGGATGATCCAGGATTCTTCATGTCGCTCGACGGAAAGACCGATCCACAGGCAGAACTTGACGCGACGTTGAAGCAGTTTTTTTCCGATGAGCTCGTTGGACGTTCGAAGCAGCCGGCACAATGTGCGTTTGTCGCTCGGTATGCATGGTTGCGCGATCGATTGCGCTTCGACGGGACCCGCCTCCCGCCGATGGCCTGCGAACGGTTTGAGCGGTGGTACGCCGATTTAGAAGCTCAATCGATCACGCTCATCTTCCCCTCTGCTTTCATGAACAATCCCGCGTCGATGTTCGGGCACACGTTGCTCCGAGTGGACCAGAAGGGTCAAACCGAACAGACCAGGATTCTGGCCTACACGATCAACTATGCGGCGGACGTGCCGCCCGATGCCGGAATGGCCTACCCGGTTCGTGGCATCTTCGGCGGATATCGCGGCTATTTCTCGACAATTCCCTATTACATCAAGGTTCAGGAATATCGCGACATTGAGAATCGCGATATCTGGGAGTACCGGCTGAACTTTACGGATCAGCAAGTCAAGCGCCTGCTCATGCATGCGTGGGAACTGGGGAATTCGTATTTCGACTATTTCTTTTTCAAAGAGAATTGCTCCTACCATCTTCTGGCCTTGATCGAGTATGCCGATCCGACGCTACATCTTACGGATCAGTTTTTCCTCTGGACCGTTCCGGCCGATACGGTGCGCCTCCTCGTTGCGCAACCAGGGCTAGTTCGAGATATTGCCTATCGGCCCTCTCGCAGCACGCTCATTCTCAGGAAGCGGGAACGCTTGTCTCTGCAAGAAAAGGCCCTGACTTCCCTGATCATTCAGGATGTGGCGGCGGCGAAATCTGATGCATGGCGTCAGCTCCCAATGCCTCGACAGGCGTTTGTGCTGGATGTGGCTTCGGATTATCTCCGGTACAAGAGTGAGACGAGTGAGGCTGCCGCCGAGTACAAAGAGCGCAATCGAGCGCTCTTGACGGCTCGCAGCGAATTGCGGATTCCATCGGAGAATCTTCCCGTTGAGCCCTTTGCTCAACGTCCCGAACTTGGGCACAAGACCTCTCGGGCAAGTATGGGTGCTGGCTGGCGCAATAACGATACGTACGAGGAGTTTGCGGTTCGTGCTGGCTACCAGGATCTCCTCGATCCTGAGATCGGCTACACCCCGAACGCACAGCTGGAACTGGCGTCCGTAGCGGTGCGGCGCTACAACCGGGCTGATCAATTTCGGTTGGAACGGGCGACTCTCGCCAATGTCCTGTCGCTGTCGCCGATGGACTCTCTCTTCCATGCTCCATCGTGGAAGATCAATGTCGGCATGCAGACCATCAAGCACAACGGGTGTCAGCTCTGCAGCAACGGCGTGATCAATGGCGGGATCGGCGCAGCGGTCGAAAGCCACTGGTTGAAGAAGGAAGTCTATTTTGCCTTTGCGGAAGGGGAAGCGAACTATAGTAAGGCCTATGAAGAACGGCACCGCATCGGCGGTGGTGGAACAGCCGGGCTGTTGGCTGATCTCACCGAACGTTGGAAAATCATGGCCACAGGCACATACTTGAAGTATGTGCTAGGGGAGAAGTCTGACGATATTCGATGGTTTGTCGGGTCGCGCTATACTCTGGCGCAGAATTGGGCGCTCAGGTTGGAGTACAACCACCGCGACCACGACAACGACGTCCTGTTGAGCATTCAGGCGTTCTTCTAGCAAGTTACGCAAGGAGTTATTGTCCCCGGTGGTGGAGGGCTGGCCGGGGCACTGCTAGGCAGATCTGTTTTCGTGGTTGGCTGTTTCCTCGCATATTTGGCCTGCTCCTCTTGGGCCGCCTTCATTTCAGGGGTGGGAGGTGGAGGGCGGTAACCGCTAATTCTCACTACACGGTCGTCAGGGCTGTAAACAACGTGTGAGTATTCGTCATGGCCCTGGAAGACCTCGATCAAACTAAGAATCGGTTCAGCCAAACCGATTGTGACTAGATCGTAATAGAAGTATGCGGTGGCTCGGGCGCCATTTGGCGAGTTCCCCATTTCGTATTTATAAGTGTCTTCTTTTTTCCCCTCTTCAATCATTGTTGAGGAAACAGGTGTCCCCAATTGAATCTCGACCTGTTTCCGAGAGGAGCCTACTTCGAAAGCATCAAAGTTTGGTTCTTGATGGCCGTTCAATGCCATGGCGATGGAGCACCCCATATTTGCCAGCCCGATAAAGACCATCACTACAATAGAGGGAAGCTTGTTGCTCATGGGCGTCCTCCTTGTTTGTGTTAGCTGGAAAAAACGGGTGAATTTATACTTGAAGTAAAAGTCAGATGTCAAGCAGGGTCTGCCTGAAATTTATACATTTTGGTGACGATCCCCCAAAGTCCAGGACGAACTGCACCCTGTAACAACCAAAGTCATGAGCGCGAATGATAAAAACAGGGCTTTAGTCATCATGGCCATTCTCCTTCTGGTTAATGGGTAGTGATCTAGGCTTTTCAGCCGGGCGGGATTGCACCGATAATGATGAATATTGCAATGCCAGGTTGTTAGGTATTGCCAGCATTTAATCGTCGACTTATCCTCAACAGGGGGGAGCTAGGTAAGGCTTTCTTATATGAACATCCTCGATCAAATTTTCGTTTTCCACCCAGACCCCTGGAAGGATCGGGACTGGAAGGCCCTCAGTGGCTTGCCGCTGGAAGAGGTCTGGTTCACATCAGCCGATGGGACGAAGCTGTTTGGCTGGTATGTGGAGGGCCCTGCCACGTCAGGCGTGATCCTGTGGTGTCATGGGAACGCGGGCAACATCATCAACCGGCTGGAGAATCTGAGTCTCCTCTGCCAGTTAGGCCTGTCGGTGTTCCTGTTCGACTATCGAGGCTACGGGCGGAGTCAGGGGAAGCCGTCGGAAGAGGGCCTCTATCAGGATGCGCTGGGCGCCTACGATTATCTGACGCGAACCAGAATGATCCGCCCTGAGCGCATTGTCCTTTTCGGGCGCTCGCTCGGCGCGGCTGTGGCGGGGGAACTTGCCGTCCAGAAGCCAGCGGCAGGCTTGATCCTCGAATCAGCATTTCCATCGATCGAAGCGGTGGCCAAATTTCATTACGGCGGGTTGCCGGTCCATTGGCTGCTCGGGGTAGACTTTTCATTGATCGATCGCCTGCCGAAGCTCTCGCTGCCGAAACTGATTATCCACGGAGACAAAGACGACATCATTCCGCTCGAACTAGGCCGGCAAGTCTTCGAGGCGGCGAAGCCACCCAAGTCCTTTTATCTCATCGAGGGCGCCGATCATAACAACACCTACCAGATTGGCGGCGCCGCCTATTTCCAACGATGGGCTGAGTTTGTTCACGCCGTCATCCGATCCTAGCCTGCTTCCCGCACACCACTTCACAGATCAGAATGAGTAAAATTGATTGGAGATCGCTGGGATATTTGATACAGTCTGCTTCGACAAAGTCGAGTGGCTGCTTAGAGCGGCCCGATGGCGGTTGGGTGTGAATAATGGCTAAGGAGGCCGGGGTGGTGATTTCTTCTCGTCTGCTGGCGTTCAGTCTGCTGGGTTTCGTGACGCTGCTTGCCACGGGCTGCGCGGGGAGAGCCGCCACAGTACAGCCACAGGAGCTGAGCGACGCGAGTTCGGTCGTGGAGCAGCCCCTTGCACCAGCCTCTTCTACACCGCCAGATACCGCGCAGGACACACTACCTTATAGTTTTGTGAGAGCCGATGATAACGATCCCCGGAGTGATCCTTTCGTCAGGGCCGTCGATCCTTTTGCCAGGGCCAATGAATACCATCCTCTGGAAGCGGCAGAGCAGATTCCCGCACAGGCTCCCTTGGTCCTGCGAGTTACTGCTCCAGGCGAACGGTCCAACTCTTTCGCCGGGGCGAATGAGCCTGATTCACGGGAAGTCGTAGCGCAGATTCCTGCGCCGGATCCCTTGGCGCCGCAAGATACGGCTCCGTACGAACCCCTCGATCCCTTTGCCAGGGCCGATGAAGAAGCCGGTGAGGACTATGATCCCTGGGAACCGGTGAACGCCAAGGTTTTCGAATTTAATCGTCAGCTCGATCGATTTGTGCTCAAGCCGGTCGCGAAGGTATATGACCGCCTTTTGCCGGACTGGGTACAGGTCGGTATCAGCAATATCTATTACAACCTGCGTTTCCCGCCGCGCCTTTTGAATAATGTATTTCAGGGTAAGTTCAAGGGAGCCAGTATCGAAGTGGGACGATTTCTCGTGAACAGCACGTTAGGCGGAGTAGGTCTCGTCGATGTGGCGAAGGATATGGGCCTGCAGACGCCCGAAGAGGATACGGGGCAAACACTTGGGGTTTACGGCGTCAAGCCTGGGCCGTATCTGGTATTGCCGCTGCTTCCTCCCTTTACCGTCAGGGACTTCGTCGGTTTTCTTGGCGATATGGCGTTGAACCCGATCAACTGGCTGGTCGCTCCGATCATCGAGGTCAAAAACGTGCCCTCACTCATCGCCCACAAGAATCGGATGACATCCAGCTTGGTCCAAGTCAGTGTCCGAGTCGAGGAAATGGTGAATGAGCGCTCGATGAACCTTGAGAAATTTCAGGGAGTCGAGGAAGCCACGCTCGATCTCTATACTGCCGTCCGCAACGCCTATCTGCAGAAACGGGCCAAAGCGATCCGGGAATAAAGAAGTGCTGAGTTGCGAGTGCTGAGGCAGGAAGCGAATATCCTTGCAGGATGCTCAAAAAGTTTGTCCAGCAAGGCCGCAGCGAGTGAAGGGCCGAGGCGTACCCTTGGGGTACGTTGAGGGTCTGAACGATGCGAGAACGAAGCTGGCGGGCTTTTTCAGCATCCTGCTAAGAGATCACGCCCAGTTCTTTGCCGACCTTCTTGAAGGCGGTGATGGCTCGCTCGAGCTGTTCTCTCGTATGGGCCGCTGACATCTGCACGCGAATCCTGGCTTGACCTTTCGGCACGACCGGGTAGCTGAACCCCACGACATAGATCCCTTCTTCTAACAGCCGCTCTGCCATCCTGGTAGCAAGCGGCGCGTCACCGAACATGACCGGGATAATGGGATGCTCGCCGGGAATGAGCCGGAATCCGAGTGCGGCGAGTTGCGCGCGGAAGAAGGTTGCGTTTTCGCGCAGCCTGGCCCGCAACTGGTCTCCTTGGGCCACGAGAGTTACGGCCCGTTGCGCTGCTGCGGCGATCACCGGAGGGAGTGAATTGGAAAAGAGGTAGGGCCGCGATCGTTGCCGTAAGAGCTCGACGATTTCTTTTCGTCCTGATGTAAACCCGCCCGTTGCGCCTCCCAATGTTTTCCCCAACGTGCTGGTGACGATCTCGATTTTGTCTGCGACGCCGAAATGGTCGGGCGTGCCTCGCCCGTTGCGCCCGAGCACACCGGTCGCGTGGCTGTCGTCCACGACCACCGCTGCATCGTATCGCTCCGCCAGTTCGACGATTCGATCGAGTTTTGCAAGATCGCCATCCATGGAAAAGACTCCGTCCGTCGCGATCAGGCGAAGCCGGCTGGTTGCCGCCTCGCGCAGCTTGGATTCCAGGTCTGCCATGTCGGAATGGGCGTAGCGGAGCCTGGCGGCCTTGCAGAGCCGGATGCCGTCGATCAGGCTGGCATGGTTCAAGGCGTCGCTGATGACGGTGTCTTGTTCGCCGAGCAGCACTTCGAACAGTCCGCCGTTCGCGTCAAAGCAGGAACTATAGAGGATGGTGTCCTCGGTGCCGAGGAAGGCACTGATCGTCTGTTCGAGTTGCTTGTGGAGGTCCTGCGTGCCGCAGATGAACCGGACGGAGGCCATGCCGTAGCCATGCTCGTGTAGTCCTTCGATAGCGGCCTTTCGGATGTCCGGGTGGTTGGCGAGGCCCAGATAATTGTTGGCGCAGAGATTGAGGACCTCGCCCTGCGCGACGCGAATCTCGGCCCCCTGCGGACCGAGGATCTGCCGCTCAGATTTATAGAGGCCGGCCGAACGGATGTCTGCAAGCCTCTCTGCAATAGTTTTTTTGAGTGAGTTGTAAGCCATAGATCGTGGTTGCGAGACTCGCGTGCCGGGGGGACGTGCGAGAAATAGAGTATCTCTAGTCGCGCGCTTCTCGCATGTCTCGCCCTTCGCGCGCTGGTTACGGAATCAACACGACTTTGCCGCATTGTCCTGAGTTGATCAACTCAAACCCCTGCGCGAAGTCTTTCATGGGAAAGGTATGGGTGATGACCGGCTTAATGTTGAGTCCGGCCTGGAAGAGACCGGCCAGGCGATACCAGGTTTTAAAGAGACGGCGGCCTGTCACTCCATAGACACGAATACCCTTGAAGATAATTTCGTTCGGTAGATCGAAGGACACGGATCCGGTGGGAATGCCGAAGAGCGTGACGCGGCCGCCGTTTTTCACGGCGCTGAAGGCCTGGTGCAGCGCGGTCGGGTTTCCGGACATTTCGAGCGAGGCATCGACCCCTTCACCGGCTGTGATCTCACGAATGGCGGCGGCGATCCGTTCCGGGGTTTCGGTCTTGGCATTGAGCACATGATCGACCCCGACTTGTTTGGCCAGGTCCAGACGGTAGGCGCTGACATCCGTGGCGATGATCAGGGAGGCGCCGGCTGTTCGTGCGACAGCGGCGGCGAACAGTCCGGTCGGGCCACAGCCGGTGATCAGGACGGTCTGCCCCGTGAGGTCTTCCACGAGGGCGGCATCGACAGCGTTACCGAGCGGCTCTTGGGCGCAGGCGAGTTCCGGTGGAATAGAGAGAGAAGTTTTCCAGAGCACGGCTTCCGGCAAGACCACGTACTCCGCGAAGGATCCGTCCAGATCCACCCCCAGGATGCGATAATTCTTGCAGACATGCGCCTGTCCGGTGCGACATTGGAAGCAGTGGCCGCACGTTAAGTGCGATTCAGCCGCGACATAGTCCCCCACCTTGACCAAGGTGACCTCGGCCCCGACCTCCACGACCTCGCCGCACATTTCGTGACCGATGATCCTGGGCGGGTGGATGCGGCTATGGGCCCAGGGGTCCCAATTATAAATATGGGCATCGGTTCCGCAGAGGGAGGTGGCCTTGACGCGAACGACCGCATCGGTGCGACCCGGTTTCGGGTCCGGCCTGTCAGTGGCAGTTAATCCCGGTTGTGCGGATGTCTTGACCAGCGCACGCATGGGCCCATTGTATACCAGGTCTTCCCTTTCGCCTACCCCTCAGGTTGCGCCAGGGTTCGCGAGATCGGTAGGATGCGACCTATGAATACGCTGCACCACCGAATCCTTGTGTTGTTGGCAGGGCTGTGTTGTGCGGCCAGCTCCCCTCTCCTCCTTTCCCCAGTCTTTTCAGCCTCCCTGCCGCAACCTGTTTCTTCGTCCAGCTCCATGAAACGGTGGGTGCAGTTCGAGTTGAACCAACCGGAGTCGATGGGGGACCAACAGGCCGGCAAGCCAGTCACGCTGACGATATTTCTTCGTGGCTTGGCCATTGGGAGGGCTCCGGTGGTCGCGACCTGTGAATCGAAGGTGTTTTATACGCAAACGGTCACGCTGGAGCCGGATGCCGCGTCGCTGGTGTGGAAGGGGACGGTCACGCTTGAGCCGATTCCGATGAGCCGGACTTCCGTGCCACCCAAGGCGGCGCGAGTCCAAGTGACCTTCTCGCGATCCCGTTCAGACAAAGCGGAGCGATTCCTCCGGCGGGTGGTCTATGTCACGCTGGATCAGACGGAGTCGATGAGTGAGCAGCGTGAGTCGCTTCCTGTTCAGGGCGAGGCATTGCCGGGCGAGGGTGTCATTGTGGAGGAAGTGCAACAGGCTGTGACACCGGTTGTGGCCCACGCCTTGTTCGAGGAAGATCTAGGCTCGCGCGCCTTATCTGGAGAGAAGAAGGCTTATTGGCAGCAGGTGAGCCAACTCATCAATCGGAGTTGGGCCCGCCATGTCCGGGGAGTCCGGCATGCCCCTAGCGGCGAAACGGTGAAGGTCCGTTTCAAATTGTATCCCAACGGTCGGGCGCAGTTGATCGAGGTTGAGAAGGGTTCCGGCGCGCGTGAGATCGATGAAGCCGGAATTCATGCGGTGGTCCATGCTCAACCGTTCCCCTCATTTTCTGCCGAGCTGGGGGATGGGCCAGTCGATGTGCATGTCCGGATGCGAACCGGCGGTCGGGTCGGGCCCCTTGAAGTGGAGTCGGTCGGGAGTCCGTTACAGGGCAAGTCCGATGCGCCGGGCCAGCCGGTGAAGAAATAAGCCATAACCAGTTCAGGCTCGTAGCCATATATTTTCCCAAGGAGGAGATCCATGCGGCAGAAGAGAAAAGAGAGTTGGTTCCTGTTCCTGTGGTTCGGAGCGATGGTCTGTCTTCCACTCACAGTTCAGGCAGAACCGACTCGTTGGAACGTCGATCCTGATCATTCGACGGTGGAGTTTCGTGTGGCCCATATGGTCGTCTCCAAGACGACCGGCCGGTTCATGGATTATGCCGGGTTCATCGAGATGGATGCCGAAGCCGGGACCGTGAAAGCGATCGAAGCCACGATTAAGACTTCGTCGGTGAACACGAATCATGAAAAGCGGGATGCGCATTTGCGGAATGCCGACTTTTTCGATGTGGACCGGTATCCGACGATGACCTTCAAGATGAAGAGTTACAAGAAAACTGAAGAGGGGTACACGGCGCAGGGAGACCTCACGTTGCACGGGGTGACCAAGGAGATTACCCTGGTGGGCCACTATAATGGGGCGACCAAAGATCCTTGGGGCAATACCAGGGCCGGGTTCAGCGCAGAGGGAAAGCTCAATCGCAAAGACTTCGGCATGGTCTGGAATAAGACGTTGGATAGCGGCGGGCTCGTCGTCGGCGATGAGATTCAGATCCGGCTGGAGATCGAGTGCATTAAAGCGAAGAATTAGCAGGACGCTGAAAAAGTCTGTCAGCTAGAAAACGCTGAACGATGAACAAGAAAACGATTGTCACTTCAGCGTTCTGTGTTCATCGCTCAGGGTTCAGTTGTTCGTTGTCGATGCATCTTCTTGAGAGCAGGTAATGATGAAGGCGATGGTCTTGGCTCGCACAGCGGATGTAGGAACTGCCCCGCTGCAGCTTCGCGAGCTTCCTATGCCTGAGCCTGGCCCTGGGGAGGTTTTGGTTCGTCTCACTGTTTGCGGAATCTGCCGGACGGATCTTCACGTCATCGAAGGCGAGTTGGCCAACCCCAGGCTTCCGCTCGTTCCCGGCCATCAAGCAGTCGGGATCGTGAGCCAGGTTGGCGCCGGCGTGAGTGAACGGAGGGTCGGGGAGCGGGTCGGCATCGCCTGGCTCCAGCAGACATGCGGCACCTGTGAATTTTGCACGAGCGGGCGTGAGAACCTCTGCGAACGCGCCAGGTTTACCGGCTATCAGGTCGATGGAGGCTACGCAGAGTATGCGCTCGCCCCGGCGGCATTTGTCTACCTGATTCCACCGGTCTTCAGTGATGAAGAGGCGGCTCCGCTCCTCTGTGCCGGGATCATCGGCTACCGTGCCTTGCGCCTGAGCGGCATCCAGCCTGGACAACGGCTCGGTCTCTATGGGTTTGGAGCCTCCGCTCACATTGCCATTCAGATTGCTCGTCATTGGGACTGTCAGGTCTATGTCAGCTCGGTGAAACCGGAGCATCAACGGCTCGCCCGTGAGCTGGGTGCCGCCTGGGTAGGCGGGGCGACCGACAGGCCGCCGGACAAGCTCCACGGTTCGATCATCTTTGCGCCAGCCGGCGAATTGGTTCCGCCTGCGTTGCGATCACTGGAACGAGGCGGTACGCTCGCCCTCGCTGGCATTCACATGACGCCGATTCCCTCGTTGGATTACGACCGCGAGGTCTTTGGAGAGAAGGTCATTCGAAGCGTCACGGCCAATACGAGGCAGGACGGGCTCGATCTCCTGCGTGAGGCTGCGGCGATCCCGATCAAACCCAGGACCCTGTCCTTCCCCCTCGCTGAGGCCAACCGCGCCTTGCAAGAGTTGAAAGCCGGACGTTATTCGGGAGCCGGCGTGCTCATCCTCTCGTAACCAATCCAGCAGAAAGTAAGAAGAGGTCTATGATAGGATTTCCCGCCATGCGTCAGACCTGTCTCACTTTCTTGATTGCCTGTAGCCTGTTGCTCGCCGGCCTGCCGGCCTGGGCGTTGGAGTTTACTGCCGATCAAGTCACCAAGATCGATGGCCGAACGCATAAGGCTATCATCTATTACCGCGATCAGATGTGGCGGATCGAGCACCATACGATGGGGCCGGTCAACGTCAGTATCGTGCGGAAGGACAAGCAGGTCGTGTGGCTGCTGCTCTCGCGGATGAAACATTTCAAGACGCTGCCCTATAGTCCTGAGCAGGACCTCAGAGTCAGTGAGCAGCTAGAGGGAGAAGTCTCGCGGCAGGAGATCGGCACGGAAGTGCGCGAGGGGCATCCGACGATTCTGTATGAAGTGACGACGAAGCAGGGGGAGTTGGTCGAGGTGTACTATCAGTGGGTGGCCACGGACATTCATTTCCCGATGAAGCTGGCAAGGAAAGACGGGAGCTGGATCGTGGAGTATCAGCATGTGAAGCTGCGGTCCGTGTCGGACTATCTTTTCAACCTTCCGCTCAATTTTCATCCGTTGGAAGATTTTAAGAAGCAAGAAACGCCGGAGCCTGTCGGGCCCGGCATGTAACGTAGCAAGGAGGCTGGATTGTGCGAGCATTAGGAATCATCGTCAGTGTTGTGATTGCAGGAGTAATCGGAATCAGCGGATCGGCCCATGCGTTGGATGTGTCCGATGTCGTTCGGGAATGGACTCCCGAGGGCAAGAAGCTCGCGATCGAGCGGGCGAAGTTGCCGGCTCATGACGAGATGGTCCGGATTCCCGCCGGGCCCTTTCTGATGGGGAGCGACAGGAAGGTGGACCGCAATGCCTACTCGGCGGAGCTCCCTCAGCGGACAATCCATCTCGACGCATACGAGATCGACAAGTTTGAAGTGACCACGGTGCAATATTTGAAGTACATCCTGGCCAAGGATCTGCCTCCGCTCATCGATTGGCAGTACGACGGTGGCAATTTCCAGGAGACGATGGCCAGCCATCCTGTGATGCATGTGTCCTGGGCCGATGCCGATACCTACTGTAAATGGGCGGGCAAACGCCTCCCGACGGAAGCGGAATGGGAAAAGGCGGCGCGCGGCGAAGACGGGCGCATTTACCCTTGGGGCAATCAGCCTGCCGGCTTATCCCGTGCGAACTTCGGTCGAACCGGTTTGTCCGGTCCGGTGCGCGATCGTCCTGAGCGGCTGCTGCTCTATCCGCCGATCATTTCCGTGGACAAATACGACAATGCCGTCGGTCCCTATGGCACATTTCAGATGGCGGGGAACGTGGCCGAGTGGGTGGCGGACTGGTACGACAAGGAATATTACAAGACCGCGTTGGATCGAAATCCCAAGGGGCCTGAGAAGGGCACCCAGAAGAGTTTCCGTGGCGGCGGCTGGATCGACAGCACCCCCAGCGTACGGGGCGCGCAACGGAACGGAACCGAACCCAATACCAAAATGAACTGGATGGGTTTTCGCTGCGCGCGAGACGTAAAGGAGTAGCGGCTGCACAGGGCTGACGCTTCCATGCCTTCGAAGCGGCAAAGGTAGAAGGGCGGCGGCCAGCCCTTCGTGCTCGCGCAACGCGCACGATCAGAATGTGCTCGTTGGACGCGCGCAGTTAAGGGCAGGCTCGCCGTCTTTCTTGGAGAGAGGGAAGTAAGACGGATTCTCCGGCAATGGTCGCGTCGAGCCCTGCACAGCCTATGGAGTGGTGGATACGGAAGACCAAATTAAAGACGCAGGCCTAGGCTGATTGTTTCTGTTGGAGAAGAGCCTGGGTCTGCTCGCTGGCTTCTTTGACCAGGATGCCCATTTTCGAGTGGGAGGGTTCGAAGTCGACGGGGAGATTGTAATGGCGGAGGCGTTCGCTGGCGGTGGGGCCAATGGACGCCACGACCATCCTTCTGCAGGCTTCTGTGAATTGCGCGATGGCGCCGTCCTGTTCGAGTAACTGCATCACATGATCGATCTGCGCGGCGTTGGTGATCAACATCACGTGAACCTGTCCCGCAAGAATCTCGCCGAGCACCTGCCTTAACGGGGCCTTGTCTTCCGGGAGCGTCCAACGGTAAATGGGCACGGGAAAGACGTCTGCTCCACGCTGCTTCAGGGATTCCACGAGCTCAGGGTTGGATATGCCATATTCTTGCACCGCGACGCGGAGGCCTTTGAGGGGCCGGTAGGAGTCCAGCGTAGCGAGCACTTCCACCCAGGTATTCGGTTCCGGCACGGTGAGCGTCGGGGTGATGCCATGGGCCTTGAGTGCCGCAGCAGGCTTGGGGCCACGAGCGACGGTTATCGTCCGCTTGAGCCCCTCCAGGATCGACGGCAGGGGATGGCGCGATTGGAGAATGTCGAGGAGGGCGGTGGCGCCGACTCCCGTCATGAGGATCAGGAGATTGATCTGTCCGCCGATCAATTCGTCGCCCAAGCGCAAGGCGGCGGGATTGTCGTGAATGGGCACTTCTTGGAGGGCCGGAGCCACGAGGGGCCGTCCGCCACAATGTTCGATCAGCCGGGCCATCTCCTTGGCCATACGGCTTTCGAATGATGCGACGCTAATTCCAGCAAAGCCTGTTTCTTTGGTCATAGCTGCGAATTAGAAATGCAAAATTAAAAATGCAAAAAGTGAAAAGAACTAGGCTCTGGATGTCTTCTTTACTTTTGAGATGATCGCTCCAAGGATCTTGGCGAGTTCCGAAGCTTCTTGCTCCAGAGGCTCCAATGAATCGGTAGTTGCAGTGCCTGATTCGCGAATCAATCTAAGCCAGTAGCCCGTTTCGCGCGCTTCCTTGAGCGCGATGGCCATTTTACTCACGAAGTCGGCTTTACTCTGACCGGCTTGAGCTTCTTCAACGTTAGCCCCGATCGAGGTTCCGGATCGCAGGAGTTGGAGCGACAGACTCCTTGATGCGCCAGAAGTTCGCTCGAGGCCTCGGCACAGTTTGACGATTTGTAGGGCGAACGAGAACGTGCGTTTGACGATGTCCGCTCGGCCCCCTACTTTTTCATTTTGCATTGTTACTTTTGCATTATGGCATCCAGCGCGCAGCGGAAGCCCGTGGACTCGTTGCGGATCGTCGGATCGCTGTCTACGCGGGTGAAGATGCGGACCGTCGGGGTCTCGTTCTGCCAGCCCGCGCCGCGAATGACTTTCTTGGTTCCGCTGTCCGGGCCTTGGGGATTCTTCGCCGGGCTCTTCTCGTAGTAGCGGGAATCGTACCAGTCGTTGACCCATTCCCAGACGTTGCCGGCCATGTCGTAGGCGCCGAAGGGGCTCTTGCCCAATTCGTAGCTTCCGACCGGCATCAACGTTTTTTCGCCGGTCCATTGCTGATTGAAGTTCAGATGTTTGTTCGTGGGCTCGACATTGCCCCAAGGGAAGCGCCGGTCGGCTGTGCCCTTGGCGGCTTTTTCCCATTCGGCTTCCGTCGGAAGGCGTTTGCCCGCCCACTTGCAGTAGGCTTCCGCGTCGAACCAATCCACATTGATGACGGGCCGGTCGGTCATCGTGTCGGTGATGGCCTCGCCCTGCCAGAGATTTCTCGTCGGATTTTTCGGGTTCTGCGGGACCCGATGGCCTGTGGCCTTGACGAACCCCAGATAGCGGCCGTTGGTCACTTCGAATTTATCGATAAAGAAGGT
>ERZ1292640.2494-Hain-H43-02um-R1-2494-length-14691-cov-7_pt1 | contig 14691 bp, 10 predicted proteins | sample MGYA00564404_ERZ1292640 | MGnify/ENA primary metagenome ERZ1292640 (study PRJEB36523, sample SAMEA6512636) | groundwater metagenome | collected 2019-01-08 | study: AquaDiva: Metagenomics assemblies of 32 groundwater samples
GGAAAATGTCATTCCCGCCCCCGCCCTTGAAACCCGCGCCGGCCTCGAATTCCTGCAATCGCTCGGCGTCGAACTGCCGCCGCGCGTGCGCGAGCGCGTCCGGCACGTGCCCATGCACGCCGTCATTCGCTGCGAATTGAAACCCATTTACCCCGGCAGCAAAACGGAAAATTGCCTCGTGCGCGCCGTGGCGGAATCCGCCGACGGTTTTCGTCAGGAAACCTGGAATGGCCGTGCCTGGTCTGAGACGCCACCCCACCGAGCATTCAAAGGCAACAACCAGGGCGAAACGTTCATCACGCTTTACGACCGATCCACCCTTGACGAAGTGACGCGACTGCTCCAGCCGCTGGACCTCAAATTTGACGGCTACACCGGCGTCCCGGCACTCCGCGTCACCAAAAGATTCCCTGAAATCTTCGTGCCGTGGCTGAAATCGCTGCCACCGCACATTGCCGTCCGCCTCGCCGGCGACCTGGCCTCGCTCGCGCACGAGGCCGTGTCCGGCCAGGTGCGGCTGGACGTGACCGAGACGGCCATTGACTGGTTTGATCTGCGCGTGGTGCTCGATGTGTCCGACACCACGCTCACGCCGGAAGAAATCAAGCTGCTGCTCGACGCCAAAGGCCGCTTCGTCCGCCTGGGCCAGAAAGGCTGGCGGCGATTGCAGTTCGATCTCACCGAGGCCGACGACGAAAAGCTGGCGCGCCTCGGCCTGAACCCGCATGAACTGACTTCCGAGCCGCAACGTCTTCACGCGCTCCAACTGGCGGATGAATCGGCGAAAAAGTTCCTGCCCGAACAACAGGTCGAGCAAATCCAGCGCCGCGCCGGAGAAATCAAAGCGCGTGTCACGCCCGATCTTCCCGCCGGCGTCACCGCCCAACTGCGCCCCTATCAGCTCGAAGGATTCCACTTCCTGGCCTATCTGGCCACGAACCACTTTGGCGGCATTCTGGCCGACGACATGGGTCTTGGCAAAACGCTGCAAGCCCTGGCCTGGCTGGTCTGGCTGCGGGGAGAATTTGAAATCTCAAATCTCAAATCTCAAATTCCGCCCTCGCTCGTCGTCTGCCCCAAGTCCGTCATGGACAACTGGCACGCCGAAGCCGCGCGCTTCACGCCCGGCTTGCGCGTGAAAAGCTGGGCCGCCAGTGAACTCCATGCCTTCCTGGACCGCCTGGCTGAAGCCGACCTGCACGTGCTCAACTACAGCCAACTGCGCATGGTGGGCGAAAGCCTCGCGCCGGTGCCATGGCTGGCGGTGATTCTGGATGAAGGCCAATACATCAAGAATCCCAATTCGCAAACCGCCCAAGTCGCTCGCGCCCTCCGCGCCAATTACCGCCTCGTCCTTTCCGGCACGCCTATTGAAAACCGCCTGCTCGACTTGTGGAGCCTGATGACCTTTGCCATGCCGGGCGTGCTGAGCAGCCGCAATCACTTTGCCCGGCTGTTCGATGCGAAGGACGACCCGTTCGCCCGGCGCCGTCTGGCCGCGCGCGTCCGCCCTTTCCTGCTGCGGCGCACCAAGTCGCAAGTGGCCAAGGACCTGCCCGACCGCATTGAGGAAGATTTGTACTGCGAGATCGAAGGCGAGCAGAAGACGCTTTACCGGGCGGAACTGAAGCGCGCGCAGCAATTGCTCCTGAAAGTCAAAACGCAAAAACAACTGGCCAAGGAACGGTTTCATTTCCTGACTTCGCTGCTGCGCCTGCGGCAAATCTGCTGCCATCCCGCGCTGGTCAGGCCGGACTCGAAAGCTCCCAGCGCCAAGCTGGAGGCGCTTCTGGAGCAACTGGAGCCGCTCATGGACGAAGGCCACAAGGTGCTGGTCTTTTCCCAATTCGTCGCGCTGCTCGCGCTGCTCAAGCCCGCCATCGCCGAGCGCGGCTGGCCCATGTTTTACCTCGCGGGCGAAACAGAGAACCGCGGCCCGCTGGTGCAACAGTTCCAGTCGGCGGAAGGCGCGGCCGTGTTCCTCATTTCGCTCAAGGCCGGCGGCTTTGGCCTCAACCTCACCGCCGCCAGCTACGTCGTCCTGTTCGACCCGTGGTGGAACCCGGCCGTCGAGAACCAGGCCATCGACCGCACCCACCGCATCGGCCAGGCGAACAAAGTCATCGCCTACCGCCTGCTGATCAAGGACAGCATCGAGGGAAAAATCCGCGCGTTGCAGAAGCAAAAGAAGGCGCTGGCCGAGGACGTGTTGGGCGAGGAGAAATTCGCCCAAAGCCTGACGCTGGATGATTTGCAGTTCCTGTTTGCCGACTGAATCGTTATGGCTTGGCCAGAACCGATCGGTGGGAAACGCATTGCATGAAGAATGAATCACTCCATGCGCGCTCCCGGCCCGCGCAGGCTGGTCAGCATCGCGGTTGCGACGGCGAAGGCCAGCGCACCGGCCTGGCCCGGGCGCTGTCAAAGCTCGGCTTCTGTTCGCGGAGCCAGGCGTGGGCGCTGGTCGAAGCCGGGCGGGTGCGGGTGAATGGCGTCGTCGTTCGCGATCCCGAACGGCGCACCGATTGGCGGGGCGACCGGATCGAAGTGGACCGCCAGGCGGCGCGCGCGGAAACGCGGGTTTATCTCATGCTCAACAAACCGCGCGGACTGGTCACCACCACCTCGGACGAGCAGGGGCGCGCGACGGTGCTTAGTTGTTTTGCAGGCAGTGGATTGCCCTTTGTCTCGCCGGTAGGCCGGCTTGACAAGGCGAGCGAAGGATTGCTGTTGTTCACGAACGACACCGCCTGGGCGGCGCAGATCACCAGCCCGGAGAGTCATCTCGAGAAGATTTATCACGTCCAGGTGGATTGCCAGGCAGACCAGGCCTTGACGCAACAGATGCGAGCAGGGATCACTCTGGATGGCGATACTCTGGCGGCCAAGCGTGTCCAGGTGTTGCGGCAGGGAACGAAGAACAGTTGGCTGGAGGTCGTTCTCGACGAGGGCAAGAACCGGCATATTCGCCGCCTGCTGGCCTCGTTGAACATGGAGGTGCTCCGTCTGGTGCGGGTGGCCATCGGTCCTCTGCAACTGGGCACATTGGCGAAAGGCGAGTTTCGTCATCTCACCCGGGAAGAAGCCGCGGGGTTGGCGGCACTTTGCCTTTATGCGGACCAGAGCCTTCATGGCACCAATCTAACGCGGTAAAACCGTTGTGGTAGATTGGGGCGATCGGGATCGATGAACTCGAAGGTGCCGCCGACGATTTCGACGGTGCTCAATTCCGTCCAGTCCACCAGATTCGTTGAAATCTGGATGGCATAGCGGCTGCCGGGCTCGCCGCCGGCCAGCAAATGCAGCCGACCGTCGGACAGCAAAGAAATACTCTCAATTCGAACCGCGACCGGCAAGGTGACCGTCAACCGGGCCACGGCGCTGGTGACAGCGCCTGCGGCATTGGTGACGACCACGACATATTCGCCCGCCGCGCTGGTTTGAACATTCGTCAAGGTCAACACAGCTTTCGTTCCGGCGGCAATATTCAGTCCATTGAATCGCCATTGATAGCTCATGGGCGCGCTGCCTGTGGCCACGACACTAAAGGCCGCTGTGGCGCCGGCATGCACAATCTGATCTGCCGGCTGTCCGGTAATGACCGGTGGCGTCGTGTCCGTTGCCGGAACAGCGAGATCAACAGTGACCACACGCCCCGCAGTTACGTCGGCGACACCGCTGGCCGAACCCATGCCCGGCGCGGTAACGCTCATGGTGAAGGTTCCGGGCGGCACTTCAAAAAAGGCGAACTTGCCGTGAGCCTCGGTCTTTTGGGTGCGCGCCGGGACGGTGTTGAGCGTGACCGTCGCATTATAGACCGGGGTGGTGGAGCCTTGCCGTGTGACGGTGCCTTTGGCAATTCCTTTGGTAGGTGTGGCTTTCCACGGCAGCGTGGGAGGGGCGGTCCAAGCCGGCTGATAGTTGGTTTTGATGTAGCCGAAGGTGTCGGCCTGATTGACGGTGCCGCTGTTGCAGGTGCGATAGCTATACAGCAGAGTTCCCAGCAAACCTTTGTTGCGCACATAATTCAACTGCGCCACGGTGTTCTCTTTCGGATTCAGGTAGGCGCCCTGCCCGACATAAACACGGCGCACGCCCTGGTGCGCCATGGCATCATCCACGCGCGGATTAAAAACTCCGCTGTTGTCTGCCGAATAGTCCATGGGCAAGCAGAGGTCGATGATGCCTTCGCTGGTCCAGGCCGCCCAATCCTGAAAGCGGTAGGTGTAGGCGTCGCTCCGGTTGGAGAAAACGGCGGTGGAAATCATCAAAGCCGGTTTGACCGCCAGCAAATCAGCGCTCACCCAGCGCAAAAAATCGGTGACCTGGCGCCGGCGCCACGTGGCAAAGCGCGCGTCGGAAGAGGAGGGTTTTCCCGTCAGGCCAAACTCGGCATTGTAGCGGGCAAGGGCCGTATCATTATAGCCGGAGTTCTGCTGCGGGTAGCGGATGTAATCCCAATGAAAGCCATCGACGTCGTAGCGGCTGACGATGTCCATGGCCATTCGATAATTCCAAAGCATGGCCTCCGGATGGCCAGGGTCCAGGTAATGGCCTTCGCTGATTTGGGTTTGGCCGGCAAAATCCTTCATCAGGTATTCGGGATGCAGATTGAAGACGTGCCCCGGCTGTGAAGGCGGGGTGCCGCCGCTCCAGATCAGGTTGCTGACCACCCAACAGTGAACTTCGAGGCGGGGCGAGCCGGAATGGCATTGGGCGATGAGGTCGGCCAAAGCATCATAAGTGGAGGCCACCGCAGTCGTTCGAGGATCCCCATCGGGGCTCTGCGGCATGTAAAAGGCGTCGCCGCGCCGGCGCATCTGCACCACGACGGCATTGAAATTGTACTTCCGGCAGTCACTGACCAATTGCGAGGTTTGGCTGCTGTTGAGGAAGCCCGCGCCCCAGGCGTCCACCCACAGCCCGCGGAATTCACTCGATCGCGCTACGAGGGCTGCCCAGAGGAGGCAACCAAGGAAAAAGGGCCACGGTGGAACCGAGGCGCCTGGGATGCAACCGCGTTTCATACGACTTCTGACAAGCCTTAAAGATAGCAACAACTCGGCCAGAGGGGAGCCGAGTTAGGACGGCCATCCGCCCCGGCCATCACGAATTGTTGAATGTTGAGATGTGACCCCAAAGGTGCTCAGCAGCCGTAGCTGGCCAGTTCTTCGTTCGTGGTCACGTTCACGATCTTGAACTGTTCGGCGTGAAAACCGGGGTCGGCGCGGAAGGAGAGTTTGCCAAAGTAGCGCTTTTCCAGTTCGATGAGCAGCTTTTCGTCTTCGGTGCGGAGCCGTTCCAGGACGGTGGGATTGACGACAATGCGAAGTTGGAAATCGGACTCGTCGCGCTGGCGTTTTTTCAGGATTTCACTGAGCTTGCGCTGGATTTCCACGCTCATGGTGATCGAGCTTTTCACTTTGCCGCGGCCTTTGCAGTAAGTGCAGTCATCATAGACAGCCGCCCGCACACTTTCGGAGTGCCGCTGGCGGGTCATTTCCATGAGGCCAAGCTGGGAAATGGGCAGAATGTGGGTCTTGGCTTTGTCGCGCCGCAGCCCTTCCTTGACGCGCTGGTAAACAAGCTGCTGATCGCGCCGCGATTTCATGTCGATGAAGTCGAGGACGATCAAGCCGCCCATGTTGCGCAGGCGCAGTTGGCGGCAGATTTCATCCGCGGCTTCCAGGTTCACTTTGACAATGGTCGATTCCTGGTCTTTGGCGCTTTTGTGGCGGCCGGTGTTGACGTCGATGGCCACGAGGGCCTCGGTTTCGTCCACCACGATATACCCGCCGCTTTTCAGGTGGACCTGGCGGGAAAAAGCGCCTTCCAACTGGCGCGAGATATTGAAGCGGTCAAAGATAGGCTGGGACTCGCTGTACACCTTGACCTTGGAGGCGGACCGTTTGGAAATGCGGGAGATCATATCGCGGATGCGGTCGAATTGCTTCGGGCTGTCCACCACGATCCGTTCGACGTCCTCGGTCAGGAAATCGCGCACCGTGCGCTCGACCAAATCCGGCTCCTGAAAGACGCAGGTGGCGGACGGTTGCCGGTCGATTTTATCCTGGATTTGCCGCCATTCCTCGAGCAGCAGCGCCAGATCGCGCACGAAATAACGGGCTTGCTGGCCTTCACCCACGGTGCGGATGATGACTCCCATTCCGTCCGGAATGCTTAAGGCCCGCAGGATTCTCTTCAAGCGCTGGCGTTCTTCGCCATTCTCGATTTTCCGGGAGATGCCGCTCTGATCCGAATTGGGCAGGAGCACCAGGTAGCGTCCGGGCAGCGCCAGGTTGGTCGTGACGCGCGGACCTTTGGTGCCGATGGGGCCTTTGGTCACCTGGGTGATAATGTCACTGCCGGGAGGGAACAGGCGCGGGATATCCTTCTGGGTAATGCGGGGTTTGTCGCGCTTTTTGGTGTCGCGTTCGACGATTTCGACGCCGCTGTCGAAATTGGCCGGCACGATATCCCAGTAATGCAGAAAGGCGTTTTTTTCGAAGCCGATATCGACGAAAGCGGCCTTGAGACCATCTTCCAGGTTGCGGACTTTGCCTTTGAAAATGCTGCCCACGAGGCGTTCGTCGTCGGCGCGTTCGATGGTGAATTCCTCCAGCTTGCCCTCCTCGAGCACGGCCACGCGTGTTTCGAGCGATTCGGCGTTGATGATAACTTCCTTGTGGAGTCTCTTCACGGGCTTGATGAACCGCTGGACCCTTTTGATCACTTTATGGGCGGCGGCGCGAAGGGTATCCACGATCCCTTTGGGCGCAGGATCGGACACCGGGACCGGTTTGAAGCCGGAGTCCTCCTGCACTTCCGCCGGTGTTTGCAGGTTTGGCTCTCGAAAGGAATGTTTCCTTTGATCAACGGTTTTGGCGGTTTCAGCCTCGGCGGTGGCGCCCTCTGGCGGCAGACCGGCGGCGAGGTTCTCCGCGCGCTCGATTTCGCGTTGATGCCGTGCGCGGTCGAAGACGCTGTCGGTGGATGATTTCTGGCCGAGGACCTCGGCGCGCGCTTCGGTGGCGGCGCGGTCCTGGCGTTGGAGGTGAGAGAGGCCGCCGGCAGGACGGAAGCGCATGGGGCCGCGGCGGCGGCGTGAGAAATTTCGTTCGCTCATAATTAATAGGATCTTCGATAGAGATAGACGTTTTGCAGGATGCCAGCGGCGATCAGCGAGCACAGCACTGAGGACCCGCCGTAACTTAGCAGCGGCAGAGGAATGCCCGTCACTGGCATCAAGCGAATGTTCATGCCGATATTGATGAAGACATGGCTGAAGAGCAGGGCCACCACCCCCACCGCCAGCAGTTTGCCCAGGCGATCGCGCGCCTGGCCGGCGATTTTGATCCCGCTGAACAGGACCACGGTGTAAAGCGTGAGCACGGTCACGCTGCCCAAGAATCCTTTCTCCTCGGCAATGACGGAGAAAATGAAGTCGTTGTGCGCCACGCCGCGCGGCAGGTAACCCAGCGCGTTTTGCGTTCCCTGCCGCCAGCCCGTGCCCGTCCAGCCACCCGAACCAACCGAAATCAGCGCTTGTTCCACATTGTAGGATTTCTGCCGTTGCAGATAACGCGCGCGCTGGCGCTCCGCCGTGGTGGCATTCGGCGGAGCAAAATCTTTTCCGAAATAAACCAACAACCGGTGCTTCTGGTAGTCTTCCAGCCGGATTTGCCAGTCGGGCGGAGCAAACAGGATGTCCACCAGCAGCAGCGCCACCAGCAGAGCAAAACCGCCCACCAGGCGGCGCAAAAAGCGGACGGGCACTCCGGCCACAAACATCATCACCAGACTGATCGGCAGCAGCACCAGGGCCGAACCAAGGTCCGGCTCCTTTAAAATCAACAGGAAAGGGAGCAGGGTCAAACCGAGCGCTTTCAGGAAGACCCCCAGCCGGCGGAGTTCTTCCACCGGACGGCTCAGAAAATTGGCCTGCATAAAAATAAAAGCTAGCTTGGCGAATTCCGAGGGTTGAAACTGCAATAAACCGAAATCAAACCAGCGTCGCGCCCCCCCGCGCATGGTCCCTAAACCGGGAATCAACACCGCCAGAAGCAGCAGTATCATGATCCAATAGGCAACGAGCGACCAGCGGGCCAGAAGATGATAATCGCACAGGCACAGCACCACCGCCGCTCCCAGACCGAGCAGGTAACAGAGGCCTTGCTTGAGGTAGAGCCGGCTCTGGGGATCGTTGACCGTGGAAGCGCTGTAGATGAACGCCAGGCCCAAGAGCATCAGGCCGAGCAAGGCTCCCAACAGCAGCCAGTCCACGCGGACCTGGCGTTCGTTTAAATGCGCTTCAAACATTTTATTTCAAAGTGACCACCGGCGCCGGTTGGGCGGGTCCAAGCTGCTCCCGTTTTTGGATGGCCCGATAAATCTGTTGGGCCAGGGGAGCGCAGGTGCCGCCTCCCGAGAGGCCGCTCTCCACCATCACCACTACCACATAGCGGGGACTTTCATAGGGCGCGAAGGAAACAAACCAGGTGATGTGGTCAATCACTTTCCGCCCTTGTTTCACCTGCGCCGTGCCGGTCTTGCCGCAAATATTCAGTCCCGGAACACGCGCCGAGTGGCCGGTGCCGTCCCGCTCCTCCACGTCCGCCCGCATGGCGTCACGGATCATTTGCAGATGGCGCGCCTGCACGGGCAAGGTATCACGGATGCGGCCCGCCGGGAAGAGGGTCGGTTCCTGGCTTCCGTCTGTTTCCTGCGGTTCGAGGCGGTCCACCAGCCGCGGCCAAAGGATTTTGCCGCCGTTGGCAATGGCCGCCGTCAGCACCGCCATTTGCAGCGGCGTGACTGTGATCTCACCCTGGCCGATGCTCAGATTGGCGGTGTCGCCGTCCAGCCAGGGCGAGCCGTCAATCTTCAGCTTTTGGCTCGGGTCAGGAAAATAGCCCCGGACCTCCTGGTGCGGGAGCAAGCCGGTCCGTTCTCCCAGATGAAAGAAGCGGCCCAGTTCAATGATTTTCTTCGAGCCCACCTTGAGCCCGTGTTCAATAAAGTAAGGATTGCTCGACCGGTAAAAGGCCCGGCGAAAGTCAAATTCGCCCGGTCCGGCCGTGTCATCCCAGGTCCCGCGTCCGACTCGATAAAAGCCTTTGCTGTGGAAGACCTCCTCGGGATCGAGGCCCTCCTCCAGGCAGGCCAGACCCACCACGATCTTAAAGGCGGAACCCGGCGCGTAGGCGCCATGCGTGGCGCGATTGATCTGCGGCTTTAACTGGGCATCATTCAACCGTTGCCATTCGTCCGGCGGCATGTTGGTGATAAAAAGATTCGGATTGTAGGCGGGCGCGGAAGCCAGGGCCAGAATATCGCCATTGCGGGCATCCATCACGACCGCCGCTCCGCGCGTGCCGGCCCCGGCGGAATGGAGCGCGCGTTCGGCGGCCTGTTGCAGGGGGAGATCGAGGGTCAAAAACAAATTCTGTCCCGGCTCTGGCGCCGGCCAAATTTCTTCGCGCTGGCGGTAGCCGATGTTGTCCACCAGCATCGATTTGACGCCCGCCTTGCCGCGAAGGTGCTGGTCAAAAATCGCTTCCAGGCCGGCGGCACCGATAAAGTCAGGCAAAGGATAACGGTAGGTGATCTCTTCCTCCTCAACCGGATGGTCTGAGCGCCGCAGATAGCCGAGCAGATGCGCGGCCGTTGCGCCCAGCGGATAGGTGCGCATCGGCTGGATTTCCAGATCAATGCCGGGCAGGTCAGCCGCTTTCCCCATGAAGAGCGCCACCTGCGGCGGGGTGAGATTCTTCACAATCAACAACGGCAGAAAAAGCTCGTTAGTGTAATGGCGCGCAAATTTTTTTTCGTCCAGGAGCAGCGGGACTTGCACAGCCGAACTGACTTGGGCCACAATGTTGCTGACCACGCGGTAGCGGGCTTGTCGCTCGAGCGCAGAGACTTCTTTGCGAGTCGGCTTGGTTTTCCCGGTTTGGCGCAGGTACTCCCTTTTCACCGTGTTCGTGTATTCATGGGTGAAGAGCGGCCGCAAATCTTCCAGGTAAAGATTCACATTGAAGCGCGGCTGATTCTGGGCCAGGAGCAGGCCGTTTCGATCCAGAATCTTTCCCCGGATCGCCGGCAGGCGGACGGTGCGAAAGGACTGGATCTTAAGGCTGGTTTGATAGCGTTTCCGGGAGATGATTTGGACGTACCAGAGTCCGGCCAGCAGCACGGCCATGCCCAGGAGCACGCCCATGGCAATCCATTGCAACGGGCGATCACCTTTCTTGAGCTGGTCAAAAATCAGCATGGTTAAGAGCGTCCGCGCTTGATTTCGCGATCCGCCCGGAAGGTCGATTCGGCGGCCACAGGATACGTCAAGGCGCGGTTGAAGCGGTCGAAGACGTTGAAGCACACGGGCGTGAGCACAGCTCCGCCGGAGGCCATGACCAGCCACTGCCAGAGCGAACCCCAGCCCAAAAGCGGCTGCTCGCCCGCGCCGAGCAACGATAAAACCGTCAGGAAGGGCACCACCGCGCTGGCTCCCAATCCCAGCACGAACTGGGCATAAGGTTGGTCCCGCAAAATCAGTTCGCGATTGCAGTAAATCAATAATCCGGTGGTAAACAGAGGCAGCACACTGATGCCGAGCGGATTGGCTGAAAACGCGTCAAAGCAAAGCCCGCCCAACACGGCCAGCAGAGTCAACACCGTCAATCCGCCGCTCAGCCCCACGTAAACCATGAGAGCGGGCAGCAGGTCAATTTGCGCGCCCAGCATCTGGCGCACTCCGCTGCAAAAAGCCTCGGCGAAGACCGAGAGATACGCCGCCATTAATAACGCGATGGTGCTGAGCCAGTTCATGCTTAGGGAAACAATACCCACACTTCTTCCAGGTGCCGAAGGTTGGCGGACAATTTCACGCGGGCTTCCGTGTACAGGCCGAAGCCGACGCTGTTGGTGTCCACAATCTGGCCGATGGCAATTCCGTTGGGGAAGATGCCGTCCAGGCCGCTGGTGATGACCTTTTGGCCGGGTTTGATCGCGCTGCGGTTGGGCAGATAGGTCAAATTCACCAGCGATTCATCCAGCACGCCGGAGGAGGCGGGAACAATCATGCCGCTGTCGCGCGTTTCCGCGACCAGGGCGGCGATCCGGCAGTTTGGGTCTCCGATCAAAACGACCCGCGAATGGCGCTGGCCCACCTGATCAATACGCCCGACCAGTCCATCGGCAGTCAGGACCGGCTGGTTCGTGACGACGCCATCGCGGCCGCCCAGATCAATCTGCAACGTCCGCCACCAGTTGGCTGGATCACGGAGGACGACCCGGCCCAGTTTCCGCTGCCAGGGTGTTTGTTTTGGCCAAGCCAGGGCCTGTCGCAACCGGTTGTTTTCCTGCCAAAGCGGGGCGCTTTGCATGGCCTGAACGCGCCACTGTTCGTTTTCCGCCCGCAACTGGTCGATCTGTTGCAGCAGGTGGCGGCGGGGGATAAGGGCGTTTCCGGCCTTCTCCAAGAGGTTCTGGCCCGAACCGGTCAAGCCGAACAAAGGCAGGAACAATCCTCCCAGAGCCAGCTTGATTTGCGTGGCCGTTTGATTGGGCAGATTCAGAATAATCAGCACCAGCAAAACGACCAGACTTAAGGCGATATAATGCGGCCTTCTAAACATTTGTCACCCGACGGTAGAGATCGGGCGAACGCAATTCCAAATCATGTGCGGCTGGAGTAGGCGACTCGTTTGAGAAATGAAAGCTCCTGCAATACCCGGCCGGTGCCTTCGGCCACGGCCGACAAAGGATCGTCTGCGATATGGACGGGGAGGCCGGTTTCGCCGGCCACCAATCGGTCAATGCCGCGCAGCAAGGCGCCGCCCCCAGCAATGACGATGCCTCGATCCACCAAATCTGCCGAAAGTTCGGGAGGACAACGTTCCAAGGTAATGCGCACAGACTCCAAAATGCTGGAAAGCGGTTCCTTCAAAGCTTCGCGAATTTCTTCGGAGCGAACCGCCAGGGTTTTCGGCAATCCGGCGCTCAAATCCCGGCCTTTGACTTCCATGGTCAATTCCTGCTCCAAAGGAAAGGCGGAGCCAATACGAATCTTGATCTCTTCCGCGGTGCGTTCGCCAATCATTAAGTTATAGGCCCGCTTCATGTAGGCGATAATGGTTTCGTCAAATTCGTCTCCGCCCACGCGGAGACTGCGGCTGAAGACAATTCCCGCCAGGGAAATGATCGCAATCTCACAGGTGCCGCCGCCAATATCGACGATCATATTGCCGGCCGGTTCATGGACCGGCAAACCCACGCCAATGGCCGAAGCCATCGGTTGCTCGATGAGATACACTTCGCGCGCGCCGGCATGCGTTGCCGAATCTTTAACCGCGCGTTTTTCCACTTCGGTAATGCCGGAGGGAACCGCGACGACCACTCGGGGGGCAATCAGCTTGCGGTGATGAACCTTCTGAATGAAATGCCGCAGCATCGCTTCGGTGATCTCGAAGTCGGCAATCACGCCGTCCTTCATGGGCCGAATGGCCACGATATTGCCCGGGGTGCGGCCCAGCATGCGCTTGGCCTCTTCGCCCACGGCGAGCACGTTGGTCGTTCCCGCTTGGATGGCAACGACGGAAGGTTCACGCAGGACAATCCCCTGATCACGAACGTAAACAACAGAATTCGCTGTCCCAAGGTCGATTCCAATGTCGTTGGAAAACAAGCCTTTAAGTTGCGCTAACATGAAATGTGCCTATACACCCAGACACAATAGAAAGGCAGTTGGCCTCGGGTCAAGCTGATTAACGAAACCGCGGAGGCGGCATTCAGCCGGTGATTCGTGGCCGGTCAACTCCGTGAAACGCGGTCAACGTCTAACCTAACTTCATCCTTAACAAGGCGTTGAATAATGACTATCGACCAACTCAAGGCCAACAAAATCCTCCGGAGACCCATTTTACCGGAACCACTTCAGGCCATGGTGAGCATTCCCATGCACGGTTCAGTGAATTACGTCGAACTCCGGCATTGGCTTGGAATAGCTCGATGATGCTGACGGTGCGAGAGAAGGAAACACAAAATCTCAATGCTTTCGGCCCTCAGCAAGTTTGCGTTCGCCGATCTTCAGTGACGGACGAAATTGCTTGTCGCCCCTTTTGAGTAGCGCGTAATATCCGCGTGTAGATTCGAATCGACACTGGTTTTTACTGACCTTGCCAAAACCGGATTTTCCGGTGCCTTAACCAGTTTAGTATGAATCGAGGTCATCCCTGAGCATACAGGGTGACACCTAAAAGCCGATTTGAATCGGCATTATTGTAAGTGTCTAGAATAGAGCAAATTGTGCCAGAGTAGCTCAGGGGTAGAGCAGAGGACTCATAAGCCTTTGGTCGGGGGTTCAAATCCCTCCTCTGGCACCATTCTTTTCCCCCAATACTGTATTTGCAATTCATGGAGGATCCGTTGTTCCTCGATTCCGGGCAGACGCAAAGATTGGGCCATGCCCCCAATAAAATAGTTCCGCGCAAAACTGTCCGGTTTTTTCGACCCTCACACCCGCCAAACCTTACCAAACCCGTTTTCTTGACTCCGTCGTAGTCGAGCGCGGATCCCCGCTGTCACTGACGGATTACGACTGGCTTCAATTGTCGAATTGAAAACGGCCGGGAAAGGTCTAGTCTCATTTCAGAGCGCGTTTTGAACCGCTCTGAACATTCTATGAAAAAGGCCGAGTACCAGTTCCATTCTGGCGAAACCGTCCGCGAGGGATTGGTGCGCATTGTCGGCACGCTGATTGAGAGCGCCCTCGCGCGCATCCAACAACCACACACCCATCGCGCCGAAGACGTGCATCAGGTTCGCTTGACTCTGAAGTGGCTGCGGGCGGTCTTGCGGCTCATTCGACCGGTCATACGCGAGGCTGACTTCAAGCAGGAGACCGAGCGCCTGAAGAAGGCGGCCGAGCGCCTGGCATTTTCGCGCGACCTGACCGTGGCTCGCCAGACCGTGGGAAGGCTCTTGCGGGCGCTTCCGGAGCAGCAGGATGCCGCGCCGTTCAAATTATTGCAGCGGAGCTTTGCCCGCCAAGCGCCGGTCCAGCATCCGGCCGCAAAACGGGAGAAAGCGCTGCAACTTGCGGCCAGTGATTTGCAGGAAACCAAGCGCTTTTTGCAGCAGCTTCGGCTCTTGTCCGAAAGGTGGGCGGCGTTGGAGCCGGGCTTGCGCGAAGTCTATCGCAAAGGACGCAGCCGCATGCGCCGCGCCCTCCGTGAGGGCGGAGATCAGGATTTTCATGACTGGCGAACCGAGGCGAAATATCTCTATTACCAGTTGCTGATGCTGGCGTCTATCCGGCCCAAGCGCATGGGCAAGAGAGTGAAACGTCTGAGAGCGCTGCAAAACAAGCTGGGGTTGGATCATGACCTGATTATTCTGCGACACTTCTTGCTGGAAGCTCCGGAAAGGTATGGAGGCAGTTGGGCGGTGGAACAGGTGATGCCCCGCTTGAACCGGCAAAGCAAAGAATTACGAAAGCAATGTCTAGCGCTGGGCCAAATGTTGTTTCGTCAAAAACCTGGAAAGTTTGTCGAACGCCTCGGCCAACACTGGCAAGAATGGGCAAGAAGCAGCGGTCAAGGCCCGCCTGAATCCTTCGCCAAGGGGTCAGTCAATGGTATTGATTCTGCATAGAACGGGTAGGTTTTTCAGCAGGGGGTTTTGGCTGGCGGC
>ERZ1292640.2495-Hain-H43-02um-R1-2495-length-14689-cov-4_pt1 | contig 14689 bp, 14 predicted proteins | sample MGYA00564404_ERZ1292640 | MGnify/ENA primary metagenome ERZ1292640 (study PRJEB36523, sample SAMEA6512636) | groundwater metagenome | collected 2019-01-08 | study: AquaDiva: Metagenomics assemblies of 32 groundwater samples
ATTTCAATGCCAGATGTTATAGGTGAGGGTACATCTAACTCTCTTTATACAATACCTTTAAATTTAGAAAAAGAGAAATTAGGCGAGAAAGTTCTTAAATCACTAAATCTTGAACAAAAAAAATCTCCAGATTGGAATAATTGGGAAAAAGCGGTTAAAAATTTACTAAATCCAAAAAAGGAAATAGAAATAGGGATAATTGGAAAATATCTTAATTCAGGAAATTATCAATTAGTAGATTCTTATATCTCAATTAATGAGGCAATTAAGCATGCTTCTTCCAAAAATAATGTTAAAATAAATATTAACTGGGTTGATGCAAATTTACTTGAGAAAAATAAAGAAAATATCTATCAAATATTAAATAAATTTAAAGGCATTATCATTCCTGGAGGTTTTGGTTCTTCGGGAATTGAAGGTAAAATTTTAGCAATAGAGTATTGCAGGAATAATAATATTCCGTTTCTTGGTTTATGTTATGGAATGCAATTAGCAGTAGTGGAATTTGCAAGAAATATTTGTAATTTATCAAATGCAAATACTGTTGAAGTAGATAAAAACTCTCCTCATCCAGTCATTGATATTCTACTGCAGCAAAAAACAATTACGGAAAAAGGTGGGACCATGAGACTAGGATCTTATAAAGCAATTCTAAAAGATGGATCTAGAGTAAAAAATATCTATAAAAAAGATGAAGTTTATGAGAGGCATAGGCATAGATTTGAAGTAAATCCTCTTTATCATAAAGTATTGCAAGATAATGGATTATTATTTAGCGGCCTAAGTCCAGACGGTCAATTAGTCGAGTTTATAGAATTACCTTCACATAAATTCTTCATAGGCACTCAAGCACATCCTGAATTTAAAAGCTCATTATTGAATCCAGCACCATTGTTTGATTCTTTTGTAAATATCTGTTCTAGCCAATAGGTATCTAAATTACTTTTTTCTCTTTTAAGAATCCAGAGATTACATCAATTTCCTTTAAGATTTGTTGTTCGGTCATCTTTCTTTCTCTTGAAAAAGGTGAAGTAACTATAATATTCCTATCAAGATAGTTCTTAGGTTTTATTCCAATATATTTAATAGAAAGATAATTTTCTGGTTTTTTAGTTTCTACTCCCCCATTATTAATACTACCAAGCAGTCTTCTGCCGAAACTAACATTAAAACTTCTTCCTGAAGTTTTACTATCTATGATATATCCAAATTCACATATATCTTTAGAGTAGCATTTATCAAATTTTGAGGGTATTTTTGATCTTAATTCTTCAGCAGAATAAATTAATTCTTCTGCTATTCTTGGTTCTCTAATAATTACATGACTATTTATTTTCTGATATTTTTGTGCTGGTCTTTGAATAAATAAATTATTATTTAATATGTATTCAACTCCTTTTCTTTCACCAATTGCAAAATTTGAATATCTTTCAGCAGCATCAGTTCCAGAAACGTTGTGAACAAAAGTATAGCCTTGATTAAAGATAGATCTTAATTTTTTTCTTTCACTAATGTCAACTACTTTGTTCTTATTTAATCTTCTTTCTATTTTTAAATTATATCCTAGTTCGTCAATCAGATTTAAATGTGTTTCATTCCAATCAGAATGTAAACTTAGTGCAGTTTTGCTTTTTGATAAAGTTCTGGGTAAAAGATATTTAGTTCTTATTTTTTTAAGATAATTTGATATTTTTCTCATTGTTTTTTTATCCATGCTCTTTAAATCTATTTTATGTTCCCATCTTGCTGCATCCTCAATCTTAAGAGGTTGTAACTGTTGCATGTCATTTTGTGATTTTACCCATCCTAAACTAGTATAAGGATCAAATGTGCTCCTATAGCTTTCATTATTTCTTCCTTTATCAAAATAAACACAATCCCATCTTTTATACCTTGAATAAACCCCAAATTTGAACTCTAAGCCTTCAAATTCCTCCAAATTCTCTTTTAATTCTTTTGCAAATTCTTCTCCACCTCCAAATTTTTTAAATATTCTAGAAGACTCATTTGGACTATTCAGAGCATCCAAAAATTCAACAATTGGAATACCATTTTGGCCTAAACCAAAACTAGTTACTTTAGTTTTACTTTTGGGTGCAGGATTCATTAGAAATGTATCATGTTGAGAAACTAAAAGCTGTGCTGGATCATTTAATAAATCTTCAAGAGCAGGTCCATCTGCAAATACTTTTTGAAGTTCTTCTAAGTCTATTTTATCTATTTCGTCATTTTTTGTTTTAAATTCTACAAAATCAACTGTCGAATTTTTTGGAAATAAAATTGGGGAGTATGATGAGGCATTATCATAACCCTTTCTGCTGAATCTAACTCTTGGCTTAATTCTACTTATAGGAATCATCCCATAATCTTTAAGGACTGCATAAAGGGTTATTGTATAAGGTTTATCATGTATCCTTTGTTTTAAAATTCCTTCTTTACTCTTTACTTTACCAAATTCCTCTCCTATAATTAATTTTGACATTATAGGATCTATATCATTTAAATTTATCAGCATCCTATGTTCTTCTCTATTAAAATCTATCATGGTATGGTAATTCCTTTCATTTCTTCTTTAATTAGCGGGTATTTCATATTTAGATTTTTTAAAGTATCTGCAGTTATGGAAGCTACTGCTAAATTCCTATACCAATTCTTATTTGCAGGAATAATATACCAAGGTGCATAATCTGTGCTCGTTTGAATGATCATATCCTGCATAGCAACCATATATTCGTCCCAAAGCTTTCTCTGTTCTATATCCTGGACATTAAACTTCCAGTTTTTAGTCGGAGTTTTCAATCGTTCTTCAAGGGTAGCTTTTTGCTCATCTTTGCTTATATTTAATATGATCTTTAATAATGTAGTTCCTTCATCGGTTAACATTCTCTCAAAATCATTAATATGTTGATATCTTTTCTTCCACACTTCTTTTGGAACTAAAGAGTTTACTCTAACAACTAAAACGTCCTCATAATGACTTCTATTAAAAATAACAATTTCACCTTTAGCAGGCATTTGTTTATGTATTCTCCAAAGATAATCGTGATCTAATTCTTCTTGAGTGGGTTTTTTTATACTCACTACTCTAGTTCCTTGTACGTTAAAACCTTTCAGTCCTTTATTGATCGTTCCATCTTTTCCTCCGCCATCCATTGCTTGAAAAATGATTGCAACTTTATGCTTATGTTCTGCATAGAGCATTTGCTGCAAATTACAAAGTTCTTCATTAATTTCATCCAATTTTATCAATCCTTCTTCTTTTCCATCTGGAAAGTATCTTGTGTCATTAGGATCGTAATCTTCAATTTCATTGCAATGCCCTTTCTTTATTTTGTATCCCTCAAATGAATTAGAGTTCATTATATGCCTCCTCATCTATTTTATCTCTTCTAATCATTCCATTTGCAATATTCTTCATTTTTCCTTCCATTTTCATCATTTTCTCAAGAATTAGCTCTTGAGGTGCTACTCACCTCATAAATTAAGCAACAAATTCACTATTAAAACCTTCTCTTTTAAAAATCCTCTAAAATACCTACTTTTTATCTATTTTCTTCCACAAATAATAGCTAATAAACATTACAACTAAAATTATTAATGGAAAAAGAGAATCGCTTATTTTGCTTCCATTTAGTGCAAAAGATACGCAAGCACCAAGAATATCAAATGTAAATCCTGCATAAGCCCATTCTTTTATAGTTTTAAACTTAGTTTGTATTATACCTATTACTCCTAATATTTTGGCCACTCCAAGTATAATATTAAGATAAAGAGGATATCCGAGTTGAATCAATAATTCATTTCCTTCTGGTGTTCCCATTAATTCAGAAACACCTGAAAATAACATAAGTAATGCAAATAATATAGTTAAAATCCAATAAATGATTTTCATAGTTTTCATCTTCATAATAAATTAAGAAAAAATGGTTATTTATATCTTTTTATATAAAGTTATAGCTTCTTTATATTAACAAAAACTAAATTCATCTTTATATTCTCTTAAATAAGCCCTGACCAACTTAGAATCAAGTTTATCATCTGTTCTTACGCCGCTCTCACTGTCGATACTTACATTTTCTCCCAGTAAATTATTTAATGATCTAACTACTTTTCTTACATTACTAGGTTTTATACTCCCAGCATAAACTAGTCCTAAATGTTTTAGCTCATTGTTTGCAATAATCTCTCTTCCAAATTTTATAGATAGACTATCCTCATTTAAATCTAATTCCAGGTTTGTTCCATGACTTGCGTCAAACATTACATAATCTATTAATTCTCTTCTATCATATACTTGTTTAACCAATGGTTCAACATTTCCACTATTTACATCTACAACGCTTTCTCCCTTCCATACTGCATACCCTCCGGAAGAATTTTTTTTATTTGCTACTGCAACCTTTAGTATCGTTTTAAATCCCATTTCCTTGACTCTACCAAGGAGATCTATAGAAGGAGGTAAAGTATTAAACTGAAGTAAGGAAGGTTTTACTCCGATATCAAAGATCCTTTCCAAATCATCAATTATTGTTGCATTATCTTTCGTGTAATAGTGGATACAAGTAATTAATCCATGAGCTCTAGTTGCTCTGTCAAAATCCCCCAATTCGGCAAACTTTGGTTGTCTTGTATTTTGAGTTCCTTCATTAATGCTTTTATTAGAAACTTGATAACCTATGGCTAATGGAAAAGTAAACTCTTCTCCTATTTTAATCCTAGCTATGTTCTCCAATTGATCTTTATCAGTTACCCCGCTTATAGAAACATAATTCTTTGTCATAAGCAGATAATAATCTCTCCATTTTTAAGTATTATTGCAATTAATGAATATTAATTTTAAATCATATTCCCTTATTTTTTAAAAGTCTTAACACTTCCACAAACTCTCTTGCCTGGTAAATGCAATCGTCTAGGGCATTATGTTGGGTATCATTTTCTCTGTTTATTTTCAAATCTCTAATGTTTGCATAAATATTTCCAGTTACACCCCGATACATAGAGTTTATATCTTCTCCGCTATGCCCAAAAGGGTTTTTTCCATCAAAAAAATTATCAAAATACCAGGCAGTAAACATTCCATCAAATTTTATTGGTGCAGCTGTCTCAATAGGATCAAATTCTTTAGTATTCTCAACAATCCAATCATTAAAATCACTCATAACTTTAGCTGGCTCTTCTCCATGTTCTGTTAATTTTTCTAAGACTCTCTCAGGATTAAAATGAGGACTGTTTGGGTTAAACTCTTCCATATGTCTATATTTATCTAAACATCTAAAACCTACAGAACATATTCTTATAGTCTCTGGAATATAATTTTTATTCAATGGTTTAAGTTCCCTATAAAAATTATTGGAAATTTCACCTACAACGCAAGCTCCTAAAGATAACATTGAATATTTTCCAGGAGTAGGTCCAGAAGATTCAACATCATCGGATATATACTTCTTTTCCATAATCCAAGCTAAATATCTGCACTTATAAGATTATATATAATAATCAATTCACGTATCTCCAAGAAATAATAATGATTAATACAAATATCCCCACGTCATAAGCAGATCAGAATCTCTCGGCCAGCGATACCCAATATCCGTTCTATAATACATATTCTGCAGTATTACATTCTTAACTCTAGCATAAACTTGTTTTCTTGCTTCTTCCATTGTAATTCCAGACCCAGTTACAACAAGTACGTATCCAGAATCTCCAGCAATTACCCATACCTCATTTACTTTTTTAACATCTCCTAGATGAATTCCTTCTAAATTTTCTTTTTTAAATAATATTGACAAATCTTTGTAAATAAATGATTCTTTTTTATCATCAAATGGAAAAGGAGGAACAACAATTACAACTCCAATCTGGAATCCTTTTTTAGTTTTTAATTCTGGCGATTCTCCTTTAGCAATTCCCATTAATAAATCTCCCCATTCACTCTGTATTCCTTCTATATGTATTGATATAGTTGGGTATCCAAACCTAGAAGTAAATTCAAGAGGATAAATTCCCTTTGCATTTGCTATACAATTAATATCGATATATCCAACATATCCAGATTTTGCAAGTTCATCTTTAATCTTTAATAAAGTGCCTCTAAATATTTCGTTTGGAGGGCACCAGAAAACACTTGTTCCCATTTCTCCAGTATATGGACCAATATCTCCAGGATAAAGTTTTTTGTGCTCAAAATTTACATTAATCGGGTAAATAAAATCCTTTCCATTAAAGAATGCACCTACAGCTACTTCAACACCAACAGCCATTTTTTGCAATTGAAATCTTTTAATTTTCTTTGCCCATGCTTTCTTATTTTGTTCTAAGATTTCAATTAAATCCATTCCATCTTCTTCTTGTCCTAAGAATAAAATTCCTTTTTGGTCTGAAGGTGTGTTCCCAGAAGGTTTAAACACGTATCTCCCAGGATTTTCTTTTATAAATTTTATTGCAGAATCAAATTCATTAAAATCCCAATGAGGCAAAACCGACATTCCAACTTTTTTCATTTCCTCCTGCCCAAATTCTCTATCAATTTCCAAACGATCTGTATATTTACTTCCACCAACAACTAGTTTTCCCTTAGAACGTAAAGATTCTGCAATATCTCCAAATCCTACATCATCAAACACTATTACATCTGCCCAATCAATATTTTCTTTCCAATCATCAACTTTATCTAAAAAACCATCGTATACATCCTTATCTCCTTCAGCTTGAATAAAAATCTTAACTTCATGTCCTTCTTTTTTTATCTCCCATGCTAAATCTCCGCTTAAACTCTCAATAGAAACAAACAAAAATTTTAGAATATTTTCTTTCCTATGTTTTTCGTTTGTTTGCACTTTTAAATTAGTCTCTTCGTTTTTTGTTGAATTCATATTTTAGATCTTATTGAAATTATACATAATTTTTTTATATAAATCTTTCGTTTTTCTATTTTTAATTTTCTTAATGGCAATTAATTATACATTGTAAAAGGATTTTCATCTCTAGGTGACGCCCAGGTAATATTGTATTCTTCTTTGAGTAAACCTTTCATTTTTTCCCAATAAATATGGCAAACACCCATTGTTGAGGGTTTTATATCTCCATTAATAAAAACTAGTAATTTATCTTTTAATAATTCTTGTTAAACAATTTTATCAACTTGATCAATTATTATTTCTCTAAGATTTCTCTCAGAATCTGAAAGAGGAGATTCAATCATAGAATTATTTAAATATAATTTAAATTATAACGAAAATAATTTCCATTGGAAATATAGTTATTTTGTTCAAAGTGAATTTGCCCAAAATAAGAATTTAGGCAAGATTTACTTTTGACTAAATTACAAAAATGCTTTAGCATGTAATTGCCCGTTAGGGAATTATCTTAAGGCATATAAACTTTAAACAAGTTTATGGAAAGAGAGTTATTTTGCTTGAAGTAAATTCAACCAAAATAAAATTTATGAGAAACTTGCTTTCGAGTAAATTACAAACAATGCGCCAGCATGTAATTGTCTAGCAAGGCATTAACTTGTTTATCTTTTATTTTATACATCTATATATATATGCCTTATTATAAATAAACCTTTCTAAAGTGTTACATATTTTGTTACACTTTAAGCCAAAAGTGTTACATTTATTGTTACACTATCAGCCATATTGAAGAAATAAAGATTAAAAAATAATAAGAAAAAATAAGGTTTTAAATTCAGCTTGATTTTACTGATCCTATAGCTATTCTTAGAAGAGTATCACTAGGGGAATCGTCAAAGGTTTTAAATTCCAATTCACCAAATCTATCAAAAGCCATCGCACTAGTATATTTAATCCATTTCTCTGGATCAATAGGAGAAGGAATATTTTTCACATCTTTTTTATTAACAATTATGAGTCTTCTGTTTCCATCAAATCCCCAACTACCCCCTCCACTACTTCCAGGAGTGTGGGCACTTAATAATCCTACTTCATAAAGTTTAGGTCCGTGAACATAATTTCCTAGGCCTAAATACACTACCTTGCCATGCCTACCAGCAACAACAGCTTTTATACTTTTGCTAGTTGTAGATTTTAAAAATGCTTTTTAATAATAATCAAAAATCTTCAACAGATCAAATATATATCTCAAAGAAGTTTCCAAGTGCAACTATAAAGTATTTTGATCATACTTCCCCCGTGGCAATAAATGTGTATGAGAATAAGACTATTATCATTATTTTTAGTAAGAAAATTACCTCTTTATGCATCACTTCAAAAGACGTTGCAAATTCATTTAGAGAATATTTTGATTTATTGTGGAAAACGGCTAAAAAATAGATAATATTGCATATTCTTTTGCTTCTAACATGCAAATATATTTATACCTTCTAAAGTGTTTTAATTTCATGAGATATTATAAGTTATCCTTTGGTTCAGAAAGATTGGATTCATTCGAAGTCAAAGATTTTTATATAAGATCTCATTCTGCAATTACTTTAGATGAAACAGAATTTCAAAGAGATTGCCAGAAACCAGGGAGTCATATTAATATTTCTTTGAATTTAGAAGAAATAACCTCTGAATTGTATAAGGAAGCTACTTCTGTGCCTCAAAAAGCAAAAAAGTAGAAAGAAAAGTTTATAAGCATTATAGAGTTGATAATATCAACATGATCGCTAGTGATTTCTGCCTTCACTAGTTCTATTTAAAATAAGAAAGGAAGACTTGCAAGATCTTGAATGAGATTATTTATTGCATTTCTAAAACCTTTCTTACCTTTTACACGGTATGCCTTAATTCCATATGCCATGAGAATAAAACTAACAATCCAAAAGAAAATTGTGTAAAATATTCTTAAAATTGAGAATTCTCTAATAATTATAAATAAACCAAAAATACCTGTAAATATCCCTATTATAATTAATATTATCCCCAAGACTTTATTCCACTTCATTTTCACACCAATACGATTTACTTTAAAAATGTTTCAATAATACAATTCAATATCAAATATTCAACTACCAAGAAATTTTTAAATACCCTTTTACTATGGATTTAAATTTACTATGAAGGCTTTGAATAATTTTCAATTTACTATTTTTCAGGAGGGTTTTCAAAGAACTTTTTGAGAGTTTCGAAAAAACCAAAAACTCTCCGCTTATAACAAATATTATAAACATAAACTCTTTTTGTACATAGATAAGGTTAATTTAAAATGACTAAAGCACCAATGATAAAAGATGAATTTACTGAATTTATATTATATAATTCTCCCAATGGAGAAGTAAGGGTAGAAGTATTTCTTCATAATGAAAATGTTTGGCTTACACAAAGGAAAATGGCTGAATTATTTGATGTACAAATCCCGACTATTAATGAACATTTAAAAAATATTTTTAGTTCTGGAGAATTGAAAGAAAATTCAGTTATTAGGAAATTCCTAACAACTGCTCAAGATGGAAAAAAATACAATACTAATTTCTACAATCTTAATGCAATAATTTCAGTTGGGTATCGAATAAATTCATCTCGTGCAACTCAATTTAGAATTTGGGCAACAAATATACTAAAAGAGCATATAATAAAAGGATTTACAATAGATGATGAAAGGTTAAAAAAAGGTAGATATTTTGATAAAGATTATTTTGATGAACTTTTGGAAAGAGTTCGTTCTATTAGAGCTAGCGAGCGAAGAATTTATCAAAAAATAACAGATATTTTTGCAGAATGCAGTATAGATTATGATGCTAATTCAGAAATCACTAAAGATTTTTATGCAATAGTGCAAAATAAATTTCATTATGCCATATCTGGGCAAACTGCCGCCGAAATCATTTATCATAAAGCAGATTCAAAAAAACAAAATATGGGTTTAACAACTTGGAAAAATGTCCCTAAAGGTAGAATATTAAAATCTGATATTATTATCGCAAAAAATTATTTATCTGAACAAGAAATTAAAAAATTAGAAAGAACTGTTTCTAGCTTTTTCGATTATATAGAAAGGATAATTGAAAATAGATTTCTTATGAAAATGAAAGATTTAGCTGAGAGTGTTAACAAATTCTTAGAATTTAATGAATATAAGATATTGGCAGATAAAGGCAAGATTTCATTCAAAGAAGCGGAAGAAAAAGCTCTCAATGAATATAAAATATTTAATAAAAAACAGAATATTGAATCTGATTTTGACAAATTAACCAAAAAACTAATTAAAAATAACGAAAACGACTAAGAAGTAGGTCAAAATTAATTTTTATTGGTCTCTGACTTCGACCTTAACGCCTTGTTGCTGATAAACCTCTACAATTCTTTCTAGAATTTCTTTTCTCTTATTGTCATCAGCAATAACAGAAGAATAATCACTTTCATGACCTTGCAATTGCTGAGTAGACAGTAGACGAGTCCCATTTTTATCATTTATATCAAATGGACCAATAACACCATCTGTAAATGCATCTTCTACATGAATACTATCTCCAAATTCAATAACATACTTATTATTCATAATACTATTAGGGGTGTTGTGAGGCTCCATTTTCATAGTATATTTTATTCCAGATGATAACTGTCCTTTTTTTTCAATATATTTATTATCAAAATCAATTTTACTTGCTAATGAAATAAATCCATATCCTGCTAGACCATATAATACTAATTTGCCTAATTTACTTTCCATCATTTACACAAATTATTATTCTTTTTAAATCTTTCTATTTTGTTATTACTTAATAATTACATATTTATCTTTTCAGCTATAATAAAAAGTTTATTAAAAGGAAACTCTGTTTTGAGATCAGGTTTCCTTTGATACATCTCTAAAACTTTAAAATTTGCTTTTTTAAGATGTTTTTTAATTTCCTCTGTTTTTATTAAGTTGATAAATAAGTTGGAAGATTTTTTATAGGCTAATGGATAATATCCATCTCTTTGTTTAACATTATTTGGTGATTGCAATGAAATATAGAGGTATCCTTTATTCTTTAGAACTCTATTAAAACTTTCTAAAACAGTTGGAAAATTTTCTTCTTTAATATGAATAAGTGAATAATTTGCAAATATTGCATCAAAAGACTTACTCTTAAATCTTAAATTTTGCAAATCCATTTCCTTAAATTTTATTTTTGGATATTTCTTTTTGGCAAATTTAATCATTTCAGCAGAAAAATCAATAGCAGTTACATTTAAACCATGAAGAGATTGCATCTCAAATGAAAGTGATCCATTTCCTGCTCCTGCATCAAGTACTTTTGCCCCATACTTAAGGTAAAATAAAAATCTTTCAATATATTTATGATCAAGCATATCAGACTTTACTTTTTTAGAATAATCGGATACTATAGAATCATAAACCTCCTTTGTTGATATCATAAACTAAGTAATTTTGTTTAATTTATTAACTTTCCTATAAAGCAATAATAAACTCCTTATATTAGACTACCAAGGAATTTTTAAATACCCTTTTACTATTGATTTACAATGGCTTATATCAAAAAGATAGTGATGCATGGGTTTAAATCATTTGCAAGAAGAACTGAAATTCCTTTTGATCAGGGAATTAACGTAGTTATAGGTCCAAATGGATCTGGTAAGTCCAATGTTTCAGATGCAATTTGCTTTGCACTTGGACGACTCTCTGCTAAATCAATGAGGGCAGAGAAATCAAAGAGTCTGATATTTATGGGCTCTAAATACATTAAACCTGCAAAAGAAGCTTATGTTGAATTAGTTTTTGATAACGTGGATAGAACTTTTGCAATGGATAATGATGAAGTTGTTTTAGCAAGAGCAGTAAGACATAATGGAGGGGGAATATACAAGATAAATGGAGATGTTAAAACAAGAGCAGAAGTAATAGAAACTCTTGCGCAGGCAGGAATTGATCCACATGGATTCAATCTTATCTTACAGGGCCAGATTCAAAGTATAGTAAAAATGCATGGGGAAGAGAGAAGAAAAATAATTGAAGAAGTTGCAGGAATTTCAGTGTATGAATGGAGGAAAGAAAAATCTCTTAAAGAACTTGAAAAGACTGAAGAAAGACTTAAAGAGATTTCAGCCGTATTAAGAGAAAGAGGAGCATTTCTAAATAATTTAGAAAAAGAGAAATCGGCGGCAGAAAAATATACTGAATTAAAAGACACTGAGAAAAGAGTGAAAGGTTCTATCCTAAAGAAAAAAATAGATGAAAAAACCAAGGAAGTAGAATCCATAATAAAGGCAATAGATGAAAAATTAATTCAAAGAGATAAAAAAAATGAGCGTATTCTTAGAACACAGGAAGAAATTGATCAGTTAACTGAAAAAATTAATCAGATAAATAAACATATTAGAGAAGCAACAGGAGTAGAGCAAGGGAAGTTAAGAGATGAAATCACAAATCTAAAAGCAGATCTTGAAGGTCTAAAAGTAAGAAAAGAAGGCCATATGCATAGAAGGGATGAAATTCAAAAGAGAATTGAGGAAATGGATAAAAATATTCCTGAAATAGAAATTGAAATCAAAGATTTAAGGGAAAAATCTCCTTCGATGGCCAAAAAAGTTGAGGAGCTAAAAAAGAAAAAAGAAGAATTAGCTGAACTCGAGAAAGAGAGAAAAAAAACAATCTCATTGAGATCAGATTTAAACGCGTTAAGAGATAGAATTGAGGATAGAAAAAAAGAGCATAATCGAACAGATGTTGAATCTGAGGAAATACTAAAACAAATTGAATATCTCTCTAAGGAATTTTTGTTTAAAAATGAAAATGAATGTTTAGAAAATCTTACTAAAACAAGAGAAATTTTATCAAATAAAAAATTAGAATTAGATAAATTTAACAAAGAAGAATTATTAAACGAAAAAATTATTTCAGTAAGCGAATCAGAGATTAAATATAATAACGAAATTAAAGGAAAAGTAGAGAGCATAGATCTCTGTCCTATGTGCCAAAGCAAGATAACAGAAGAGCATATCTCACATGTATTTCAAAACTGCGACACTAAAATAAACGCTGCTAAAGAAAATTTAGAAAATGCTTCTAAATTAATATTAAATATAAATGAAAGCAAAAATAATTTAAAAAATAGTATTTTAGAACTAGAAAATAAGATTAGATCTTTTGAAAGGGAATTAAATTCTCATAAAACTGAAAGAGAAAAGAATACAACTCTTAAGAAACTGGTTGACCGATCAAGTGTACTTAAAAACGAAATAACTGAACTAGAAAATAAGAGAAAAAATCTGGAAAGTAAATCAGATGACTTAACTAAAATAGAAGAGAAATATGGGAATAAGATTTTAGAAATCGAGGAAATATCTTCTAGGACAGAAATAGATATAGATACAACTTTATTATATAAGGAAAGAGAACTTGAAAAAATAAGGAATGTTATAACAAATAGTAAAGAAGATTACAAGACTATTGAAAACCAGATAAAACATATTCTAGAGGATTTGCATATAAAAGAGAAAAGTTTGCAAGCGAAAGCAATGCAGGAAGAAAAACTAAATGAGAGATTTAATAAAATGTTTGCAGATAGAGATAAGCATCAAAAAGAAATTCAAGAAACTAGTATAAAATTAACAGAAATGCAGACAGAAGTAAGGCAAATCGAAGACCAATCAAATTATCTTAAGATAGGAAAAGCAAAATTAGATGGGGAAAGAGAAGCAGTAGAGTTAGATTTTGTGGAATATAAGGAAATAGAATTAATTGCAGGCAGTATACAAAATCTAGAAGAAAGATTGAGAAAAACTCAAGATACTTTATTGACGATAGGTTCGATAAATATGAGAGCTTTAGAAGTTTATGACAAAATAAAGGAAGAATATGATAGTGTAAAAACAAAGGTTGAAACATTAGAGAGTGAAAAAATTGAGATTTTAAAGATAGTTGAAGAAATTGACAAGAAGAAAGACAGGACATTTAATAAAACATTTAAAGCAATTAATGCTTTATTTACAAATAACTTTTCAAGGTTGTCTTCTAAAGGAATTGCTTATTTAGAGATTGAAAATAAAGAAAAAATATTTGAAGGCGGGATAGATATTGTTGTAAGAATGGCGAAAGGAAAATATTTTGATGTGACTTCTCTTTCTGGAGGAGAGCAGACTTTAGTTGCATTGTCTTTATTATTTGCAATACAAAAGCATAAACCATATCATTTCTATATTTTTGATGAGATTGATGCGGCTTTAGACAAAAGAAACTCAGAGAGACTTTCCGCATTATTAACTCAATATATGAAATCGGGCCAATATATAGTTGTAACACATAATGATGCAGTAATTCTTAATTCAAACGTTCTCTACGGAGTAAGCATGCATGAAGGAGTTTCAAAAATACTCAGTCTTCATATTGGAGACGAAGAAGCTATTAAGGAAGTCATTAAAGAACCTTCTACTGTTCTAAATGAAAATCTAGAAGAAGAAAATCTTTTATTAAAGGAAGAAAATGAAGAAATTAAGGGCTTGTTTAGCAATGAAATGGAAAAAAAGGAGATTGTAGAAATGAACCAGGAAGATAAAGTAAAATTTGTTAATAACGATTAAGAAGATGGTTAAACTTAAATCTTGACCTCGCCACTAGGCGAGTTCGGGATAAATAGTAATTTTCAACATGTCAAGATGTTTTGACATCATGAGCACGATCAAGAATCAAAACACGTAATATGACAAGATTCTTGACGAAGAAAATTTGATTGAAAATTTAATTATTTTTACTCAACACATTTTGACAGTTGTCAAAT